>SDBT01009539.1_pt1 | contig 15729 bp, 8 predicted proteins | sample 2277101 | NCBI WGS metagenome assembly SDBT01 (sample SAMN10404973, study PRJNA504765) | marine sediment metagenome | isolation source: marine sediment core GS10_PC15, 103 cmbsf | place: Arctic Ocean: Southern Knipovich Ridge | collected 2010 | reverse complement strand
TTTTTTGTGTCATCCTGGAAGGATCTTCCAACGTGCAGATTCGATTTCGACAAGCAGGAAGATTCCTACGGAATGACAGAAGATAAATTTTCATTTGATTGCAGCATTGCTGCACTATGAATAGATCAGGTTAGTTAAGTAATATCAATTTCTTCAATTTTTTCCTTAAATACTAACCCTTCTTTCTCCAGTTCAGGCAGTACTTTTGAATAGACAGCTGAATGGGTGGGGATGTGGCAGCCGGTAATCGGTAATTTATCTGTCAGTAATAGTTTTGTTGCTATAGCTGCCGGCAGACCCACGGTTTTTGCAATGGCGGTAAATCCCCCGGGCTTTCCATATTCAATAAAAGTGGAAGTAATCCTCTCTCGCTTTTTTTTCTTTTTTGGAAACTCTGATTCTATCTCATGTACAATGGCCACCATATCTTTGCCCCTGGCGGGCAAATGCAATTTTTTCTTTAGAATACCAACCAGTACATCTGCCGCTGTATCACCATTACAATCAATCGGATCATCAGAAAACAAGCCGAGCCATTCGAGGTTTTCCATGATGGTTCCGGTAGGGCTAATATTGAGAAAATTCGCTATCCGTTGTTCGAGATTCGCCGAGGATTGGTGTAAAGGAAGAAACATTTCAACGAGATCCCGATAACTGTATCTGCATATATTGGGGATACGCATGGTCTCATTGGTGAGGCCCAGACGTACAATTTGTAACCATGTTTCACTCCAACCCGGATAACGCAGCGTACCTCTTATCATTGTTTCGACATCTTCCAGACCGAAGAGCCACTGATATTTCAAGGAATCCCTGTTTGGGTATGCTTCCATACGGCCGATCCCGTCCAGATTAAAATTCCATGTACGTTGAAATACCTCATGATAGGGAAGGATCTTTATCTGCCCATGATATAAGTATTGTGCCCCTACTTCGCCAGCGCGGACAACATTATGCGGATTCCAGGTAATTGCATATTTCAGAGGATTGGTCGCCGATTTTGGTGCGGGTAAACCACTTCCATATGATTTAAAACTTTTTATTATGCCTTTACGATCTCTGATTTTTTCGATAACCGACATGGCAGACATATGGTCGATACCAGGATCCAGCCCCATCTCATTCAAAATCAGAATACCTTTGCGGTGGGCATCACTGACAAGATCTGCAACCCGGTCATCCTGATAGGAAGCGGTGATCATATGTTTTCCTTTGGCAATACATCCCAGGGCAATCAGATACTGGAAAGCCGGTGGTAGGAAATTGATGACAACATTTGCTTTTCCGATTTGCCTGAGTCGCATTTCTGCATCATTGAGGTCGAAAGCAATCACATCACCACGCGCATGTCTTTTAACCGCTTTTCGTGCCAGTTCTACATCACGGTCGCCAACTGTGATAAACCAATCGTATTTATTTGCATGTTTTAACAAATAATTGATCATGTAAGGTGCACTCTGTCCGGCGCCGAGAACTAAAATGTTTTTCATCTCCACTCTCCCACAATATTCGGTGTAATAATCTACAGTAACTTAAGGAACTATCATACCAACTGCCCGGTTGTATTCCGCATTCATTAATATATCGAGTAAACCGCCACCTGTTTCCTCCTCAACATTAATGACACGAATGACCTCCGCGAAAGGGGAAAAATCGGGCAAAAGGGCTGTGAGTTGATTTTCGGATTTCCCTAAAAAGGTCTCGTTAAATATTATTCCCTGATCATCGGGATACAAAGGTAAATAACGAATATTTGATTCAACCAGATCCTGAAAAAAATGTGTACCAAATGATAGATCCGGGACATAATCTTTTTGTTTTTTGGCGATCTCTATCAACACCGCCGTATTATTTATTTCAGAATAGGTGACATTGACGCCCAATTTGATATCACCGCGGCTGCCCCAGCGGCCCGGTCCCATAAGAATAAACCTGCGCCGGGGTAGGACCTTATTCAGTTTTCCGACTATTCGGCCCACAGTTATAAGATCATGATAATCTGAGATCTCGGCATATTTTTGTGGATCGACATAAACAATGTGACTGATGTCTTTTACCTCAGCATTAGATATATAGCGATTGGCTGTAAATATAATTTTATCTTCCGGAATATTTTTAGGAATATTGGCAGGCTTACTATCTTCCCTGGCGCTCTGGGACCGGCATTGTAAAAGATAGAAATTTTCACCGTCATGGGCGAACTCAATATCGATAGGATGGTTGTAGGTGTTTTGAAGAATATCAAATATTTTTCGCATTGAGTCCACAAATGGCGTACGTGATATGAGTCCTTCAAAGGTTACAATCATATGGGATGATTCAAAATCAGTTCCCAGAATCCTGGGTTGTTGGATATGATCATCTTTTATAATAGATACAATTTGGTTGATGAGCGGGTAATCCTGTCCAAATTTTTCAAGCAACATCCTTATCTCTACGGTCTCGAAGGAACCTGTATCAAGGTTAATCACGTCCATATTCTTTGGTGAATAGCGGACTATCTCATCCGTGGTAACATTAACTCTCAACCTGGGTTGCCCGGGGGAAATAAGAATTGGATAATCGTCGCTGAGACGATCAACTGCCCGGGTACCTAACCCCGGCACCATGCGCACCAGACCATCTTCCCGCTTTATTCTGCTTGACCAACGAAATTCATTTTGACTGAATGCCACACCGGCAAAAGCCGGAAAAAAGTAATTGCCGACTTTTTTTCCCACCACCTCCTGGATCATAATACCCATTTCTTCATGATAATCCAACAAACCGTGCTCTGCCCTGTACTGGATGGGATCGGGGCCGAAAGTTGAGGCATAAACTTCAGCGATAGCATCCATCATCTCAACAAGTCGCTCCTCCTTTGTTCCCTGATTAGCAATAAACAAACTTTTATATTTCCCGGCAAAAGCAGCACCAAGGCGATCCTCCAGAAGACTTGAACTTCTTACAATCAGCGGTACATCGTCAAAATCATCAAGAGCGAGTGATAATCCATTTATGATTTCCGGCGCAAAAGGTGAGTTTTTGAAAACGTGAACAACATAGGGATATTCCTGTCTGATCTGATCAAGATCCTTATATTTTTGTTCAATGATATCCTCCAGATTGTTATAATTCATAAAGTTGAGGGCACCATCAGAAGTCAGATACCAGGTTTTGGGTGTTTTGATATTTTTGATCAGATCATCAGGATCAGGCGTATTCTCTAAAATACGTTTGGCCAGAAAAAGCCCGGAGCTCTTTCCACCAACCTTGCCATGGCTACCGACAGGAAAAATAATTCGATGCATTAAATCATTAAAATCATCAACATAGACAAATTCTTTAGCAACATTGATATAGTTCGGTTGATCACTTAACAGACGTCTGATCAAAGCAACCCGAAAACTCGTTTCCCGGGGTTTTGATAGTTCCAGACCCTGTGGTGCGAGATGATGATATCGTTCAATGGCGCTCCCAATCTCTGCCAGAGAAGAACCGCTATTTTCTAACACATTTACGAGAAATCCCGAACGGTCCTCTTTGATCCACTTTTGAATACTGCTAAGGACTTCTTTTACCGTTAAGTGATTACCGGCTACTTCAAATATTTTATAGCTTGCCTCCAGCAAATCACTTCCGGCCTGTCTCTGATAGGGGCGATTAACTTCTTTTAACAGCTCATTTTCTTCCCTGTAGGCCGGGCTAAAATTCTCCAGAAGTTTTTCGGCATCCTTTATTCCATTCCCGCAAAGGAAATTCACCATTTTTCTTGAAATGCGAATTAGTAATTTTGGATCCGTTCTCTTTAATAAGTCAAGAATAACGATCCATTCCCTTTTTTCTTCCTTGACTTCATTTTTTGTTTCCTCGAAGACTGATTTGAGCTGCTGATGTAGTATATAAAGTCCGAATTGATCTGCGATGGTGTTGATTAGTTTTCGTTCTTCCTTAAGGAAAGATCCCTCGTCGGCCAATGGACGCTCTTCCGTATAGTACACACAAATCTTTCCGACAACTTCATCCTGGACATTTATGTCTGCACACAAACGCCATTGTGTTTCTCTGAAATTTGCAGATTGATAGATCTTATCACGATATTCAATTTTTGCCTGGCATACATCAGGAAATTGCCATCCGGGGGGAATAGCCTCAATTAAACCATTACAGATATCATCGAGACCTGCACCAGATTTACTCAAAAGTTCCTGAACGGTATAGAGACAGGTAAGTTCTTTTGCCCGCTCTTTCAGATCAGCAACTAATTTTCCTAACGGTTCACTGTCGTTCATCATGCATCCTTTATGATTTCAAAATTACCCCATACCCGGTCCGGCCATCCACTTTTATACGCAAGGGTAGATCAAGGTGGACCCAGCGCACAAAGTCACCCTCTTTTTCATGAGGTTGTTCACCTAGCCAGGTCCAGTCTATTGGGCAATCCCCACTGTATGGAACAGAAAAATAGGATATCTGAAAACTGGTAAGATTATGAAAAAAATGTGATCCCTGACTTAATTCAACATTCATATTTTCCAGTATCGATTCAACGATCGCCCCGGCGCCGGATATTTGTCCCCAGCTAACGGGTATACCTAGCCAGGGTTCTGAGCTTCCCCATCTGCCAAAACCTATAAGCAGGAAAACTCTTTTCTTTGACAATATTTCTTTGTTGATTGTTTCTAGCTCACCGGCAATCTGTTTGGTATGTTTTGCCTCAAATGTCTCAGGTTTTACATAGACAATATCCTTGATCGAATGTATCTCGCCATTACCCAGAGCAGATTCTGAAGCAACCAAGACATCCTCCCTGTTTAAATCTCCTTTATCAACCTGCACCTCTTTGGTTGAAGCTACCATAGGGCGAACCTGTAGAAATCCAAACTGATGCCTGGATGATTGATTTTCATTATCAGAGAAAGTCATGGCAAATTCAATTTCAACCGGTGACTGGAGAGATTCTTCACAAAGTACCAATAATGATTTAACAAGATGGTTCATTGGAATATCATTGAAAGTCAACAAGGATGCAAAGGTAAGAACCCGCGCACCTTCAACCCCGGTACCTATTGATAAACGTTCCGTATGACGATCGAAAGTTGAAGCAATATATTTCAGGGAATTGTCCTTCTCTGCCACAGGCAGGCTTTCCCGTATCAGGTATTCTGTCTCCTTCAGCGGATCATAGGCCGGGGGTTTTCCCATATTAACGGCCCAAAACTGATTTTGTGTTTGTTTGAGCATTTCCGGGATCGATCCGAAGGGTGGACTGACTTTGGGATGGGCGGGTGAATAACTCCAGCAATTGCCCCCATCCACGATGGTCTTCCCTAATCCCAAAGCCAGGTTGACCACACCCTCCTCTGGTCTGGACCTGCCCAGCGGATAAAAATTGTACGAACGTGCAACACCGGATATCTCCGGGTAGAATCGATCATTATGCCGTTTCCCAACCACATCCTGGATAATTACAGCCATCTGTTCATCTTCCAACCGCTGATTTGTTGCCTCCAAATAATCTCGGGCTACCTTAAAATAGGTTGACGCATACACGTATTTAATAGATTCTACAATCTTCCGAAAACGGGTATCGGTATCTGACTGGTTATTGGGAGTCATTTTTGTAACATAAATGCCGGCGAATGGTTCATACAGGGCGTCTTCAAGGAGACTGGAGGAACGAACAGCCAGGGGATGATGTACCTGTGATATTAAAGCGCGAAGATCACCTAAAACCTCAAATGGAAGATTTGCTTTCTGAAAGGCATGGGCAATACGATCATCAGGAGAACCGGAATGAGCGATCTCAAAGAGATCGTTATCTTTTATAAAGGATTTAAAAACATCGGTCCGTATGACCGTAAATCTTGGGACAGTGATCTCAATCGAATCTTGTGCAGGGAGATCAACTTTTGATTGCAGCAGATCGATGATCTTGCACAAGCCGCTGGCTTTTCCTCCCAGCAAACCTTTTCCGATATAGGTGTGAGTTCCGAACTTCTTGCGATCAAATTTAGAAAGGTTGCCTTCCAAATTATGGACCTATCATATCTTTTTTAATCCGGTGGAGTATTGAAATCCTCTCGCAAAGGCGCAGCGTGCTGTGCCCCTACTTGCTCCTTGGATATTCCTCTGTTGGATATTGGATATTTAATAACCGTCGATACCTACTGGCTGTGCGGACACGTAACGCCGGGCTTGGCACCGCCAAGCCCCTACACGACACGCTTTACTCTCGACCCTAAACGTCCTCGCTCTTCCCTCTTCTCTCTTCTATTCAATTTTGTATTCTAAATCCAACCTCGATCCCGGGAGGCCTGCACAACCCGGTCAACAGAAATGATATATGCGGCATCACGCAGGTTTAATTTATTTTTTAGGGCAAAGTCGAATATGGCGATTGAGGCTGAGGTCATTTTAGCATCCAGTTTACTCAAAATCTCATCCCTCTCCCAATAATAATTCATATTACTCTGCACCTGTTCAAAATAACTGCAGGTAACACCGCCGGAATTGGCCAGTAAATCCGGTATTACCATAATTTGTCGATCTTCAAGTATTACATCTGCTTCAGGAGTCGTTGGCCCATTGGCTCCTTCTGCAATAATTTTAACTTTCCGGCTGATTGTCCCGGCGTTTTTTTCTGTAATCTGATTTTCTAATGCTGCCGGAATAATAATATCCACATCCTGAGAGAGCCAATCCTCACCGGGGAGAACCTGATACCCCAGATCTAAAGCTTTGCTCTTATCAATTTCGCCAAAACTATTCGTGATGGATAGAAGTTCCTGTAAATCGATTCCTTCCTTTTTATAAAAGGAATGACTGGTTTGTTCTGTTTGATCCCAGGATGAGACACATATTACCATACCACCCATCTGCAGGTACAATTCGATGGCATAACGGGCCACATTTCCAAATCCCTGAAAACTTGCCATCGTATTTTCCAGATTGATATTTAACTCTTTTAATGCTTCCCGAATAGAAATGATGATGCCATAACCGGTCGCTTCCAGTCTTCCCAAAGAACCGCCCATGCCGACAGGTTTCCCTGTAATGAATCCAGGCTTTTTCTCACCTTTGATGGCCTCGAATTCATCAAGCATCCATAACATATGCTGGGCTCGTGTCATTATATCCGGCGCAGGCACATCAACATGAGGTCCAATATTTTTTGAGATCTGTCGTACCCATCCCCGGCATATCTGTTCCTGCTCAAGATCACTTAAATCATGTGGATCGCATATTACACCGCCATTACCACCCCCAAGCGGAAGATCAGCGACAGCGGTCTTCCACGTCATCCACATCGCCATGGCACGGATGGTATCGATTGTTTCCTGTGGATGGAATCGTATGCCACCTTTTGCGGGTCCACGGGCATCATTGTGTTGTACCCGAAAGCCTCTGAATATTCTCACTTTGCCATCATCCATACGAACCGGAATGCAGAAATTGTATTCACGCATAGGACTGCGGAGAAGATCGCGGGCAGGTTGATCCAGATCAAGGAGATCTGCAGCATGGTCAAATTGTTTTTGAGCGGTCTCGAATGGGTTGTAAGATGCAGGACTCATAAAAATTCCGTTTTTTGGAGTAGCTCAGGATGGTAACTGTTACTCCCTGTTTGAATCATAATATTGGTTTAAATTTAAAGAAATATAATATGGTAAAAAAGAAAAATAAAGAATCAATAACTAAGATTTACCCCCAACCATTTTTCCATCACTGCCAGATCAACACCTTTTCGTCTGGCATAGTCAGCAACCTGATCCCGTGAAATCTTTCCAACACCAAAATATTTCACATCCTGATGGGCAAAATAATATCCGCAAATCGAAGCCGGCGGATCCATTGCGTATGACTCGGTCAGGCGAATGCCCGTATTTTTCTCGACTGATAATAAATCAAAAATCGTCTGTTTCTCACTATGATCAGGACAGGCCGGATAACCAGGTGCCGGTCTGATTCCTCTAAATTTTTCCCTGATCAATTCATTAACATTGAGATCTTCATCTTTATCATATCCCCAGAACTCCTTTCGTACTCGACGATGCATTAATTCAGCAAATGCTTCTGCCAGGCGATCGGCCACAGCCTGTAACAGAATTGAATTATAATCATCATGATCAACTTCAAAATTGGCAGTTGCTTCTTTGGAACCAATTCCTGTGGTTAGTGCAAAGGCACCGACATAATCCCCGACCCCGCTCTCTTTTGGCGCAATAAAATCTGATAGAGCCAAATTAGAACGATCCTCACTCTTATCTCCCTGCTGGCGAAGGGTATGGAAAATTGCTGCTACATGCTCACGTGTCTCATCAGTAAAAACTTCAATATCGTCCCCAACCGAATTGGCCGGAAATATCCCCAAAACGCCCCGCGCCTTTAATAAACGATTTTCTATAATCTTATCCAGTAGGTTCCGGGCATCGTCAAAGATCTTTGAAGCCTCAGGGCCATATTTGTTGTCCTTTAAAATATCAGGATAACGACCCTTCAATTCCCAGACATGAAAAAAAGGTGTCCAATCGATCCATGGAATAATTTCATCGAGCGGATAATCATCAAACGTATGAATGCCCGGAGAACATGGTTTCATGTCCTCCAATTCAGACCAATTCACCTGATGCTTTCGTTTTCTGGCTGTATCAATTGGGAGCCAGGTTCGACCTCCGTGCTTCTTTTTGTGCATTTCTATCTGACTGGACTGTTCGGATCGGATCATTTTGATAAAATCTTCAGATTGCTTCTTATTGATCAACTTACTTGCCACACCGACAGCCCGTGAAGCATCCAGAACATGAACAGCAACACCTTTGTAGGCAGGTGCGATTTTTACAGCTGTGTGTATAGCAGAAGTGGTTGCGCCACCAATAAGTAGAGGGATATTGATACCTTCTCTGTTCAATACTTTCGCTACATGTACCATTTCATCCAGCGATGGTGTAATCAATCCGCTTAGACCAATTACATCCACCTGATGCTCACGGGCGGCCTCAATTATTTTTTCCGCCGGATTCATAACACCTAAATCAATGATATCATAGTTATTGCAACCAAGTACAACACCTACAATATTCTTACCGATATCATGTACATCACCCTTCACCGTTGCCAGAAGAATCTTTCCATTCGCACCAAGTCCGGACTGATTTTTCCCAGCTTCCAGAAAAGGAACCAGATAAGCGACAGCTTTTTTCATTACACGGGCACTTTTTACAACCTGGGGAAGAAACATTTTTCCTGAACCAAACAGATCACCAACAATATTCATGCCCTCCATAAGAGGTCCTTCGATAATGGACAAAGGATCATTTGATTCTTTATGCGCTTCTTTTGTGTCCTCCACAATATATTCACTGATACCATTAACCAGGGCATGGGTTAATCGGTTTATTACTGTATCCTCCCGCCAGATCAAATCTGTTTTTGCATCTTTCTTTTTTTGATGGACCGTATCAGCGATTGCTAATAAGCGGTCAGTTGCATCATCACCTTTGTTTAGGATGACATTCTCCACTTTTTCGCGCAGATCACTTTCGATATCCTCATAAACAACAATTTGACCGGCATTAACAATACCCATATCCATACCGGCCTGAATGGCATGATAAAGGAATGCGGAATGCATCGACTCACGAATGGCATTGTTTCCGCGAAAAGAAAATGATACATTGCTCACGCCACCGCTTATTAATACCTCGGGAAATAACGCCTTCAATCGCCTGGTAGCCTCATAATATTTGACCGCATAGTCTCTGTGTTCTTCAATACCTGTTCCAACTGCAAAGATATTCGGATCAAAAATAATATCACAGGGACAAAATCCTACTGATTCAGTCAGGATCCTGTATGCTCTCGAACAAATTTCCACACGACGTTCAACACTTTCTGCCTGTCCGGCTTCATCAAAAGCCATGACGATTACCGCAGCCCCAAATCGTTTGGCAATCCGGGCCTGTTTAATAAAAGATTTTTCTCCCTCCTTAAGACTAATCGAATTGACTATCGACTTCCCTTGCAGACATTTCAGGCCAGATTCGATGACTGACCATTTAGAGGAGTCGACCATAACCGGTATGCGGGCAATATCCGGTTCCGAAGCCAGAAAATTCAAAAACTTTACCATGACAGATTCGGAATCAAGCAGACCTTCGTCCATATTAATATCAAGAATCTGGGCGCCATTCTCGACTTGAGTTCTGGCGACACGAACCGCTTCTTCAAAATTTCCCTCAACAATCAAATTCTTAAACCGGGCAGAGCCGGAGATATTACAGCGTTCCCCAATATTGAGAAAATTTGTTTCCGGTCTTTTTATAAGCGCTTCAAGCCCGCTGAAGGCTTGTATACTTGCAGCTGCCGGTATGACGCGCGGCGGAAGATCTTTTACGGCCCCGGCAATGGCCTTAATATGATTTTGCGTGGTGCCACAACACCCACCTATTATATTTACAAATCCGTTCTTTGCGATCGTTGACAACACTTCAGCCATATGCCCGGGTGTATCGTCATACTCCCCGAACTCATTAGGTAATCCGGCATTAGGATAAATGCTGATATATATTGGGGCGAGATTTGATAATTCTTCTACAAAGGGAAGCATTTCTTTTGCCCCCAGGGAACAGTTGATACCTATGCTAAAAAGATCATAAGAGGCCATTGAGATCCAGAATGCTTCAAGTGTTTGGCCTGATAAAGTTCTTCCGCTTGCATCGACGATCGTGACGGAGAGCATTATAGGAATTTTTGTGCCCGTTTTATCAAAATATTTATCAATGGCATAAAGGGCCGCCTTTGCATTCAACGTGTCGAAGATCGTTTCGACGATCAGAAAATCCACTCCACCATCCACAAGACCACGCACCTGATCATAATAGCCCTCAACCACATCATCAAATTTTACTTTCCGGTATTCCGGCCGGTTGATATCCGGCGAGATAGAGGCCGTTTGATTCGTTGGTCCAAGCGCCCCGGCGACAAATTTGGGTTGACCGGATATCTTTTGCATATGGGAATTAACTGCTTTCCTGGCAATCTCTGCCGAAGCCAGGTTCATCTCATAAACATGAGCTTCGGTTTTGTAGTCCTGCTGCGATAGGGCATTGGCATTAAAGGTATTGGTTTCAATAATATCTGCCCCGGCATTTAAAAAGGTTCGGTGAATTTCTTCGATGATTTTTGGATTTGTGACAGAGAGCAGATCATTATTTCCAAGCAGATCGTGTGGGTGATCAGCAAACCGCTCACCGCGATAATCTCCTTCATTGAGATGATAATTCTGGATCATGGTCCCCATCGCGCCATCGAGAATCAGGATTCGTTTTTTAAGCTGTTCTTGTATCACATTTTTTATGTTTGCATTATCACGCATGGCCTGCTCATTTTTAAATAGAAGATTGAAATTATAGGTAATAATGATTCCTATCGCAAATTTATTTCCACATTGAGGACTTAAAGGGATTTTTGGGATAATTCTAAGAAAACATCCAATATCTCACGCAGAGGCGCCCACCTCAGTTAATGTCAAATGTCAAAATACCATTTGTTTGTCCGAAGGACTCCTTTGGAGCAGCCTTTTCCCGCAGGTGAAGATATGCTATTATAGCCAAAAACTTTGTTATTTTCGCCTCAGCGAATCGCCTGTGGAGATTAACAAAATTTTAATGTCATCCAGAAGGGATCTTCCTACGTGAAGAGTCATTATCGACAAGCAGGAAGATTCCTACCGACAAAGAAGAAAATACCATTTGATTGCAGCCTTGGGCTGCGTTATGAATAGATTAGGTTAAGTTATAAATATTTTCTCTAATGTCTCTTTTAAAGTGGGATTCAGAAAAGAAAAATGTTTATTTTTAAGAACGGTGGATTCAACCCGCGCGCTGGAAAGTAATAATTCATCAGCCATTTCCCCCAACACCAGATTCAATAGACTGGCCGGTGCCGACAGAAAGGCCGGCCGGGACAAAACAGAGGCCAATGTCTTAGTAAAATATGTATTACTCACCTCTTCCGGAGCAACTGCATTGACGGGACCGGCTATATCATCATTAACCAGACAAAACTCGAAGATACAGGCCAGATCAGCAAGGGAAATCCAGGGCATATATTGTTGACCATTTCCTAACTTCCCTCCTAATCCAAATTTAAAAACAGGTAATAATTTCTTTAAAATCCCTCCCCGGTCACTCAGTACAATGCCGGTTCTTACGTTGACCACTCTTGTACCTGAATTTTCTGCCGGTTTACTTGCACCCTCCCATTCACGGACCACGTCTGCCAAAAATCCTTCTCCGGGAGCACTTTGCTCTGTGAGAACCTCATCACCCCGGTCACCGTAAATGCCTGTTGCCGAGGCACAGAGAAACACAGGTTTCGGCCCCTCCAGCCGGGCAATTGCCTGGGCCAGAATATTGGTGCTGTTAACGCGACTGTTTTTAATTTTACCTTTTTGCTTTTTCGTCCATAAATGTGATGAAATATTCTCACCGGCTAAATGGATGATTGCCCGAAAGTCTTCAATATATGCCGGATCAAATTTCGTTCCCAGAGGATTCCAGAGAATGTCATTTTCTGCTTTTTTCTTTGGATCGCGTACTAATTTGGAAATCTCATGACCTTTTTCGGCCAGGAAATTGACAAGATAAGAGCCAACCAGCCCTGAACTACCGGATATTAAAATCTTCAAATTAATATTCCTAATTCAAAATACTGGATACGAGTATCGAGAATCGAGAATCCAGCATCGAGTATCAATACTACAAAACTATTTCCTGCCCTTCAACCGTTTAATCTCATCCCGGATAAATGCGGCCCTCTCAAATTCCAGATTAGCGGCTGCTGCCAGCATTTCTTTTGCTAATCGTTCCAAAATCTCCTCTTTATCCAGGGCACCATATTCGATGACCGGTTCTGCCACCCGGGGCATTTTTTGCCGCATATCGGCGACACTTGTTGTGGCTAAAATCTCCTCCGCGGTTTTATAAATCGTTTGGGCTGTAATACCATGCTCTTTATTATAGGTTAATTGTTTTTCACGTCGACGGTTCGTCTCCTCTATGGTCCTCTTCATCGAATCCGTGATTCTATCGGCATAGAAGATAACTTTACCTCCTATATTCCGTGCTGCCCTACCGGCTGTCTGCATCAGAGATACATAGGACCGCAAAAAACCTTCCTTATCCGCATCCAAAATAGCGACTAATGACACTTCCGGCAGATCAAGTCCTTCTCTTAACAAATTAATCCCAACCAGAACATCAAATTGGGCCAGCCGGAGATCACGCAAGATATCAACTCGTTCCAAAGCGTTAATCTCCGAATGCATATATCTCACATTAATATTTACACCACTGAGATAATCGGTCAAATCCTCCGACATTCTTTTTGTCAGCGTGGTTACTAAAGTACGTTCCTTTTTATCCACCCTCTCCCTTATTTCTCCAATCAGGTCATCGATCTGCGTCGCAACAGGGCGGACCTCTATTACCGGATCGACTAATCCTGTCGGCCGGATGACCTGTTCGACAAAAAGACCCTTGCTCTTTTCAAATTCATATTCCGACGGGGTGGCAGAGATATAAAGCGTCCGTTTAGTCTTCATCTCAAATTCAAGAAATTTAAGGGGCCGGTTATCTAATGCACTTGGTAAGCGAAAACCATGCTCCACAAGGGTTTCCTTGCGAGATCGGTCCCCGTTATACATTGCCCTGATCTGTGGGATAGTTTGATGAGATTCATCAATAAATACCAAAAATTTTTCAGGGAAAAAATCTAATAAGGCATAGGGGGGATCTCCCTGATTTCTTCCGGAGATATGCCGTGAATAATTTTCGATACCGGAACAATATCCGACCTCTGTCATCATCTCCAGATCAAAATTCGTCCGCATTTCAAGCCGTTGTGCTTCCAGTAATTTATTTTGACTGCGTAATTTTTTGAGCTGGTCTTCCAGTTCCAGACGTATTGCCACCATCGCCCGTTCCATCTTCTCTTCAGTAGTAACAAAATGTCTCGCCGGATAAATGATGGCTGTATCCATCCGCTGCTTCACCTCTCCGGTAAGCGTATCAATCGTCGAGATTTGATCAATCTGATTACCAAAAAATTCCAGGCGAATGGCCTCTTCCTCATAGGCAGGAAAAATATCAATCACATCACCTCTGACACGGAAAGTACCACGTTGGAAATCAAAGTCATTACGGTTATACTGAATATCGACCAATTTGAGTAATATATCATTCCGGTCAACCCGCTCTCCCTTTTTAACGATAACCAAAAGTTTCTGATAATCCTCAGGCGATCCTAACCCATAAATACAGGAGACACTGGCAACGATTACCACATCTTTTCTTGCCAGGAGTGAGGAAGTCGCCCTCAGGCGCAACCGATCAATTTCATCATTAATACTGGCATCTTTTTCGATAAAAGTATCGGTTGAGGGCATATAGGCTTCCGGTTGATAATAGTCATAATAGGATATGAAAAACTCAACCGCATTCTCAGGAAAATAACCCTTGAACTCTCCATAGAGCTGGGCAGCAAGGGTTTTATTATGTGAAATGATCAATGTAGGTAAATTCAGGTTGGCAATGACATTTGCCATTGTAAAGGTTTTACCGCTACCCGTCACACCAAGCAGGGTCTGATAATGGATTCCTCTTTCAAACTCAGCAGAAATTTCTTTAATGGCCTGGGGCTGATCTCCCTGTGGACTGTACTTTGAATATAATTTGAATTTGGACATTAAGCGTAATTTATCTCTTCCACAATTTCAAATCAAACACATAATTGAGAAGCTCAATATGAGCTATGAATTCAGGGATATGATTCTTATATTTGCCTTTTATAAAACTTTAGGAATTTTTATGTCGATCAACCAGGTAAAACATTTGATTTTCGATGCAGACGATACCTTATGGGAAAATAATATCTATTATATTCGTGCAGCTGAAGATCTTGTACGGTTAATTCAGGAAAGTGGTGAAGCTGATTCAAAAATTGAGAGTGACTTCCAGGTCCTTGAACGTGAGGTTGTACGGACCATGGGTTATGGAAGTCAAAATTATATCTTTATTCTTAAAACTCTATTCGATCGTTACCGACAGAAGCTGAATGACCATTCGCATCCTGAACAATTCAAAAAAATATGTGATGCATTTAATGAACATATCAAATTACCACCCGGGATATTTCCCCGGGTAGGCGAAACCTTAGGCCAACTAAGGGAGAAATACCATCTTTATGTTTTAACAAAAGGAAATATTAAGGAACAGTGGCGAAAGTTAGAGAAATCAAATCTGCTGCAATATTTCGAAGAGGCATTCGTCAAACCGGAAAAAGATATTGAGACATATCAGCAACTTATCAAGAAGAATAACTGGATCCCGGCTAAAACCTGCATGATAGGCAACAGTCCAAAATCAGACATCAATCCTGCCCTAAAGACCGGACTTTGGGCCGTATATATTCCTTATGATCATACCTGGGTTTTAGATGATGAACCTCTTACACAAAATCACTCCAGGTTAAAAACCATAAAATCATTTCCGGAGATTAGATCTATTTTCATGTAGACATTTAAAAAAAAATAACCACCACCCGCCTATATTTGGCGGGGGCAGGCGGAATTACACGGAAGGACACGGATGTTTAAATTAGAATTTATGATATTCTAAAAATATTAAAATAATCCAATTTAATTTTTTATAAAAATAATAGATCCGTGTATTTTTCCGTGTTAATCCG
>SDBT01009538.1_pt1 | contig 15730 bp, 10 predicted proteins | sample 2277101 | NCBI WGS metagenome assembly SDBT01 (sample SAMN10404973, study PRJNA504765) | marine sediment metagenome | isolation source: marine sediment core GS10_PC15, 103 cmbsf | place: Arctic Ocean: Southern Knipovich Ridge | collected 2010 | reverse complement strand
ATCTCAAAATCCCCGGTAGCATTGGTGGTCGCCGAGTATCCCGGCTCCGACAATGTTACCCTGATCCCGCTGTGGTCACTTTCCCCTTCCAGAAGGGCGACTCCCACAATTGAACCCCTCAATATTTTTAGGAAACCATTCTCTAAAGTTGTGGGCCCACTTCCTTCCACAACTGTAACTGGCCCCCAGTAGTAAGGCTCGAAATTGGGGTAAAATGCAGTAACATAATAACCGCCGCCAGCCGGAACCCCGGTAATTCTATAATTACCATCATTATCTGTCATTGCATTGTAAGAGGTATAATCTATTGAGACCATAATCCCTGTATTCCCGGATTTTCCTTCGCAAATTACATTACCAGCGATAGTTCCTGCCGCAAGGAAAATATCGGATGCAACAGTAACCCCGTTTTCTTCGACTACAATACCGGACAGTTTTTCTTTTTTATAATTTGGCTTAAAGGCAGAGATTTCGTAAATACCCACCGGGATCTGGGGAATTATGTATTCACCATCAAGATTGGTTGCCGCTGAATAGCGGGTGCCAGTCACACTGACTATTATTCCGGAGTTATCCCCTCCCTGGGTAATAATGGCTGCTCCCGTTAGCGTCCCCTTCGGGAACTCAGGATCATAGGGATTGCTGCGCTCGAGATCCTGAAACTCCCCACAGGCCAATACAAGGCTGAATAGGAAGATAGACAGCAAAGTCATCAACAATTTTTTTCTCTCCATAACTCCCTCCTTTTTAATGAACTAATAGCTCATTTTATTCGCTAATTTTCCCTTGGCCTTAAGTCTTGTGCCGAAGAACAGGCAATTGGAAATAATTAATAATTAAAACCTATAAGTATAAGCAAGATTAAACTGAGCTTCACCAAATCTTTCCTGATCGGCATAGATCGAAAAGCCCTTCTTGCCCGATTCAAAGGGATTTCCCACCTGTATATCGTGTCTTGCTTGCCCGCCACTTTGAACTTCCTGGACCCGGGGATCTTGAGTCTGGATTTGTGCCACCTTCACTTCCTCCACATCAGGTCCGTTGAGGTAGGCATCCACAATATTCAGTGCCCAAATCCCAATAGTGGTATAAAGTAGAATATCCGCGATTTGATAGCGGCTTTCCGCTTTATCGAAATACTCTACCGTTTCTGGCTTATTTTCCCGATATTTATCATAAGCAGAATTAGCAGAAAAATATAAAGCGACAGAAGCGCTAATTAGCCCCAGCTCCACCCCGCTGAATAAAAACCCCTTGACCGGCTGCTCATTATAGAACTGGCCCCAGCCGGGAATAAAGGAGCGAAACATCGCCTCGGACCTGGTCCGCCTTACCAGGTATTTATCCGAAAGGCCGAGCATGGCCGACTGGTGGATCCGAACCTTAGCCGTCAGGAGGACTTCTCCGGTTCCTACATCAACCTGCCGGGCATTGACGGAGTAAATTTCTCCCACCTCGGAGACACTCCCGGTGATAATCGACCGGGCGTTGAGAAGCTTACCCACCTTTCCGGCGTTCTTCGCCTCGGTCAGTCCGAGGAGGCTGAGCTTCAGCTCGTCCAGGATCTTCTCGATCTGTTCCCTCTCTACCAGTTGAAACTGGGGCTTCCGGGCCAGGGAGGTAGTGAGAAGCTCGGCCACGATCTGTCCCAACTGCTTCTCCGAGGCGGTAGGCCCTAAGTTAGTAAAGCGAACCACGGCAATGCGGGTCACCCCCTCCTTGACCTCCACCTTCTCGAAGGCTGTGGCGATCTTATCGGCAAGCTCCTCGATCTTCTTCTCCACTGCCCCTTCATCCTCGATTACTTCTTCCTCCTGAGCCAGGACCGGGGAGGCCAAAAATGCCATCATGCCGATAAGTGCCAGAGCCATTAGGGTTCTTTTAAACATATTTCCCTCCTTCTCCTATTATTAGACCGGCAGTCAAATCCGCCTGCGGCGGATCGGGTTCGATAAATCGAACCCCTACAATTACTGTTTCGGGTTCGATGGTCTGCTTCGTCCGCCTGCGGCGGATCGGGTTCAATGAATTGAACCCCTACAATTACTGTTTCGGGTCCGATGGTCTACTTCGTCCGCCTGAGGCGGATCGGGTTCAATGAATTGAACCCCTACAATTACTGTTTCGGGTTCGATGGTCTGCTTCGTCCGCCTGCGGCGGATCGGGTTCAATGAATTGAACCCCTACAATTACTGTTTCAGGTCCGATGGCCTGCTTCGTCCGCCTGCGGCGGATCTTAATCGGGCCGATCCTTCGAGACGCCCCGATGCCCATCGGGGCTCCTCAGGACGTCGGCCCCTACATTATATATATTGTTTGGTTTATTACCCTCATTTAAGGTTTTCTGACTGTCAACTACCTCTAAGGTGGCTATATCGGTAAAATATGGAAATCCTAAGGCGCTCGAGGTAAGAACGGTATCGGCAATGGTGAGAAGGGGAAATAAAGCGATGTCAGCGGAAGTCATCCTGCTCACCATCACGGTTTTATTATTAATGCAAGCACTACTGTTCCGAGCATGGGAGTGATTAGAATTAGAAAAGGAAGACCCTTCACCCTCCCCTTAATCCCCTCCCATCCCTTCGATAGACTCAGGACACGGCAAGGGAGGGGAGATAAGTTTAGATGCCCGCCCCGATGTCCGTCGGAGAGGGGAGGTGTTCCATCGTAATGTCACGACTATTTTACTTTTAGCTCGACCTTGCCCGGGGTGAGGGCAATAATCTCCAACTGGAAGCCCACAAAATTGGTAGTGCTGATGATCTCGGCCAGCCGTTTACTATCCCCCTTAAAGGTAAGATCCAGGGTGGCTGTAGGTCTATCGAAGCTTCTCTCGTTAAGCTCGTTAACCCCATCCAGCTTTTTCAGGGCTTTCTTGACCTTCTGCAGCGAGGAATAGTTTACCCCGGAAAGCACCACCTCGATATTTATCCCGTGCAGCTTCTCATCGTTCCAGGCCTTAATGATCTTCCAGAATATCTCCCGGGCCGCCTCCTTGCTGGCCTTTCTAATCGCACCGGGACCGGCGGCAGTCTTAATCGCCGCCTGGGACTTTGCCGGTTTGCTAATGGCAGCGTAGAGATTGGCGTTATCAGTCTTGATCGCCTTCAGGGAAACGACGGACTCACTGAAATAGAGGGTCATATATTCTTCCGGCTCTCCCACAGTAGCCGTCCCGATAATGATTACCTCGGCCCCGGACCGCAGGCCGATCTTTGCCGCGGCCTTGGCATTCCCCTCGGCTGCCAGGCGGAGTTCATCCTTCTTGATATTCTCCTTGGCAATGGCCTGGTCGATCATCTGGAATCCTTTTCCCAGCAGAAATTCAGTAACCACATTTTCGGCCGCGCTGGATTTAAACTCCTTCTCGCCGGCTGCCTCGGTAACCAGGACCATCATCCTCGGTTTATCCATCTCCCGGTAGATAATAGTCGCATCTTCCTTGACCTTATCCGGGTCCACCGTGGCCTGAATCTTAACAAAATAGGAGCCCTCCCGCCGACCTTCCTCTAAGATCTTAACATTATGAACATACCCCTTAGCCCGGGAGACGATCTGATCCTTAACCAGCTCGAAATTCTCCACTACTGTCTTCGATACCACTTCCGTTCCCACCTGCTCCACGGCCGCCCTTTTTGCCTCATCGAGGGCGGCCTTCTTGGCGGCTTCCTGATCTCCTTTAATGATCTTGGCAGTTCCCGAGGCAGTTACCTGAGTCTCTTCTTCGGCGGATGCCGGTATCAGCCATGCACTCAGGGCAAAAGCCATTGCCGCTACCAACACTAAGCCTTTCTTCATTAACTCCATTTCCTCCTCCTTTCAATTACTGAGTAACTAAATCCCAAACCACGAACTACACTAATTAATCAAATTCGTGTAATTCGTGAAATTTGTGGTTCATATCTTCGTATAATTCGTGAAATTCGTGGTTCAATCCGCCTAAGGCAGAGGGCCGACAGAGACGTCGGCCCCTACTAATAAATGACGATTGTAGGGGCGGACCTCTGTGTCCGCCTTTCGTCTATACTCGATCCGCCTCAGGCGGACCAAATCCCATCCTTCGAGACGCCCCGATGGGCATCGGGGCTCCTCAGGATCTCGGTCGGTTTCGTGCAATTCGTGAAATTCGTGGTTCATATCTTCGTGTAATTCGTGAAATTTGTGGTTCATATCTTCGTATAATTCGTGCCTCCGGCTCGGAGAGAAATTCGTGGTTCAAATCCTATCGCCTCGGGCGTCTTAATTATATTACTTCGTAGCCATTATGTAAACCCCATCCCATTCCTCCCCCGGTGGATTCTCCATCATTTCCCGGCATCGCTTTATGTATATCTGGGTGGGCATATCCTCCGAGTTTGCCCTCAGGCAGCTTTGAAAAGACTGGGCGGCTTCCTCCCACTGCTGCCCCTGATATAGTTGAAAACCTTTTTCGAAGTTCTCCGCAAAACTCTTCAATCCGTCTGCTGACCGATTCCCCGCCATTAGTTCATATATTCTTACCGGCTCCATTTTTCCTTTTACCCTGACCCGATCAATCACCCGGCAGAAAACCTTGTCTTCCACTTCCTTATAGGTGAACTCGCTGATTAATATATTAGTCCCATACTGTTTGTTCAACCCCTCGAGCCGAGAGGCCAAATTGACTGCATCTCCGATTACCGTGTAGTCAAACCTCATTGTGGAACCCATATTCCCCACGGTCATCGGGCCGGTATTAAGCCCGATCCCCACATTAATAACCGGCTTCCCCTCCTCCCTCCATTTCTTCTGCAGGCTTCTCAGAGCCTCCATCATATGAACTGCGGTCAGGCACCCTTTAATCGCATGGTCATTATATTCAATCGGCGCCCCGTAGAATGCCATTATCGCATCACCCATGTACTTGTCCACCACGCCTTCATGCTCGAAAACTATCTCGGTCATTGCCGTAAGATATTCATTCAGAAAATGAACCAGGCTTTCAGGCTCCATCCTTTCGGAGAAAGTAGTAAATCCCCGGATGTCGGAAAAAAGCACGGTTAGCTCTTTCTTCTCGCCTCCAAGCCTGGCCAGGGAGGGATCGGCGATTAACTGCCGGACAACCTGAGTGGATACATACTGGCCAAAGGTCCGGGTGATCTGGGCCTTTTCCCGCTGCTCCATTACCCAGTGATAGGCAATCCCGCCGACGAAATTAAAGACGGTCACTCCGCTTAAGGGAATGGTATCCATCCAGAAATTATGCTGGACAAATAAATAATAAGATGCCCCGGCAACTGCCCCGAAAAGTGCAGCAAAAACCGCCAGGCGTCCCATTATCGAAGGCTCAAAATGGATAAGAAAGACCGTAGTTAATAACCCGATCAGGAGAACCAACCCGACTACCGGGATTTTCTTCCACCGGGTAATAAAATTACCATTTAGAATAGTTTGAATAATATCGGCATGGATCTCCACCCCTGAGGTCAAACCAGCCTCCCGGGTCTCAATCTCCACCCCACCCTTTTTTTCGACCTCAGCCCGGGAAGGGAATGGGGTCAGATAATAATCGTGATCGGCCACCAGGGTAGTCCCGACCAGCACCATCTTCCCCTCCACTTCCTCGGGGTCGAATTTGCCCTCCTTTACCCTCCAGAAGGGGATAGCGGGGAAACTCTTGTTCGGCCCGATATAGTTAATATACATATTTTCCGGCAGGATAAATTTTCCAAAGCGGAAATAGCCCTCGGGGAACCCCTTTTCCCCTTCGGTAAAAAGCTCGAGCTCAGGCATTTGCTTCCGCCTGATCCCGCCTATCTCCGGTCCAGCTCCGGTCTCCTCATACTCAGGCTCTCCGTACTCGTAGAAGCGGTGCTTTATCATCTCCATCCCCAGGGTAAAGAATGCCTCCTGCCTATCCACCTCAATCTCCACCATCTGGACCCTTCGAAAGACACGGTCGGGATCCACATTGGTGAAGTTGATTAACCCCTCCCCCAGTTCCAGTTCCCGGAAAGGTTGATGGGGCTTGACCGCTGCTCCCCGACTGATGAACCGGGCTAAGATGACATTGCCGGCATATTCCAATGCCTCGATCATACATTCATCCTGACGGGGATCCTGAAATACCGGCTTGGAGAACTCGAAGTCAATTCCAATCACATCCGCTCCCGCATCGGCTAAATTCTTGATCATCGCCCCAAAATAGCAGCGGGTAAAGTCTGCCCCTCTTTTGCCCAGGACGTTTTTACTCTCCTCATCCTTGGTTACCAGAACGATATCATCCCGGGCAGGGAGCTCCCCCCGAACTCGAAAGCGCAGATCGTAGCTCCAGAGCTCAAATCCTTCCAACCATCCCAGGGTGTAGAGAAGGCAAAAGGCGATAGTAATGGTTAGCCCGACAATGAAGCCCCGCAGGATTTTCTGCTTAGGAGAACTCTTGGTTACACCTTCCGGCATATTTTTTTACCTTAGAGGAACGGCTGGTAAGCCTATTTTAATTGTCCTGAGCCCTTCGATTTCACTCAGGACAGGCCTGTCGAAGGATTTGGGCCGACACGGAGATCGGCCCCTACATTTCTGGAAAATCCTGCATGCCATATTGACCATTGGGATTTTTATAATCCCCCTGCTATTCCCTGCCATTCCTTGCCTGTCCTGAGCCTGTCGAAGGGCTATTCCTTGCTATTTGATACTACCGGGCAGCAAAGCTCTGACTGCTGGGGGGGCGGAGCTTGCCCTCCGTTCCTCCGATCATAGTATCCATCAGGATAACTACCTTGCATTTAGCAAAAATCTGACTGGCCTTATCAGCTAACTGTGCCTTCTGGGCTGATTCGGAGCTGACAATAACATTGGCCTTGAGCTTTCCCCCATTCTTAAGGCCTTTTACCTGCATCGGATTCCTTCCCTGCCGGAGCCGAGCCCTTCTTTGTCTTTTTCCCGGAATAGGGTCTTCTTCGTCCTTCTCCCCCTTAGCTTCGGCTAAGACTTGTCCTGAGCCCTGGTCTTGGCCAGGACCAAGGCTTGTCGAAGGAATCAATCCATTATTACCGTCTGACATTATCAGGTTACTCAGGTCGGCTACCATGATTAGGGGCCCGGGATAGTCACTCCTGACCCGTGCCTTGATATAGAGGGTTTTTTCGTCGAGGAGAAACGAGCCGTCCTTCTCGGCAACAGCATAGCTTGCCATCCCTTTTTCTTTGACCGCTTGCTTATCCACCATCTCGGGGCCGTAGATGAGATTGCCGTCCTCATCCTCAATCTGGGGGAACATCGCCGGTTTCAATCCGGTGCCCCGGGCATCGATAATCAATCCGGTATGGGCACCCTCCTTATCCTCTTTGGTTTCTTTTATCTCTCCCTTCTTGGTAGGCACCTTCTCATCCAGAAAAACGCTGCTGATCCCCCTTATCCCCACCAGCGGGACCTTAATAGTTACCTGATATTTCCCCTCGCTTTTCATATCCTTCTCGTCGATCACCTCAGCATCTTTAACCAACCCCTTTATCTTAATCGCCTTCCCTTTATCATCCTTAACCTTCTTGCTTGCATCCACCCGGAGGTCATGGACAATCTCCAAGGCATGAGCCTGGGCATCCACTACTGCCGCCCTTCTCGCCATCTGCCGGGCCTTAACCCCCTTGCCCTTATACTTCCCCTCACCCCGAGCGGTAACAAATAACTCCTCGAAATTAACCTGACCGTATTCCGAAGGCTCGAGGTAGGGCTTAAAACCGGTTTCGATCTTCTTAACCACCGCCTCTGCCGGATACTTTTTCATTAGCTCCTGGGGGACTTTAACCCGGGCCTGAATCTCTACCACGGAAGCGCCCCCTTCGGTTCCTTCGGAGATCACCTCATAGCTTAAGCCTCCCATTGTCTCGCTTATGATCCGCCGTCTATCCGGCACCTGATCCAGAGAGACTACCGCCCCGACCCCCTTCTCTACCGCATTTCGCTGGGCCACGATCAGGGCTGCCCTCCGGGAAGTGGCCGCACCCCGGCTTTTTACATTCACTATCTGGAATTCCCCTTCCGCCTCACCAACCTCTACCTCAGCCTCCTCCGGTTCTGCTTCAGTCTTTAAATACTCCTTCAATTTATCAGCGATCTTCTCAGCAATCTCTTCCTTCAGACCCTTGATATTTTTCCCCGAAGCCCTCTCGGCAATAATTATCGCACTATCTTTCACCCTGACTAATTTCGCATCGATCACTACCCGGGAATTGTCCTTTTGAATACTCCCCCGGACCAGGATATCCGCGGGGAGCACCTTTTCCCCGGTTAATATTTTTTCCCGCTGAATTTCCTCTCTCAATACCACCACTGCCTCTATCTTCAATAATTTCTCCTGCAGGGCAGCAGCGATCTCCTTTCCCAGCCGGTCCAGGTTAGTATCACCGCTCAAGTTCTTAAACTCGTCAATTCCTACTTTTAGCGGGGCGGCAGCTATTGTCCTCGGAAAAGATGCGAAGAAGAGTGTGAGAGAGATAGCTATTGCTATTGAACCTATTAGCTTTCTCATTGCAATATCCTCCTTTATTTAGAATGAGATTAAAGATTTTATGTGTAGATTGATACTATAGATTAATTATTAGCAATTAACTGTGATAAATATCACAAATCTCGAAATCTTTCAATATCTTTTTTGCGAAATGTCCTGGTTGAATTTTCTTGACAAAAATGAGAATTTTTTATAATATTATATTATATTATGTTTTACGAATAATCTGAGATTAGAAAAGGAGGGTTTTCAGTGGCAGTAAGGTTAGGGGAACTGTTGATCAGTGAGAGTCTTATTACACCTGCTCAGTTGCAAGCGGCCCTGGAAGAACAGAAGGTCTCCGGGGGAAGACTGGGTGCCAGTTTAACCAAGCTGGGTTTTATTGCGGAGAAGGAGCTGACCGGTTTTCTGAGCAAGCAGTATGACGTCCCGGATATCGATCTGTCCGAGACCGAGATCGATCCCGAAATAGTTGGATTAATTCCAGAGGATGTGGCCAAGAAGCATCAGCTCATTCCAATTAGCCGGATGGGTGCAACCATGGTAGTTGCCATGGCTGATCCTTCCAATATCTTTGCCGTTGATGATATAAAATTTTTAACCGGATACAAAATTGATATAGTGGTGGCGGCGGAACAGGCGATTAAGGAGGCAATTGCCAAATATTACGGCTCGGGCTCAGGCTCAACGGATGAGGTATTGGAAGGGTTTGATGATTTGATGGACGGGATCGATGATGACGAATACGAGGTGATCGGGGATGGCGATGACCTCTCGGCGAGCGATCTGGAAAAGGCCTCAGCCCAGGCACCAGTGGTCAAATTAGTGAATTCAATTCTGATCAATGCCATTAATAAGGCGGCGAGTGACATCCATATCGAATCTTATGAGAAGTCCTTCCGGATCCGCTTCCGGATCGATGGAAAGCTCTATGAGTCGATGAAGCCTCCTCTCAAGCTGCGCAATGCCATCGTCTCCCGTTTGAAGATTATGTCGCAGATGGATATTGCCGAAAGGAGGCTGCCTCAGGACGGCAGGATAAAGCTCAAGCTGGGGAAGGACCGGGAGATGGACTTCCGGGTCTCCGACCTTCCCTGCACTTATGGGGAGAAGATAGTGATGCGGCTCCTGGATAAATCCAGCCTCCAACTGGATATGACCAAGCTGGGCTTTGAGGAGGAGCAGCTAAGACAATTCAAAGAAGCAATCGCCATGCCTTACGGAATGGTTCTGGTCACCGGTCCTACCGGGAGCGGGAAGACTACCACCCTCTATTCCGCTCTCTCCGAATTAAATAAACCCTCGGTCAATATCTCGACGGCCGAGGACCCGGTTGAGTATAACCTTGCTGGAATAAATCAGGTGCAGATGCAGGAAGAGATTGGATTGAACTTTGCCGGTGCCCTCCGCTCTTTTCTCCGCCAGGACCCCAATGTTATCCTGGTAGGGGAGATTCGTGATTTTGAGACCGCCGAGATTGCCGTTAAGGCAGCTCTGACTGGTCAGTTAGTCCTGAGCACCCTCCATACCAATGATGCCCCCAGCTCGATTACCCGGATGGTAAACATGGGGATTGAGGCCTTTCTGATCTCATCATCGGTTAATTTAATTCAGGCCCAGCGATTGGTGCGGAAGATATGCTCGGACTGCAAGGAACCAGTAGAGACATCACCTAAGGCGCTGACTGATATTGGAATCTCTCCTGAGGAGGCCCCGACGGTAACCTGTTATAAAGGCAGGGGATGCGGCACTTGCAATAATACCGGGTATAAAGGGAGAATTGCAGTCTATGAGATCATGCCCATTAATGAGGAGATCCGCACCCATATTATCAACGGATCCTCGGATATTGAGCTCAAGAAGGTAGCAGTCAGTCAGGGGATGAAAAGCCTCCGGCAAAGTGCCGTCAGCAAAATGAAAGAGGGGGTTACCACCATTGACGAGGTAGTCAATGTGACCATGGGGGATGAAGGCTGAGTTTGGGGGTAGCACTATTATGGCCGAAAGATTAGGGGAACTGCTGGTAAGGGAAAATCTGATATCCCTGGAGCAACTGGAAAAGGCAGTGGAGGAACAGAAGGCCTCCGGGGGAAGGCTGGGTGCCAGTTTAACCAAGCTGGGTTTTATTGATGAGAATGAACTGAGTAATTTTGTGAGCAAGCAATACGGGGTCCCTTCCATAAACCTGGAGGAACATGAGATCGATCCCGAACTGGTTAATCTAATCCCCGAAGACCTGGCCCAGAAATATCAGATAATCCCGGTTAGTCGATCCGGCTCCACCCTGACCGTTGCCACCGCTGATCCCTCGAATCTCTCTGCTGCTGACGCTATCCAGTTCCGAACCGGTTACCGGGTGGAACTGATGGTTGCCTCGGAAAAGGCAATCAAATCGGCTCTGGAAAAGCATTATGACGCTACTGAAACAATGACAGAGGTGATGGAAGACTTCGAAGATTCCGGGATCGAGGTGGTTGAAGAAGATGAAGATGTAAGTATCAGCGAGCTGGAGAAATCCACCGGGGAGGCTCCCGTGGTAAAGCTGGTAAACCGCTTTATGACCGATGCCCTCAGCAAGGAAGCCAGTGATATCCACCTTGAGCCCTACGAGAAGTTCTTCCGGATCCGGTACCGAATTGACGGGATGCTTTATGAGATTTCGCGGCCTCCTTTGAAGATAAGGGATGCGATTACCTCCCGGATCAAGATTATGGCCCAACTGAACATTGCTGAGCGCCGCCTGCCCCAGGATGGAAAGATCAGGATGAAGATGGGGAAAAATAGTGAGCCAATGGATTTTCGGGTCTCGGTTCTACCCACCCTTTTTGGAGAAAAGGTGGTCTTGAGGCTCCTGGGGAAGGAGAGCCTGCAGCAGGACATGCAGAAACTGGGCTTCGATGCTGAGCAGGTTGTCATTTTTGATAATGCGATTAAGCAGCCTTACGGGATGGTGCTGGTTACCGGCCCTTCCGGAAGCGGGAAGACAACTACGCTTTATTCGGCCATCTCCGAGCTGAATCAAATTGATACCAATATCTCCACGGCCGAAGACCCGGTGGAATACAATATCTACGGGATAAATCAGGTTCACATGCGGGATGCTATCGGGTTGAACTTTGCCTCGGCCCTCCGCTCTTTTCTCCGCCAGGACCCGGACATTATTATGGTGGGAGAGATCCGGGATTTTGAAACGGTGGAGATCGCCATTAAGGCAGCCTTAACCGGCCACCTGGTTCTGAGCACCCTGCATACCAATGATGCCCCCAGCACGATTACCCGATTATTAAATATGGGGGTTGAGCCTTTCTTGGTCGCCTCCTCCATCCTTTTAATCTGTTCCCAGCGGCTGGTGAGGAAGGTCTGTTCTGAGTGTAAGGAGCCTACCGATATTCCGACTAAAGCCCTGGTCGATATAGGGGTGCCTCCGGAGGAGGTCACTAAGCATACCTGGTATAAGGGCAAGGGCTGTGGTAAATGCAACAATACCGGATATAAGGGCAGGATCGCCATATATGAAACCATGGCCATGAGCCGCCAGATAAAGGAATCCGTCCTGAGTGGAGCCTCTACCGGCGAGATCCGCAAAACGGCAGTGAGTCAGGGGATGAAGACTCTAAGGCTGAGTGCCGTTGACAAGATGAAAGAGGGTATTACCGCAATGGAGGAGGTACTCCGGGTTACGGCGGCGGAAAGATAGAGGGAGCAGGGAGTAGCCCTGATGAAGTAGTAAAAGGCACACTTCACAGGGCTGGCAGGGGGTAGCCCTTCGACAGGCTCAGGACAGGCAGGGAGTAGCCCTGTCCGCCATAGTCCCGCGTTCACGCGGGACGTGTAATTCGTGAGATTCGTGGTTAAAATCCCATCCTTCGAGACGCCCCGATGCCCATCGGGGCTCCTCAGGATATCGGTCGGTTTCGTGTAATTCGTGAAATTCGTGGTTCATATCTTCGTGTAATTCGTGAAATTTGTGGTTCATATCTTCGTGTAATTCGTGAAATTTGTGGTTTATATCTTCGTATAATTCGTGAAATTTGTGGTTTATATCTTCGTATAATTCGTGAAATTTGTGGTTTATATCTTCGTATAATTCGTGAAATTTGTGGTTCAAATCCCAAATCAACAATTTGCATTTTATATTTTACAATCTGCAATCCGCTATAGGCGGGATTAAGGGGAAAAGGAGGGGAAGATGCCAAATTTACACCAACTGCTTAAGGTAATGATCGAGAAGGGGTCAACCGATCTTCATATTACCACCGGGACTCCCCCTCAGCTCCGGATCGACGGGAGCTTGACGCCGCTGCGCATGCCCCCGCTTACTGCCCCCGAAACCAAGCAGATCTGTTACAGCATTCTTACCGACGCCCAGAAGCACAAATTCGAAGAGTTTAATGAGCTTGATCTCTCCTTCGGGGTAAAGGGTCTCAGCCGGTTCCGGTGCAATATCTTTATGCAGCGAGGAGCAGTCGGCGGGGCCTTTCGGACCATCCCCTTCAAGATCCTGACTTTTGAGGAGCTGGGGCTCCCGCCGGTTATGACAGAGATTTCTAAAAAGCCCCGGGGTCTGGTTCTGGTCACCGGTCCTACCGGAAGTGGGAAGTCAACCACCCTGGCCTCGATTATTGATAAGATCAACGGTGAGCGCCACGAGCATATCATTACCATCGAGGACCCCATTGAGTATCTCCATAGCCATAAATCCTGTATAGTCAATCAGCGGGAAGTGGGCTCCGATACTGCAGGCTTTAAGATTGCCCTTAAATATGTGCTCCGCCAGGACCCGGACATAGTTTTGGTCGGGGAGATGAGGGATCTGGAGACCATCGAGGCTGCCCTGACGATTGCCGAGACCGGCCATCTGGTCTTTGCCACCCTGCATACCAACTCCTGTGTTCAGACCATAAACCGGGTTGTTGATGTCTTTCCCCCTTTTCAGCAGTCTCAGGTTAGAGCCCAGCTCTCTTTCGTCCTGGAGGGGGTCCTCTGCCAGACCCTGATCCCCAAGCAAACCGGTCACGGAAGGGCCCTGGGGATGGAGATAATGGTGCCTAATCCGGCGATTCGGAACCTGATTCGGGAGGAGAAGATCCATCAGATTTATTCCCAGATGCAGGTGGGGCAGTCAAAATTTGGAATGCAGACAATGAATCAGTCGCTTTTTGATCTGTATCGGAAGAGGATTATTTCCCTGGAGGAAGCCGAGCACCACTCCCATGACCTCGCGGAGCTCCGGCAGATGCTGTCTCACGGAGTAGGGGCTCCCGGAGAAGGCCCACCCCGCGTCGGAGGGGAAGCCCGGGCCCAGGGTCACCGGCCGGCTGGCTGAGGGACTTAGAAGATGAGCTAATGTCAAAATCCAAAGCTCAAAGTTCAAACAAAGTCCAAATTCCAAATGACAAAATATATGAATGAATCCTAAGTAAGTACAAAATTCTAAATAATTTCAAATGATCAAAATCCAACCCGCCTTAGGCGGATCAAAATATTCCCCCCTCACCCTATCCCTCTCCCCGTTGGGGAGAGGGAACTTTCTACTGGTCATTACTTCCTCTCCCCCCCCCGGGGAGAGGATTGAGGTGAGGGGATTGTTTTAAACATTTGATATTGGAATTTTGGATTTGTTTAGGGTTTAGGATTTGGGATTTAGGATTTATCATATGACATTTGGATTTAATTGTTTGTCCACAATAATTCCTTCGACAAGCTCAGGACAAGCCGGGATGAGGCTTGTTATTAGTATCCAATAAACCGTAAACGATAACTAACAAGGAGGATCAATAATGGCAGTTTATGCATGGGAAGGAAGGACCAGAGCCGGAGAGGTAAAGAAAGGGGATATGGAGGCTTCGAATGAATCAGCGGTAATGGCTCAACTGCGCCAGAAGAAGATTCTGCCGACGAAGGTCAAGGAAAAGGGCAAGGGGCTGTCGATGAATATTAAGATCCCCGGCCTGGGGGAGACAGTAGGGGAGAAGGATGTCGTGGTCTTTACCCGGCAGTTCTCCACGATGGTCGATGCTGGGTTACCCCTGGTCCAGGGACTGGATATCCTCGCTACCCAGCAGGAGAACAAGACTTTCAAGGATATCATCACCCAGGTTAAAGAAAGTGTGGAGGGTGGCTCTACCCTGGCCGATGCTATGAAGAAGCACCCAAAGGTCTTTGATGATCTGTATGTCAATCTGGTGGCTGCCGGCGAGGTTGGTGGTATCCTGGATAACATCCTGGCCCGGCTGGCCGTTTACATTGAAAAGTCGATGAGGTTGAAGGCGCAGGTTAAATCTGCCATGGTCTATCCTATCGGCCTGGCGACGGTAGCGGTTGTGGTAACGGTGGTAATGTTGATCTTTGTGATCCCGGTCTTCGAGAAGATGTTTGCGGACTTCGGAGCGGCCCTGCCGGCCCCTACTCAATTCGTGATTGATATGAGTGCTTTCTTACAAAGGTATATTATTCTTATCATTGTTGTCGCGGCCGGCATCGCCTTTATCTTCAGGTCCTTTAACCGGACGGAGAAAGGGAGGATAATAGTTGACGGTCTACTTTTAAAGGCTCCGATCATGGGTGACCTGATTCGCAAGATTGCAGTAGCCCGATTTACCCGGGTTTTGGGGACGATGATCAGCAGCGGGGTGCCGATCCTGGACGGCCTGGATATCTGCTCCCGGACCGCAGGAAACAAGATAGTGGAAAGAGCTATTCAGGATGCAAGGAAGAGCATTGCCGGAGGTAAAACTATTGCCGAGCCGCTTAAGGAAACCAATGTTTTTCCCCCGATGGTTGTGCAGATGATCGCGGTGGGAGAGGCCACCGGAGCAATGGATGCGATGCTCTCCAAGATCGCCGATTTCTACGATGAAGAGGTTGATGGTGCAGTAGGAACCTTAACATCTATGCTGGAGCCGATAATGGTGGTCTTCATCGGGGTGGTAATCGGGGGGCTCCTGATGTCAATGTATCTCCCCATCTTCTCGATTGCCGGGGCGATCGGTTAGGCTATAGCGGGGAATAGTATCCGCCTTCGCTAAAGCTATGGCGGACAGGGGGAATGGCAGGGAGTAGCAGGGAGTAGCAAGGAATGGCAAGTAATAGCCTTATCCGCCATAGTCCCGCGTTCACGCGGGACGTGTAATTCGTGAGATTCGTGGTTCAAATCCTCCTCCTCCGCTAAAGCTTCCCCCTACGCTAAAGCTATGGAGGACAAGACGGAGGACAGGCCCTCACCCTGGCCTACTTCGTCCGCTTGTAGCTGATCGGGCTTGA
>SDBT01009537.1_pt1 | contig 15730 bp, 17 predicted proteins | sample 2277101 | NCBI WGS metagenome assembly SDBT01 (sample SAMN10404973, study PRJNA504765) | marine sediment metagenome | isolation source: marine sediment core GS10_PC15, 103 cmbsf | place: Arctic Ocean: Southern Knipovich Ridge | collected 2010 | reverse complement strand
TTTTTAATTACTGGATTAATTTATATAGTTTATACTTTAAAAGAAAAGGAAAAAAAATATGGTGCTATGGCATATTTGAGTTTTCTTTGGTTTTTATTTTTACTTGTTGCGATTTCTTATCCAGATGGATTAAACAACCCAGGTATACAAGGTATGAACTTGCCATTTTTCATCCTTGGAATTAGTCTTACCCTTGGCTTTAGTATTGGGATTTTATATGTGTATTTTTCTGTAAAAAAGATTAAGACTAAAGAAATAGATGAATAAAAATCCTTGAATTTCTCTCGAACTTACTCAAAAATAATATAGAGTAGTCTTGTATTGACTTAAAAGAAAGTGAAAAGGGTATTAAAAATAAAAAAAAAATTAAGTGATGAGAAATGGTTAATTTCAATAAATTTTGGATTTTAATATCAATTGGAACCTTAATCATAATGATTTCTTTGGTCTTTTTACCTATCATGGTACCTAAAAACCCAGATTTTCCCACAGGGATTAATGGTTATATTTGGATGTGGGGATTTTGGATAGATGTAAGAGGAGAATACATGGGTATGCTATTAAATGTCTCGATATATGGGATAATCTTTTCCATTATAATTATTGTATTCGCAGTTAAAAATGCAAAATTATTATTGGAATTTAGAAAAACCCAAAATTTCACAAAGAAGATGAATAAAAACTTTTTATTATTAGCAATTTTAACTCTTATTTTAACAGTTCTATGGTTGATATTTTTTATGATCATCCCATTTGCTGGAACCTCTCTTTATAATTATCATCTTATTGGGTATGGATTTGTTATTAATCTTATAGGAGGGGGAGTAGTTCTTATAAGCGCTATTTTGATGAACAAGATAGTGAGAGAGTAAGTCATGGATGATCTGAGAAGGGAAGGAATATTTTCTAAAATTTGTGGAATTAGAGGTGGATAATAATGAACTACGGTTTCATTTAGGATATATTTCGCATCCAGTTCTCCTCTAACTAAAAATCTTATATAGTAAATCTACTATCACAACACCTACAGCACAACCACACAACACCCAGATCAAAGCTACTTCTAAATCTATCATCATTCGTATATATCCTCAGTTTTTCTAATCCTGCTTTTTTTAATCGATCCTCTCTCATTTTAATTCAATATAATATACTCCCATAGAGAAGAAACATCAGAAGCTCGTTTTCCTCGACGCTTAATGGGTTCTTAGGAGGGTTAAGATCGAGCAGTTCTCTCACTCTTATTCTCGCAACATCGTCAAAACCTAATTCTAAGGAGGCTTGAATGTAAAATTTGGTAATTTATTGAATAATCTATTAATCAGGGCTTTTTAGAAATTTCAATGGACGATAAACAATTAATTTAAATTGTTTAAATTTTACTTACTCACATTATTTAAATAAGTTTATTTCTTCTTTCTATTTAGATCACAATAAAAGAAAGGTAATTACTTCTTATGATTGAGAAGGAATCCAAACAAAAGCAGAATTCTACAATTATAATGATAATAGGGATAATATTCTCATTTCTAGGAATATCATTTATAAGTATCCCGTTCCCAAATACATTTGTGATTGAGAATTTAGGACAATTTGGTATAGCAGAAGGTGTAACATATCCGGTACACTATGAGTATCCGATGTTTTCAAATAATCAAAAACTGATTATTAGTCTAGGGGCAGCTAACAGTTCTTTTACAATACTCGTACTTAATGATAACGACTACGGAGCTTGGATTAATGAACAAGGAGGATATCTCCCTTATTACGAGGAGCACAATATTACTGGAGTCTATAAAACCCTTTATCTAAATCAACCTTTTATTGGCTATATACATATTCTTATAACTGCTGAAACTTTATTAGGAATATATGGAACAATTCAAGCAAGCTATTCATCTCACTATGTTATACAAGGGTTAATACCTTTAATGATTGGAATTATTTTAGTAATATTTTTATTCCTCTCAAAGATAAGAAAATAAATCCTTCTTTATTTTTTTTAATATAATCTAATTATTACAATAATAGATTAAACAATCAAACTCTCATGCCGTTATACAATATCCTGATATGCGGGCGTTCTTAGGAATGGATTAGATTAAAATTTCTTTTGCTTATTTTTTGTTTCTTTGCTAAAAACTTTGATTAAATGTTATATTTTTTGTAGAAGAAATTAAAATGGTAAAAATTAAACATCTCTCATAATGAAGATTAGGAATCTATCGAAAAGAAAAATAATATAAAAAAATTTAGAAAAAAAGGTTATCTTTTTTGGGCATTCATCTATTCAAATGGGGTTTCAAATAGTATTTTTTTCCAAGTTCAGGGCATCTGGGCTATCATGATTATGCGTCTCTATTCCCAACCCTATATAAAGTAAACCCATGCCAAATAAGATATAATCGAATAAACCTCCCGTTTCCACATCAAGGTAAGTTATGTTTCCCGAATGGGTAGTAACTTGATGAACTCCCTCAATTAATTGTTGTGTAATTGGTGCAAGAAGCCCTCCCAAGAAAAATGTTGTTAAGATCAGTATTCCTGAGAGAATGATCATTAGATCCGCTTTCACACGTGTATGGTTTTGAATTTGATAGCGAAAAATGATTAATATTCCTGCGATAAAGGTAAGATATGTTGGTGCTTTAAGGAATCCCCATAAAGTGCCTACATGACTAGATGGAGGTTCAATCTTATAAAATCCCAATGGAAGAATGAGTGCCATACATTGAAACACACCCATTAGAGTAACAATTCTTTCTGTATTTTTTTTTCCTGTCACTTTAATTTGTCCCTCATATAATTTATTTAATTCTAAATATCATTGTAGTTATATAATAAAATTTTATTCCATCTATATAAATGATTTGCTGTTGTCAATTACTCCGCTAATGTTCTTACCACAATCGCAGATGAACAAGCCAATTTTCAATTTAAACCCTCAAATGTATATTCAATTTTTGCTAACCTATGAGTAATATGTAATATAAAACGATGTTTATATTAATTGTTCCTAATATATGAGTAAAATTAATTTTAACCATTGTTAAGAATAAAGATTTTGCCGTATTTACTTATTTAGCATATCTTTAGATAGGAAAGGATACACTTTGAAGATATTAAAATCGTTTTATTTCATTTTAAATATAAGATTGATAACAATAAATTTCAAAAAGAGTTTTCCTTTTTGGTTCTTAAAGGCATCTGTATGATAAAAGTAGAACCTTTATTTCTTCCTTCTGATTCTACTCTAATGTTTCCGCCGTGTAATTCTACAAATTGTTTTGTTAAATATAATCCAAGTCCAGTTCCTTCAGAGCTTATATTCAATTCTATACAATTTCTTTTTATTTTTCTAAATTTTTGGAATAACACTTTTTTTTCGTTTTCAGTAATTCCTACACCTGTATCCTTTATGTAAATATCTACGAAATTTGCGCTTTTCATTAAATTTATAAAAATATTACCTTTTGGGGGTGTACACTTTAAAGCATTTGTGAGTAAGTTTGTTATAATTTGCTCAAATTTTATTTTATCTACTTCTAAATATAATTCTTGGGGAAGATCTAAGTGTATTTTAATATTCCTTATTTTTGCTAAATAGATGATATCTTTTTTACATTCTCTAATAGTTTCACATATGTCTACGGCTTGAAACTTCAAATTCATTTTACCTAATCTTAGTGATGAGATATCGAGTAAATTTTCTATTAAAATTGTTAACTTTAGACCCTTTTTATGGATTATTTCAACATATTTCAACACTCTCTCACTCATTTGATCACTATAGGCTTCTAAAAGAATTTGGGAAATATTAGATAATGAAATCAACGGAGTTTTCAATTCATGAGATGCTCTTATCAAAATGTCATCTTCTATTTTCTCAATTTTCAACATATTTTTATTCTCTTCCATGGTTGGCTTTTATAATCCAATTTTTTAAAAATCATAAATCATTCAAAATATTTTTCAACTAAAAATTTAAGATTTTTCCAATTTGCCGCAACAGAGCAAGTATTTCTAATATCCCTGACCAAATCAGCGTAATCTTTATCAAATTCCTCAATTAATATATCAAGTTTCTTATGAAATACTTTAAGATTTTCTTTAACTACTAATGCAAAAATAATATCCTTTGTTTTATTAGTTTTAAACATTAAATTTCGATCTCCATGATCTATTGTCCTTATTTGTTTTTCACCTTTAATTATTTCTTTTAAAATAGTAATCATTCCAACTATGCCTCCTGAAACAATTATAGAGTCATAATTTTCAGCTTCAATAAGAAATGAGTGAGAATAAAGAGGAAGTCCGTGTTTATATAGGATATAAATATGCATTAACGATTCCCTCCAATCTTTTATAGGTAATCTTATAATAAATAGTGATCCTTCTTTGCTTCCTACCGAGTCTATTAAAATTTGACCTCCATGGCGCTCAACGATTTCTTTCGATAAATGGAAGCCAAGCAAAGATTCTTGTGAAATTTTTTTATTAAACTTTTTTTCTTTCAGTCCAGAAACAGTGTTTTTAATAGAAATTTCAGCAAAAGAACTATTTTTATATAAACTGATTGATATCTCGTGTGTTTTTTGTCTATTTTTTAAAGCATTTAATAATAGATCTTTGATTACTTGTTGAATCGAAAGTTTATCAACTTCAGAGTACAAATCTTCTGCTAAATCTAAATTCAAAATTGTTTTATTATTTTCTATTCTATTAGATATCTCATCAATAGATTCTTTAATAATATCGATTAAACTCTCTGTTTGTAAATTTAGCTCAAATGTATCAGATTCAATTCTGGAAATATCAACAATTTTTTCAACTAAACTCATCGACCTTTCTCCACCTTTTCTAATCATTTCTAAAAGTTTAATTGCATCTTGATCTAACTTATCTTTATATGAAGTTAACAAAAGCTCTGACGCACCGGACATAATGCTTAATGGTGATTTCAGTTCTTCCGATGTTTGGGCCGTTAATTTCTGTTTAACTTGATCGAGTTTCCTTAATCTCTCGTTTTCTTCTTGAATGATATTTTCTGCTAATTTCCTCTCTGTAATATCCTGTAAGATAATTTGAATATATTTTTTATTCCCAATTTTTACCGAGGAGAAAAAGGCTTCAACCCATATTTCGTCGTTGTCTTTGTTGAGAAATTTGAATTCTGTAATTTCACTCAAATCAAGATTTTTAATATTTTGCATTATTTCAAAAATTGAAACACGCTGGGTTTTCTTTATATTGAAAATTTTGAAAAAATCCTTGTTAACTAACTCCTTCTTTGGTAGATTTAGATAAATTTCAGCAACGCTATTGCAATCGTATAATTGCTTGTTGAAATCTAATAAAATTATGGAATAAGGAAAATTTTGAACTAAATTTCGAAACATTTCCTCAATGTTTTTCCTATCTGTTATATCTCTTATAATACCTATAATTGCGGGTTGACCGATAAAATTTGAAATTGGAGTACAACTATAGTCAAAATGTTTTTTTTCATATGTTAAAGGATCTATGAATTCATTTTCAAACCTGATGTTATTAGCTTCATTATTTATTAATTTATTAAAGTGACATCGTTCACATGGTTCATTCTTATTCATTAAAACATTATAACAAATACTCCCAATAAGATGAAAGCCGTATTCTTCCTCTGCTTTTTTATTCATATATAAAATTTTTAGATCTTTTGAAATAACAATAACAGAATCATTAATATTTGATAGTATTAATTTCAATTTTTCTTCAGATTCTTTAATTTCTTGCTCTATTTTCTTATGTTCAGTGATATCCTTACCAATTTTAACTATCTGCTTTATTTTCCCCTTTTTATTTGTGATCGGATATGCTAAAAGCTCCACATATGTTTTTTCCCCATTAATGTAATGAGCATGGATGGATTCGCTGAATGTTCCGGTTTTAATTACTTCTTCAACAGGACATTTACATTCGGGTGGTTTACAAATTTGGTTTAATCCGTGAGTTAACTTGTAACATTTCTTTCCTATAGATTCTTCTTTAGAAAGTCCGTATTTTGTACAAAATGTTTTATTCACATCTATTATCCTATAATTTTTATCTAAAATAACTATTTCATCAAAGAGAGAATCTAAAATTACGCTTATATTTACATTTTGCTGATATATGTGTTTTCCTATCAATTTCCTTCGCTTCCTTAACTGTGGGCAGTTAAAGCTATACTATCTTTGGTATCTTTATTTACTGTAGGATGAATTACTTTAACTAAGATGATATTCACCTTTAAAGCTTCTTTTCGAATACTAGGATCGTTGTGACTTAGATTTTCTGTTATCTCTCTCACATAAGTTTTTACTTCATTTTTAGATTTAAGTGAACTTAATTCCAAAATTACTCCTCCTCTTAATCAGTGAAACTTTTTTTTGATTAAAATCTTTAATTGAAGATACATCTTACTCCATTTTTCCATTTGGAGCTCTTTAGCTTAATCTTTCTTTTCATACACTTAAAGTTCCAAGAATTTCATCTTTTTCAGCTGGTGAAAAATAACTTTGCAATTTGGAAATTGTCTGCTTCAATTCAAAAAGAATTACACCAAAATTGAGGGAAATTGGAAATATTATTGAAAGTAATACATCGTTAGATACTGATTCAATTAAGATGTGAAATCCATCGTGTTCTAATTGATGCCCCGCTTGAACAGAAATCTGTTTTATTTTTCTATTGTTGTAAATAGTTTCAATAGTATTTCCTGCTAGTGATGCAACCCCCGCACATAATGCTCCTAAAGATTGATGATATTCTGAATCTTCACTATTATATGCTTGATCTAATGCTATTATAAAACCATCTTCAGTAAATAATATAGAACACAGAATATCAGTTCTTTTCCTAAAATTTTCTAAAATTTTCTTAATCTCTTTCTCATTTAAATTACTCATGTGTGAGTGCTACCTCTGGTTCAGTTGTTTTATTTTCTACACTTCCATTTAAAATAAATTTAAGCACTTGGATAATGGCATCTTTTATTCCAATATTAAATTTAGCAGATCCCATAAATACTTGCTCACCTATCATGTTTGAAATCATTTCACACCCATAATAATCATTTCTATCTGATTTATTTGCAATTATCTTCATAGGAACATTAGACCCTAATGTAGCTTTCGTTTCTTCTAATATTACCATTGCATTTCCAATATTGGCTAAATCACAGCCATCTATTAGAAAGATCACACCATCACTCCCTTTTGATAATACTTTTCTTACCGCTGAAAATTGCATTTGACCAGGACATCCTTTTATTTCAACATTCGTAATATACCATCCTAAGTATTCGTCTTTATCTCGTAAATACTCAATTTTACTCATAATTACCCCTTCCGTATCACCATCTAAATTTGGTCTTGCCCATATTAATTTTCCTAAGTCAAAACCAGTTGTAGTATGAGTTTTATCTTTATCAAACTGAGTATGTAATTTTTTTTCAACATGAATTGATTTGTTATCAAGAGTATGCACTAAAGTGCTTTTTCCTGAATTAAAAAATCCTGTTATGAAAATTTTATTCCCCTTATTAATCAATATTACTACCCAACCCCTTTTACCCCTATTTTTTATTTTATTTACGAAGATTACTTCTTTGCATTACATCTCAAATAATTCCTTAATTTCAATTACTGCTTTATCTAACTTATCCCCCCTTATGAGTTCTAGGTCAGATTCGGGCATTTTATATTTTTCCTTTAGAAAAGTAATTTTTTCTACTAAATTATCAAAAGCCCAAGAAATTTTTGATTCTTCCAAAAATTCATAAAAATCTGATTTTATGCTTTTCAAAATTTTCTTAATTACTTTTTTATTAATTTTATTAGTGATATTTGGATAGGTTGAATCTGACTTGTTGTAAAATGAAATAAGTATAAATTTCCGATTATAATTACTTATATTAATATTCTTGAGTAGAAATTCTCCATTAACGGAAGCTAATTTGAAATATAATAGTTCTTGTAACTTCAAACTATCTACTGTTCTTAACACTGATGTCCCCATTAATGAAAACATGGCTCCAACTGCCATTTTATCTAATTCATTTTGAGAATATTCAGATATTAACATTCCTTTACTATCTATTAAAAAACAAGATTGAAAATAGCCCTCTTCCGATAATTTGTGAAGAATTACCTCCAAAAGCTCTTTTTTACCTTCTGGTTTTCTTTTTTCTTCTATAGGAATTTTGAAATCTTTTGTATCTTCTAATTTATGTGAAGGTTCAATAATATCCAACTCTTTTTCTCTTATCTCCGTCTCCGATTTTGCAATTTCAAATTCCAATTTATTCTTTTCAAATTCAATTTTGCTTTTCTCGAGTTCAAATCTGATTTTTTCCACTGATCGATACGATTTCTCTAATTTTTTCTCTTTTTTTTCAAAATCAATTTTTTTTTCCTCTACATGCTTACTCAATTGTGTAAATTGCTCTCTCGCTTCTTTCAATTTTTCGTTGCGAGTTTTAAGCTCCTCCTTGGTAATTTCTAAATCTCCGCTTTTCTTTTCAAACTCTTTTATAGTAGACTCATATTCTTTTCTTTTTTCTAGCAATTTATGGTTCCTATCTTTGTATTCCTGTATCGTATTTTCTAATTTAGCATATCTCCTATTGTATTCGTCGTCTTTTTCTTTATATTCTTTCAATTTGCTTTCATAATCCTCTTTCAATTCAACAATTTTTTCTGACGAGTCTCCTTCTTTAATTTGTGAATGATCTTCTATTTCATTAGAAGTCTCTGCATTAATAGGATTAATTTCAGTTGATAACACCATATCATTTGTTTCAATTACGGGTTCTTCAAATCCCGAATGCTCTATGTCTATTATTTGACTTTCGTTATCAATATTATTAATATTTGATATGTCTGAATCGCTTTTGTTTTCACTTTCAATATCCTCAGATACTATATCCGAGAAAACTTCATCCAGAATACCTTTTACTTCAGGAGAAATATTTTCTTCTCCATAAAATCTTTCTCTTTCCTCAATAATGTAATTACTATCATCATATTTAGAATTCGTATTGTCTTTTTGATTTTTATCTTTTCCATTATCTTCTATTTTATCCATTATCATTATCAAATCCTATTTTTGTTTTTTATTGGTTAATTACTAAATTAATTTTTTACAATAGGGACCCTACATCTGTAAAAATTTCTCTAGAAGTATCTTTTTGAATAATATTTTTTATTTGTTTTATGATCTTGTTGGTTTCAAAATGAATTAATCCTATATTTATCCTTTTAGGAAAAGTTACCTGCAAAAGTACGTTAGAGAAAACTCTTGAAAGTAATATTGTGAAATCTGCCTCGACATTAGCATTTAAACCAGCGTCAATTTTAATTTGTTCTAGAATTTTGTTAGCGTTAATAATTTCTATTCCTCTCTCTGCTATTGATAATATACTCGCAGATATTGCCGCAAAACTTGAATTAAGTTCTTCATCTTGGTCATCTTGTTCACTATTATTGGCAATAATTAACCCATCTTCCGTTATTAGATTAGCACTATTTATCCCTGTATGTATAACAAGATCGTCTAATAATTGTATTAAATTATCTCTTAAATTTACCTTTATATCTGACATTAAAATTCCTATCTTTCATAAATCTTTTTTTGTGTTCATTTATTTTTGTATTGCCTAAATTTGTACAATTTATTAAAATTAAAAAAAAAATTTTATAATTAGTTGAATTTTTATCCTAACACCATTTTGATTTTATCCAATGCCGAATTTATTTCGAAGTCTATTAAACCAATCTTCGCATCTGCAGGCGCTAAAGCTACTAAAACTGCTTGACTTAATTGGTTTAAAACAACGAGCTGTTTAGAGCCATTAATAACAATAGAACCTGTTTTTCCTGATTTTAAAGTATCACCAACTCTACTCCCAACTGATGTTAAGGCAGCAGACATAGCCGCTAATGCCCTTTCATCGATTTCTTTGTGTAGAGCGCTTGCCATCATTTGACCTTTTAACGAGATAAGAGCACTATTTGAGACTTCTGAATTTTTTTCCAATTCTATTAAAATATGGTGAATTTTTTCTGCTTTTGCACTCATTTTTTCACACCTCTTATATTCTGTCAGAAGGGTAGATCTCGAAGTTTTCTTCCTCCTCGAGAACCTTCTGATAGAAGTCACAGAGTACACAGTCAGAGATCTTCTCACTGAAGGTCAGGTTGCATGTCTTGTTACCTTGTGTTCCAGCCACAGCCCAACACACACGTCCCGCATTTGTCCCAGAGTTTACACCGTCGAGGTTGCTAGTGCTTGCAGCAGGGCATAGTTTATTCTCATCCAGGTTTCTGCCACAATTCATTACTTCCCAACAATTTATTTTTACGCTTGTCATTCCTTCTTGACCTTTCCTCTTTTTTTTTTATATATTTTATATTTGTTTTGTTTTGTTTTATTGATTTTTATAATTTATTGATTTAGATACATAATTTTTCTTTAAATTTAGGTATAAAACCATAATATTATTTTTATTATTTAAACTTTTCCATAATATATTTTAACTTAATAGAAGAAAGGTATAAATATAGTTTTAATAAATATGTTTTTTTATAAATATCAAATTATTTATCGCGATAATATATAAGATCTAAAAAAAAGCGACAGAAATATATATGTGAAATCTTATGTTATGTCATATAAATACGATAAAATTTCAATGAAAGTAAATAAATGTTATATTATGGAAAGATTGCAAAAAAAAGGACTTTATTATAATCTCACATCTAAATTATAAGAAAAACCATCTATTAAAATTAGAAAATTGTAAAATTCAATAAAAAATTTAGATAATTAAAAAAGAATGTAAAAAGAAAGATAGAAAATGACTATGTGTAAACAGTTAGAAATGAGTATGTTTATTGATTGGGATAAGTATAATAATTGTTTTTATAATAATTTATACTTGAAAGATTATAAAATTGTTGTCAAAATACCTTTAATTCCATGAGAAAAATCTAAATCGGATATAAAAATTAAGAAATTTAACTTAACGAAATACGTTTATTTGATTTCTTTAACTTCATAATTTGGTTTATAAAAACATATTAATTATTAGTATAAAAAAAATTGAGATTGAATTTTTTATTTGGTATAATTATAAATAATATCTTAATAATAAACTATTTTAAATACCAATTTATTTTTTATAGCTTTAAAATTAAAATAAAGAAAAATTATATAATTAATAATATAAAATATGAGAGTTGATGGTAAATATTTCTGAAAATGGAAAAGATTTAGAAGAAATGAATAAATATGTAGGTTTGTTAGTTTCTGAAGTTACGAGAGAGAAATGGAAAAAATTTGCTAACGAGAGCAATCTCTCAACAACATCAAATCTTGTTAGGAAAGCCGTGAATTTTTATATTGATCTTCAAGAAAAATTAAGTTATATTGAAGATTTTTCTAAAATTTCTCACGAACTGAAAAGACCGCTTACTTCAATTAAGGGATTTGCTCAATTATTGATCGATAATCATAAACAAGAGCTTAGTTGGGAAGCTTTAATAAAAGTTAAGGAAATAATTGATAATAGTACACTACTCGAAAAAAAAATTATAAATATTTTAGATAACCGCCCTATTGATAAAGATCAATATGAAATATTAATTGTAGATGACGACGAATCAACAATTAACTTATTGGTTAATTATTTTCAAAGCAAAGGTTATAGGTGTCATGAGACATTTTTAGGGAATGAAGTATTCGAATTTTTAGAGATATATATTCCTAAATTGATATTATTAGATATTCTTCTACCTGATAGAAGTGGATACGAAATTTGTAAAACATTAAAATTTGATGAAAAATATAAAAAATGTAAGGATATACCGATCTATTATGTAACTGCTGTTCCTGAGGTGGAAGTTGCTAAAGAATTGAAAGAAACGGGCGCAGAGGGTTACTTCATAAAGCCCTTCGATTTTCGAGAGTTTGAAATTTTATTTAAATACCTCTAGATTAAAAAGAATAATAAAAAATTAAAAAAGTTAAAAAAATTGGATTATTATAAGTTGTGCTATTTTATTTTATGGGCAGCCGGATAATAAATGTACTTCCTTTATTTCTTCCTTTAGATTTTACGATGATCTCACCATAATGTAATTCAACAATCTCATTTGCAATGTATAAACCAAGACCTGCTCCTTCGATATCCACATCCATCCCTTTCCCGTATCTCTCAATTTTACCAAATCTTTTAAATAGAACCGATTTTTCCTTTTTTATTAATCCAACGCCATCATCCTTAACAATAATGTCTATATAATTAGGATGTTCGAAGGTACTTATAAAAATATTACCGTTAGTAGGTGTGTTTTTCACTGCGTTTGATAAGATATTGGAAATTGCTTTTTTAATCATTGATTTATCTACTTCTAAGTATAGTTCATTGAGAAGTTCAATATTTATAAAAATTTTGCGTTTTTTTGCTTGAAAAACTACATCTTCAATGCAATTTTTGATTATTTGGATTATGTTTTTTCGTTTTAAATTCAAATTAAGTTCTTTTGATTCTATATTATAGGTAAGTATCAGATTATCAACTAAGTTTTTTAATCTATATCCTCCCATATGAATTAATTGAATAATACGCTGAGTTTCATCTTTAATTATATCGTTAGAGTGATCTAATAAATATTGTGATCCACTAAATATTGAAATTAAGGGAGTTTTTAATTCGTGTGAAATCCTCCTTATTAAATCGCTCCTAATTTGATCAAGGTCTTTTAATTTTTTAATTTCACTTTTCATCATATTATCTATTTTTCTTTTTTCAGTTATATCTCTTATAACAACAAAGATTTTTAATTTGTTATTGACTTCCACTAGACTGCTTTTTACTGATATTGGAACATAATAACCTTTTCTGTGCAAAACTCTTAACTCCATGGAAAATTTATCTCCAGCTCTTTGATGTTCGTTTATTAGCTGTTCATAAATGTTTTTTTCTTCAGGATGTATAAATTCCAAGAAATTAAATCCAATTAATTCCCTTGATTGATATCCATTTATATCATAAATTTGATGACTTATGTAGGTAATCGTACCATCTATATTACCTTCCATGAGAACATCTGAAATATTATTTATTATATTTCGAGCTATTTCTTCAGATTCTCTTAATTTCTGATTTATTTTTCTACGTTCTGTTATATCCGTTATAATATGCACTGCTCCAATGAGGGTTCCTTCATCATTAATAACGGGATCAACCGAAATTTCACACCACTTATCTCCTAGTTGAGCGATGGAGGATTCTTTATGACTACTCTCAATCATACGTATCATTGGACACCATTCTACTGGTTCTTTTGTAGAATGCATAATCTCACAACATGAATGCCCAATTATTTCGTCATATTTCCCCTTTCCAAAAATATCTAACGTTGCTTTATTACACTGGAGAATATTTTGTTCTAGATCTAGTAGAAAAACAGATTCACTCATAGCATCAAATGTTGTTCGCCATTGCTGAGCAATTTTTCGTAAATTATTTTCTGCTTTTTTACGATCGGAGATGTTTAATGCATATTCTATCATCTGAACGACATTTCCACTCTCATCTAGAATTGGATATCCGTAAATTTCATATGTTTTCGCCTTTCCCCCTCTATCGTAATGTGTATGTTCTACTACGCAAGCTCTTTTAGTTTTTTTTACTTCATCAAGTGGACACTTACAGGGAGCTTCACAAGGTTTATCGTTATTATGAGTAAGGCTATAACAATGTTTTCCAAGTTTTAAACCCTCAGAATAGGCGGTAGAATTAGCTAATGCAATTGTATAATCATCAGCATTTATCACATAGAACGGATGCGTAAGTGATTGTAAAATATTGTTAAGAAAAACATTTTGTTTTCGAAATTTTTCTTCTGATTTTTGTAAATCAATCCGAGAATTCCATCTTGCAAGTTCAGTCGATGCCGAATTTGACAAGATTTTAATTGTGAAAATATCATTTTTGCTCATTTCTCGGTTTTCTTTATAAACCACACAAAAAGTAGCAGTTGGTTTGTTATTAAACCTTACTACATAGCCTGCGTATTGTTTTAAATCATATTTTCGAACATTTTCATCAGTTTTTATGTAATCAGTTTTGTCCAAGTTTTTTATAATCACAACATCATCTGGATTGTCTTTGATTATATCCGTACAAATGTGACCTTTTGGATCGCTCTCTTGAGTGAAATCAGGAGGTTCATTATAAGTAACAAGCGATTCTAAAACTTCTTTTCTATTCACTCTCTTTAAAACATTGAATAAAGCACAATCTGCTTTTAGAAGTAAACCGGCAGCGTTTATAAGAAGTTGTAAATTAAAGATTGGGTCTTTTTTGAATTTCAAGAAAACTTCATTTAATTGCTTGAAGATGTCTAGAGATTCCTCTAGTTTTTGTTCTGATTCTTTTAACTTTTGTTCAGTTTTCTTACTCTCAGTGATATCTATAGAGAATCCAATTATCCCTCTAATTTCACCATTTTCATCAAAGTACGGAATTTTATGTGAGTTGAGCCATTTAGTTCCGTGTTCTGTTTTAAAACACTCATTTATGTTTAATTTTGGAGTTCCACTCTTAATTACTTCTAAATCATCGTCCCAATATGCTTGTGCTATATCTTTCGGTAAAAGATCAGAGAGGTTTTTGCCCTCGATATCTTTTTTAGTTAAGTTAGCCTTTACGCCAGCGGTATCACTATTATAATAATCAACTACATTTTGATTTACGCATATAAAGTTATTGTTCGTATCTTTATAAAATGCTAAACCGGGATAATGATCTAAAATCGTTTCCAATTCGGTACTCAATCGTTCTAAAGATTCCTGATATGTTTTTAACTTTTTCTCTACCTCCTTTCGCTCTGTAATATCGAAAATAACACCATCAATATAGGAAGGATTTCCATTATCTCCTCTGATAGGTCTACCACGCTCATTAAACCATTTTAATTCTCCACTTTTATTATGTATGCGGTACTCTACTTCAAACGGAATATTATTTTCTATAGCATTTTTAACAATGTTTACTACATTTAATTTATCTTCAGGCAAAATTAACGGGTCAATTGAACAAACTTCTCCTCGCTTTAAATCCTCAGGACTATAGCCAGTCATCGTTTGAACCATATTATTAAAAAATACCATTCTATTATTATCCTCAATTAGGATTCTATAAACTATTCCTGGTAGATTTTCAGCAAGCCAAATAAAAGAATTCTCTACCTCATTTATGTCGCTTAAAATCATTTTCAACACTCAACTCGGAAACATTAAAGAGAAAGTTAAATATAATTTTTCTCTTTTAGACGAAAATTTAATCGAAATTATACTATTTAATAATTTTGATAAAATACATCATTAATGAATATTTATTCTCAAATATGTAATGAAAATTAGTTAATTAAATTATCTTTAAAGAACCGATATGTTTTTCCGGTTTTTTTATGAATTATACTCCTTCCAAAATTCCATCCTGTCCTGTTTTTTTGATTTGCCAATAGAACTAATTGAAATAAATTAGAAATAGCGATGTGTATCTCAGAAGCGTCTTCAATTAATGTTACCTCAGATGCAGTTTTAAAATTTAAGAAATTATCAACATTGGAACCAAATTCTTCACTTTTGTTTAGATATCTCCTTTCTCTCATTTTTATTTAAAACAGAAATATTAGAT
>SDBT01009536.1_pt1 | contig 15731 bp, 12 predicted proteins | sample 2277101 | NCBI WGS metagenome assembly SDBT01 (sample SAMN10404973, study PRJNA504765) | marine sediment metagenome | isolation source: marine sediment core GS10_PC15, 103 cmbsf | place: Arctic Ocean: Southern Knipovich Ridge | collected 2010 | reverse complement strand
TTATCGCCGGGGAGTTGGTAATAATATTAAGATCGGCATAATCTCTTTTAAAGATCTCTTTAGCAAACATATAAACAGTAGTAGAAGAATCCAGGAAAATAATACTATTCTCTTTTACAAAAGGCGCTGCCTTTTTTGCAATTTCTATTTTACTTGCGAAATTTTGCCTTAACCTTGATTTGAATCTGGTTTCAATTCTATTATTCCCGGACTTTTTTAATTGCAACCCGCCATGGATCTTCATGGCCAGTCCCTGCTCTACCAATAAGTTGACATACCTTTGAATAGTTATTCTTGAAACTTCCAATTCTTCAGTAAGCCTGTCTATGGAACAGATATCATCTCCTCTTAATTTTTCCATTATTTTTAATCTTCTTTGCTCAGGAATCATTTCTTTCATTTTCTTCAGCTAGTAGGTGGTTAATATCCTGAAGTCTCCTTTGAGACTCCTTGTATATTTTGAAAATCCTTTTATACCTGGAATTATTAATTTCATTACATGGTACTTCACGGGCTGTGCCACTATTAAAATCCTGCGCCTCCTGATAGTCTTCAAAAATCCCTATTCCCACTCCTGCAATAAGGCAAGCCCCGACAGATGGGTCTGTATTTTCAGGAACAATAGCTTCCTCTCCCAGAACATCAGACAATATCCCTGTCCATAATCTGCTATTTGAACCTCCGCCTAGAAAACGTAAGGGAGGCCTTATTATTACCCCTTTTTCTTTTATAAAATTAATAGAATCAAGCAATGAAAAGGAAACTCCCTCCAAAACTGACCGGGTAAGATGGCCCCTTGTGTGATGTAATGTCAGTCCAATAAAATCTCCCCTTAGACGTGGGTCGTCATATGGAGAGCCTTCTCCCTGCATGTATGGATGAAAAATCAAACCTTCCGCCCCTGGTGGGATCTTACCAGCCTCATCATCCATGAATGAATATATGTTTTTCACATCCATATTCCGGTAGAACTGATCCCTGCACCATCTAAGCGATGTACCGCAAGACCTGGTTCCGGTTCCTGGATACCACATTCCTGGAATTATATAAGAATAATTTACTAACCCATTTCCATAAAATGGTCCTTCAGCCAAAACGCAGATTCTTCCAAACGTGGCAAGTTTAATGGTACAATCACCGGTTTTTTTTGAACCCGCTGCAAAAATTTCTAAAAGGGTATCCGTAGTTCCGGTAATTACCGGAGTGCCTTCTTTCAAACCAGACCATGATGATCCTTCGGAAGTAATTTTACCAATAATGTCTATTGGTTCTGCCAGCTCGGGCAGTACTTTGGGATCCAAATTAATCAGATCGGTTAATCTTTGGTCCCATTCCTTTTTTTTTGGATCAAAAAGCAAAGTCCCCTGGGCATCAATATAATCGGTGGCTTCAGAGCCAGTAAGCCTAAACCTGACATAATCTTTTGGAAATAAGATCCTGGATATCTTTCTCCACCTCTTATTATCTTTTTCCCTTACCCAGTCTAACATTGAGATCGTCCACATAACATTTACAGTATTTAATGCTATTTCCAATATCATATCCCCGGCTTTTTCCTTGAGTTTTTGTGACTGCTTATAGCTCCTATTATCAGTTAGATGAATAGCCCTCCCCAGTACATTTCTATCCTTATCTAACATGACAAGGGAGTGGGTGACTCCACTAAAACCAATTGCCAGTATGTCTTTTGCCTGACAAGATTTCTCTTTTAAAATTTTCTTGACCAGTAAGCCTGTCAAATTTATCCAATCTTCAGGTTTTTGTTCTGCCCAACCGGGCCTTGGATAAAAAGTAGTGGTCTCGTCTGATAAAGTAGTGATTTGCTTTTCTTTAAGATCCAGAAGTGATACTTTGCATCCACTTGAACCTATATCAATTCCTAAAAGATAATTTTTGTCTCCCATAAAAAGATTGTTCTATAAAAAGATTTATAAAATTTGCTTTTTAAGAAAAATTACAATTTCAATTTATGATATATATATGAACATTAATGATTTCTTTTGAATTATATATTTAATATTATGCTATTGCAACCAGCAACTATTTGAAAAACTTTGCCCTGGCCCTTATTTTTTATCAGGCATATCCAGGTTACTGCCTGTTAAAATATATATCGGCTTTACAATGTTATTGTTATCACTTAAGGACATAAAAGAAACATTTGGACTCAGAAGAACGGAGGAAAAGGTCATCTCGGTTTTATTGATTTATGCTTATTTTCTTTTTATTAATATATGAAGTATTTTTTTCACGCCTAATTATACTTATAAACTTAATGGTATCTTCAGGTTTTTATAATTTTTGCATTCATTTATATGCACTAATGGCATTTTTTACACAATTTGGCTTTGATATTAGTAAATTGTAGAAGTAGATCACTGGCGGACCCGGACGCAACCAATTCGAACCATTTCTGAAATATCCGCTCATATAAATATATTACCTTTAATTCAAATTCCTTTATATCGGAAGCTATCCTTAAAAGCAAAACAACTTCATGCTCTAGGAATGTCTCATGATAAGATAGCAAAAGAATTAGATACAAGTGAGTCTACAATAATTAGAGCTTGTAGATATGATAACTAAATCAACCTTAAATGTATCCTAGATAAATTATTAACTGGCATTGTTTGGGGGATAGAAATATTTATACTTTTTATTCCTCAACGTTTTTCAATGCCAACTTAGCAATCTTATCTATAAACTCTCCTGATTTCTTGAGCCATGCCTTACATCTTGTTTTTGAAATTCAACAAAATCCTGATAGTCGCCTTTTTGTCTTCTTTTAAAGATATCTGAATAAAATTCTCCCCACTTTTTTTCTAAATGGCCTTTTTGGGGGAAATTGTAGCAATATTGCCTTCATATTCAATGCCCTGAGCTTCTCTTATCAAATCATCTGTTATCTGTCTGACCTGATGAACTTTATCTTCATTAATATAATTTTCTCCTACCGTTAGGGCTCCAAGATTGAGGCCACCCAACTCCATATCTACACTACTTATTTCCGGTATGACCACTAAGTTAGCACCATATTTTTCAAGTTGATCATAGATTCTTGCTTGCCCAGCCAGAGCAATTGTTAATATGCAAATCATTTATTTTGTGGAGTAAGCTCTTGAAATTATCCTTTGTTGTATTTGTAAGTTTGTTGCCAGCTTCATTAATGTTTTCTATAAATTTTTTAGTAAATAATACATTATCAAGATCTTTCTTCATTTCAGAGTTCTTAAGGTTAAAGGAAAAGTGGGGCCTACCGGCTGGTCAACGAGTTTACACCATCATTTTGGGACAGGAATAAATAGCGTTCCCCAAAATCCTATGGGATACCGTAATAATATTTAAAGATATTTGGATCCTTTCCAAAAGACGAAACTATTAATAAAAATAAATGTCTATTTAATAATAAAGCGAGCCCTTGCAGGACTAAATTTTTATCAATGATTGATAGCTATAAAATATCGTAAAAAGAATACAGGGTAAATGTGGGAATTTTAGAAATAATAAAAGTAATAAGTATCACGGTCCTTTGCTACCTGATCGGAGCTATACCTTTTTGCAATATTATAGCCATGACAACCGGTAAAAAAGACCTTACAAAGATCGGGGATAAAAATCCTGGAGGCTGGAACCTTATCTTTAATGTATCCAAGGTATGGGGAGTGGTCGGTATAATCCTTGATGTATCCAAAGGATTCTTTTCATACTTTATTGTCTATAAGATCACCGGAAACCTCCCCCTTGCCCTTGCCGCAGGCTGTGCCTCTGTTGCAGGACATAATTATTCACCTTATATGAGATTCTCAGGCGGCAAAGGGATCGCCGCAGTACTTGGTTTTCTTCTGGCTATCCATCCCCTGACGATCATTGCTTATGCTGTCGGGATGTTGTCAGGTCTATTCTTTATTAAGAATATGTTGTGGGGAGTATTTCTTGGAATCCTTACCTCAGGAATATTTTTATGGCTGTTTGCTGATAATATCATCTACCTGGCCGTGACTGCACTGCTTTTGTTGATTATAATACCCAAATATGTAAACCGCAGCATCAATCTGGGCATGAATTTTAAATTCAGGAAAGAAAAGACATTAAAGGATCTGTTTACACCAAAGATAAGGTAGGATTATTAAGATCATAAGTGATTTTTCTAAATAATTAGCCAGCTTACGGTTAAATATCTATATCTATGGGTCTTAGCCCCCCTATTCATAATCATCATCCAGCATTTTTAGTTCTTCTTCACTACCGGCCCCTTCAACATTGTATGTTCTCCCCTTCCAAACTGTGCCGGCCTTAACCCTGTACCTGAGGACCGAACTTGCTGCAGTAACTACAAGGTATATTATCGAGAAGGGTTGAAGTAGTATATCAATGGCTTTCATCTTATACCTGATCGAATGTATTATTTTTGTAATCAGTACAAATATTATCTGAAGTACCAATATATTTACATATATTTGCTGCCAATCAAAGATTATTCCCAATGGAAGCATTACAAAAGGTATCAGATAAATTACTGCTAATCCTGACATTACGCCGGTTATTACAGGGATACTATAATCAAATGCAGGAAAAAGAACTTTCGAATACCCATTCATGACTTCAGAGAAATTACGGTACATCCTGCAGTAAAGATTATTTCTTCCATCAAATATCCTGAACTTGAATCCACATCTTTTTACCTGTTTTGAAATGATGATATCCTCCAGTATCTCCTTTTTCACAGATTTATGCCCCCCTATTTTTTCATAAACCTGTCTCTTAAAAAGCATAAATTGTCCTATAGCGGTGCTGAAAAGTACGCTTCTTGATCTCCATATAAGCGCCAGAGGCATAAATCCCAGTATTATAAAAGTACTAAACGGGATGGTCATCCTCTCATGAAATGTGACCATTATCTGCTTTGGATACACAGAAAGTGCATCTACTTTATATTTTAAGAGACATGCTACTCCTGAGGATACAGAAGTCGGGAAGTGAAGGGTATCGGCATCTACAAACAGAAAATACTGTCCTTTTGCATAACCTGCCAGTTGCTGGCAGGCATAGGACTTACCGAGCCATCCCTTGGCAAGGGGTTTACCGGTATATAACTTGACGCGTGCATCCTTTTTACTAAGTTTACTTACCACTTCTGCTGTTCTGTCTGTGGAACCATCATCCAGTACAAGTATTTCTATATTTTCATAGTCCTGTTTTAGAAGTGAGGTGACACATCGTTTGATATTATTCTCTTCATTCCTGGCAGGGATGAGAACAGATATCAAAGGTTTTTCCTTAAGGAAACTTTCCGGGAGTTTGTGTTTTATGGTATTTTTGAATAGGAAATTATTAATAATGAAGTTGATCATTACAAGCAGAAGGATCCCGGCAACAATATATAGATACAGTAAAAAGTAATCCATCCTAGTGCTCCTTTTAAATACTTTTAAGGTGATTTGTATTATAACATAAAAATATTATAAGAGTATTGTAAATCTATAAGGATTTATCTTATGCACTTTTCCTTAAAAACTGTCCCAAATTGGAAGTCAGTATTGGGGCTTCAATCTTTATATAGGTGATATCATAGTGCCAGAGCTCGTCTGTCCTTACAGATATAAGATCGGCTATCAGCTTGGGCATTATACCAGGCTGTGCTTGGAGTTAGTGGTTACCCTGTATTTCCTTCTAATGGTGCATAGAATACCGTTTTGAGCCTTTATGCAGTGCATTCTCTATGGTTTATCATGATACCATTGCGCCTGAGCTGGGGCGCTACCCTTCTGCATCCAAAGCAGGGAAACTTTGTGGCTACTTCCTTTATTTTTTCCAGAAGGTAGGCATCTTTCTTCTTATTCTTGAACTAGTAGCAACAGCCGGATCTTGATGTTTTCATTATCTGACATCCTTTCTTGACATCTCCAGCTGTTGACAAAAATTATAGACTCAGGGTCAAAGCCCTATGCTGTTAGGGAGCGGGTTGCCCCCGTTGTTGGTGAAGAGCCAATTTTACTTTGATCTACTGGCGGAGAGGGAGGGATTCGAACCCCCGGAAGGAAAACCTTCAACGGTTTTCAAGACCGCCGCGATCAACCAGACTCTGCCACCTCTCCAGGCAAAAACAAATTATAACAATAAAGCATTGTTTTATAAATGGATTTCAATAAATGCGTATAGCGGCCAGGGGATTCGACCTGGATTGTTTATTTGTTCTTCCTCTGTATGGTTTTCATTCCACCCATATAAGGGATCAACACTTCAGGGATTTTTATATTGCCATTGCCATCCTGATAATTTTCATAAATAGCAATAAGTGTCCTTCCGACTGCACAGGCGGTCGAGTTCATGGTATGCACAAGATCCTTGTTTTTCCCATCGCGGTATTTTATGTTTAACCTTCTTGCCTGAAAATCCGTATCATGGCTGCACGAAGCCAGTTCCCTGTATTTGCCCTGCCCCGGGAGCCATGCTTCCAGGTCATATTTTTTTGCATTGGGGGTGCCGATATCTCCGGTACACATATTCATGATCCGATAATGGATCCCCAGGCACTTTATTAATTCCTCCAGAGTATCCCTTAGTCTTTCATATTCCTCCCAGGAGTTGTCAGGATGCGCAAAAACAAACATCTCCATCTTGTCAAATTGATGTACCCTGAACATTCCCCCCATATCCTTTCCATATGTCCCTGCTTCTCTCCTGAAACAAGTGGAGAATGCGGTATATTTTAAAGGAAGGCTCCCTGCATCCAGGAACTCACCACTATGGTAGGCGCATAAAGGCACCTCAGAGGTACCGGTTAAATACAGGTCATCAAGCTCAGTCTTATAAAATTGCGACTCTTCTACAGGGAAAAACCCTGTACCATACATTGCTTTTTCGTTTACCAGGGATGGGGGAATAAGAGGTATAAAACCTTTTTTAATAAGCAGGTTTAAAACATATTGGATCAGGGCAAATTCTAAGAGTACCCCTTCATTCTTTATAAAAACAAAACGTGATCCCGAGATCTTTGCAGCTCTTTCTTCGTCAAGAATATCAAGGTCTACACCAAGCTCTACATGATTCTTAGGCTTAAAACTAAACTCGGGCTTCTCCCCATATTGAGAATGCAAAACATTCCCTTTTTCATTTGGCCCAACGGGTGTAGATTCATGGGATAGATTGGGGTATGATGAAAAATGATTTAAAAATCCTTCTTCAGTTTTATCCATATTATCTTTTATTTTCTTAATATCCTTATTGATATCTTTCATCTGCTGGAGTATCTCACTTTTTTCCCCGCCTTTGAGCCCGGGGATGATCTTCGATGCTTCATTCTTTTTTGCCCTTAAAGCATCTATTTTAAGGATCAGTTCCCTCCTTCTATCGTCAAGCTTGATCCCCACATCAATATCAATTTTTAATCCTCTTTTATTTATTTCAGATTTAAAGACTTGTGGATTTTTCCTAAATAACTGTAAATCGATCATGTTTGTTTTCAGCTTTCAAATTTATAATATCAAATAGTATCTTCTAGACCCATTTAGGGTAGGAACCCAGCATCTTAACCAGGTAAACATCTTTCCTCAATACCTCGATTGCTTCAAATATTTTCTTATCATGCATGTGTCCATCAAGGTCGATCATGAATACATAATCTCCCAGGTTCTTTTTAGCGGGCCTGGATTCCAGCCTGGTAAGATTTATATCCCTGTCAGCAAATTCCTTTAATATACTGAATAAACTCCCCGGCTTATCCTCCTTAAGAAAACATACTATTGAAGTCTTATCCTTCCCCGTCACAGGTTGGGTGCTATTACCTATAAAAACAAATCTGGTCTTATTATCTTTATTATCTTCAATATCACTCCTGATCAATACCAGGCCGTACATTTTTGCTGCAACCTTTGTGCCTATGGCCACAGTATCGTCTTCTTCTTTCCTGAGGATGCTAATAGCCTCAGCAGTACTATTGGCTGCAATGATCTCAATATCTTTTAGATATGTTGTAATAAAGTTCCTGCACTGTGCAGTTGCATGAGGATGGGAAATAACTCTATTAATATTTTTAAAATCCAGCTTCTTCTTTCCGATCAAGCTGTGCTTTACCGGGATGATTATTTCCCTTATTATCTTGGCTTCACTTTCAAAAGCAAGTACATCCTGGGTAATGTTTACTGATCCTTCAATTGAATTTTCAATGGGAACCAGCCCTTCCTCGGCTTCACCCCGGTCAACAGTCTTAATGACATCGACTACAGTATTGCAGGATACCTTTTCAACTTCATCACTGCCAGCAATGAACAAGTCCAGGGCTTCTTCTGTAAATGTTCCTGGTGGTCCCAAAAAAGCTATTCTTTTTTTCATAATGATCACTAAAAATCAAGTTACATATAGTCTTATGATAAAAATAACCTATGATAAAATATTCTATAGACCCTTAAGAAATCCTAAATCAGGGAAGAAAATCTCTCGGATTCTGAGGTATGCCATTTAAGAGAACTTCGTAATGGAGATGGGGTCCGGTGCTTCTTCCTGAATTACCGATTTCTCCTATGTTCTGGCCCTTTACCACTTCATCCCCTACCCTTACATTCATTCGATTCAAATGTGCATAGACTGTAGAATATCCAAATCCATGATGGATAATTATTTTCCTGCCGTAACCGCCATGCCAATCAGCATAGATCACGACCCCGCTGGCTGTAGCCATGACTGGGACCCCATAACTGTTGGCAATATCAAAGCCTTTATGCCTGCGGCCCCATCGCCTTGCATTAAAAACTGAAGTCGTCCTGCCCCATGCCGGCCAAATGTCTGGAGTATGTTCCATCAGGTAAATATGGTCCTCCATATCCTGCTTGCCTTCAGACAGTGTTTCTGAAAGTTCCGGGGCCACTTTCAGGAGCTCATCCAGCAGTGCATCTATGTCGTCCAATTCCTGTTCCTGGTCATCTATATAAAAATAGACTTCATTAGGGTCTTCGGCCAGATCAATATCTGCACTTAGATCAGCTGTATATAGTGTCACTTCTTCTGCATATCCGCCTTCTCCTGTAATGGACCTTACCATCTTGTCAAGTTCTTCGATTTCTTCCAAATAATTCTCAAGGATCTTGGTCTTTGTCTCAATTTCCTGGGTCTTTTTCTCCAGATTGACTAACTCGACTTCCTTAAACTGCATCTTATATTCTATTCTTTCAAGTTCAGCTATTTTTTCATCTAATTTCTGTCGGGTAAGAAAAAGGTTGGTCGTCAATATCACTACGGCTGCGAATATTATTGCCAGGACTACAAATATAGATCTCAGGAAATTATAGGGTATCCTGTATTTCCTGATCCTGGTTTTTTCATCAGAGATCAGCAGTAAAGTAAAAAATTTATGTTTTCTATCTTCCATATCAAACTCTAACCTGTAAATTTGCTTTAATATTATAACTGATTAATAAAATATGGAAACCCTTTATTATTAAAGCAAAAAACTTATTCTTCCACCATAAACTTATAGGTTATTGTATTGTTAGTCAACAGCACTTCATCGGGAACCGGCCCCGCAGTTATGGTAAGTTCACATTTTCTTCCTGGATAAGCTACAAATCCTGACAGGGTCACTACCTTTTGTTCTGAAGGATTAATAGTGCTGATAGTATAATTTTTTTCTTCAGCTATATTGTCCTCTGTCTTATAAGTCATGATCACGTCAACATCATTTTCTATGATATTGCCCTGGTTTTCAATTGTTATTGCAACACTTAATCCGGTTCCATTTGCCAGGATCCAGTATTCTCCCTGCTCGTTCAACGGTTGCGGATCAAATTCAACGCTATCTCCAATAACTGCTACTCCCCTTCTCTCCTGCAGCACTGTCACTGTTTTTATCTCAGAGATAAACCCTATAACATTCTGGGAGCTTGTAAGGCTCCTATCCAAAAGGACCGCTGAATCTATTATTATTAAATTTTCAATTCCAATCCCTTCCCCGGCTTCCTTTAATTTCTCCTGAAAATAAAGATAGATCTCATCACTCATAAACATGTAAAGGAATGTATTTGTGATCTGTGTACTTGCAATATCCATATCCATATCATCTAAAGCATTAAACAGGGCCGGTTTAAAATTTTCATATGCCCTATTCCTGGTATCAAATACAAGCTCCAGGTAACCATGCGTGACATCAAAGGTTTCCGGCGGGTTCAACTCTTTATTATTTTCAAGGATGACCATACTTTCTTCGATTACTCCAAGTAGCTGATTATCCAGGTCTTCCCGGGAAAGATCCTTGATCATGTCCAGTGTGTTAAAAAAATTATAAGAGATTTTATTAGATTGCTGCGCCAAAACAGAAACTGAGTTTATATAATCAGAGATGGTCAGCTTTTCCTCTTCTGTCAGGTCTTTCCTGCCACTCTCACAACTCCATAGTCCGGAAATCCATGATACAATTACTGCAGCAATAATAAGCATAATGACCAGGATAATAACAGATTCTCTTTTTCCTCTTCTTTCCAACAAGTCTCCTTTATGTGAAATAATTACAATATTGCCTTATGGCAACAGTAAAGGTTGACAAAACTAAAATACATTATACAAACCAATATTAGAAAACTCAATCAGGATTCACAGATGATCTTGCAAATTTGATAAATCTTTTTTAATTGATAATAAAAATTGAACATATATAATAAAAATCTATGGCCCAATACATATTAATTCCTGGCCGGGACAACAATCTATAAAGTTGGAGACAAATATGGATAGTAAAAACAAATTAAATAAAAGAGCCCGGATTCCGGGAAAATACAAGTGGAAAATTGAAGATATATATTCCTCTGCCAGGCAGTGGGAAAAAGACTTTAAATCTGTAAAACAAAAAATGACGGAACTTCCTGGTTTCAAGGGCAAATCCGGACAGTCCTCCCGGATGCTTGTGGATCTTCTAAAAACTCACATGGAGATCATGGAAACTGTAGAAAAATTATTTATTTATGCACACATGAAAAAAGATGAGGATAATACCAATACAGGATCACAGGCCCTGCTTGACAGGGCCCAGGCACTGATGGTAGAGGCCGGAACTAATTCATCTTTTATAGAGCCTGAGATCCTTGGCATTCCCGGAAAGACTTTAATGAAAATGGCCCGGACGGAATCTTCTCTTAAAGATTATCGCCATTATCTTGATGATATCTCCAGACATAGAAGATTTATACTTTCAGCAGAGGAAGAAAAGATCCTGGCCATGTCAGGAGAGATCGCTTCTGCCCCAAACCAGATATTCGGGATGATAAATAATGCTGATATTAAATTTCCCCTGGTAAAAGATGAGACCGGGATCGAGATAGAACTTACTAAAGGAAGATATGCCAGGCTGCTAGAAAGCAGGGACAGGCAGGTGAGAAAGGATGCTTTTAATGCTTTATACGAGAGCTATCAGAAACAGAGAAACACTATAGCCTCTACTTTGAATTACAGTATCAAAAAGGATATTTTTTTCAGCAAGACCAGGAAACATACTTCAACTCTTCACGCATCCCTTTTTGGTGATAATGTCCCAACACCTGTTTATGATAACTTGATCGAGGCAGTCTCAAATAATCTTACTGCAATGTATAAATACATTTCTCTCCGGAAAAGAACCCTTAAGGTCCGCAAGCTGCACATGTATGACCTTTATGTTCCCATAGTCAAAGACATAAAGTATGAAGTAGAATACGAGCAAGCCAAAGACATGGTAATAGACAGTTTAAGCCTCCTGGGAAGTGAATATACCAGTATTATTAAGACTGGATTGACCCGGAGATGGGTTGATGTTTTTGAAAACGAGGGCAAGACAAGTGGGGCCTACTCCTGGGGATCTTATGACACTCACCCTTATGTCCTTATGAACTATGAAAATACAATCAATAATGTATATACCCTGGCCCATGAGATGGGTCACGCCCTCCATACATATTTTTCCAATAAAACCCAGCCTTATGTCAATGCCGGCTACAAGATCTTCGTAGCAGAAGTGGCTTCAATACTGAATGAAATACTGCTTACAAACTATCTTTTAAAAAAACTTAAAAGTAAGCAAAAACGCCTGTATATCCTAAATCATTACCTGGAACAATTTAGAGGCACGGTTTACAGGCAGACCATGTTTGCAGAGTTTGAAAAAATAATTCATCATAATGCCCAAAATGGTATTCCCCTTACTAATAAGAGCCTGTCTGATATCTATCATGATTTAAATATAAAATATTATGGCCCGGAAATTGAGGTAGATAAAATAATTGATATTGAATGGGCCCGGGTCCCCCACTTTTACAGTGCTTTTTATGTCTATAAATATGCCCTGGGATTTTCGGCAGCTGCTTCACTTGCTACCAAGATATTAAGTGGAGATAGTGATGCAATCAAGAGATACCTGGAGTTCCTATCCAGCGGAGATTCAGATTACCCTCTTGACCTGCTAAAAAAGGCTGGTGTCGATATGACTTCTCCCGGGCCGGTGAACAATGCCCTGGGGGTCTTTAGCGATCTGGTAAATGAGATGGAGGCAATCATCTAGAATCAGACATTGAACTTGAACAGGGCTACATCTCCGTCTTTTATGACGTAATCCTTTCCTTCCTGGCGGACCATTCCTTTTTCCCTGGCTTTTGTAAATGAGCCAATACCGGCCAGGGCATCAAAATCTATTATCTCGGCACATATAAAACCTCTCTCAAAATCAGTGTGTATCTTACCGGCAGCTTGTGGAGCCCTGGTGCCCTCCACTACTGTCCATGCCCTGATTTCTGGCAGTTTTATTGTAAAAAAACTTATCAGCCCAAGCAACCTGTAACATGCTTTGACAAGCCTGTCCATGCCTGGTTCAAGAATTCCTAATTCCCTGGCAAAGGCTTCCTTCTCAACTGGTTCCAACAGCGAGATTTCTTCCTCTATCTTTGCACTGCTCACCAGGACCTCTGAACCGTCCCCGGCAGCATGGTCCTTTAATTTTTTTACAGCAGGTATCCCATCAGGATCCTTTCCAAGATCATCTTCGGAAATATTTGCAGCATAGATCACCGGCTTGGATGTCAAAAGAAACAGATCCTTTGCCATATTATTTTCACCCTGGTTTAAATTCATATTTTTTACAAGGATCCCACTTTTAAGGCTGTCTTCTATTTTCTTTAGCAGTTCCAGTTCAGAGATGTATATTTTATCACCGCCCTTTGCCATCTTTTGCGTTTTTTCCATTCTTTTTTCAATTGTCTCTAAATCCGCAAAGATCAGTTCCATGTTTACAATCTCAACATCCCTTACTGGATCAAGGACAGTATCTATATGGGAGACATTCTCATCTTCAAAACATCTGACAATATGCAAAATTGCATCTACTTCTCTTATATGGGCCAGGAATTTATTTCCCAGGCCTTCACCCTTGCTGGCTCCTTTTACAAGCCCTGCGATATCCACAAATTCTAATATAGCCGGGATTGTCTTTTCAGGTTTTACTATTTCGGATAGTTTCTCCAACCTCTCGTCCGGAACCGGGACTGTTGCCATATTTGGCTCTATCGTGCAGAAAGGGTAATTGGACGCTTCGGCACCTGCAATGGTAATGACATTGTACATTGTACTTTTTCCAACATTTGGCAGGCCTATTATTCCCAGTTTAATAATGATCTCCTTGATCTTATTTTGAATCTAATTATATGAGATTTTATATATTTTTTCTCTATAATTATCACTCTCCAATAATTTTTACCAGCACCCTTTTTCTTCTTTTACCATCAAACTCACCATAAAAGACCTGCTCCCATGGGCCAATGTCAAGACTGCCGCCTGTCACTGCCAGCACTACTTCCCTGCCCATTATTGTCCTTTTAAGATGCGCATCAGCATTATCCTCAAAACCATTATGCACATACTGCTCATATGGTTTTTCTGGAGCAAGTTTCTCAAGCCATTTTTCGAAGTCATTATGAAGGCCGCTTTCATCATCATTTATAAATACACTTGCTGTAATATGCATGGCATTGCATAGAGCCAGGCCCTCTTTTATGCCGCTTTCCTTAAGGCAGCTCTCTATCTCGCCGGTAATATTAATAAGCTCCCTCCTGTTTTTTGTCTGGAACCATAATTCTTTCCTGTAACTTTTCATATAGGTACTCCTTATGGATTTTAAAAGGTATTATTAATAAATGTAAAAAGCTCCGGAAATGAGACAAAGAATTCCTGTTTAAACTTGATTTTAAATTCAAATAAGAGATTAGCTTCCAGAAAGGTTAAAATGCATTTCAAATTAAATTGCTTTTAATCAGGCTAATTGCTATCTTTTTTCAGTAAGCCTTTTATTTCCTTTAGTTCCTTGAGCATATCTTTAAAAACAGGTGACTTTTCAGCCTGCACAGCTTTATCTCCTGTTTCCAGTGCCCTGCTGCCAGCATATTCAGAACCTATTAGTTTTTTTATAATAACACTTCTTACTTTTTCCAGTTCCCTGATCCCACTCAACCTGAGTTCAGCTTTTTCACCCTGTTTTCCGGCAGAGCCGGCAGTTTGCACATGGATGGTCCCGATACCGCAATATCTCTGCAGGGGCCCCTGCGTGACATCCACATTGGTGATCTTTGAATATGGAACAGTAACATGTTTTTTCCATATTACCCCGCCTTTCATATTGACTCCCTCATCATCCACACTATACCCCAGGGCTCTATGAGCAAAAGGAATCCATACGATGATAGGGATCATGACTACAAACCATAATATAAAAACAATGCCATATATCAGAAAATCAACGGCTATTGACATAACAACCCAAAGAATGATACCCAGTATAAAAAATATTACCCATGTAATGATCCAGAGGGTCCTCTGTTCTCTTTCCGGTTTAAATTTCAATATGTCCATGTTCGCTCCTTTAGGGCCGCTTACCTATAGTTATGATTTTAGCACTTACTAAATTTTTTAGAAAACTTTTATTTAATGATACCACAAGAACATTAAATTAAAAATATCCAATGCTTATATTATACAGACTATTTATATTATTAGTACTAAAATATAAATAAGGATTTGCCCGCGGCACTTCTACTGATACGTGGGACCTCTATTTTATTTAAGAAGGTACAGGCTTAAAAACATTACTACCATTCCTGCCAGAAAACTTAGCATTGGGATATGGCTGTGGCCGTAAGACCTTGACACCGGCATCAATTCATCCAGTGAAATATAGACCATGATCCCGGCTATTGCTGAAATAAGATAACTCAGGAATGCACGGTCCACAAATGGAAAAAGAAATAAAATGGTGATGACTGCTCCAAGGGGTTCAGCAATTCCAGATAAAAAAGCCCACAAAAATGCTTTGCCCTTACTTCCTGTAGCCCTGTAGATCGGGACAGAAACAGCCAGCCCCTCTGGAATATTATGAAGAGCTATGGCAACACCAATTGCCAGGCCGATCTTAATATCTACCAGGGATCCATAAAAAATAGCCATTCCTTCCGGAAAATTATGGATAGCAATACCCAGGGCTATAAATAGGCCGGTCCTCATCAATCTCTTGTCTGTTCCGGATTTTATATGTTCTTTCTGGCCTATATATTCATGAGGGATAAAATAGTCTATTAAAAATATAAATATAAATCCAATAAAAAAGGAAATACAGGCTCTTAAAAAACCAATCGACTCAATCCCGGAGGGCAGAAGCTCAAAAAAATAAATACCTACCATTACTCCACCAGTAAAACCAATAGCAAAGCTGAAGACATTAGAATATCTATCAT
>SDBT01009535.1_pt1 | contig 15732 bp, 11 predicted proteins | sample 2277101 | NCBI WGS metagenome assembly SDBT01 (sample SAMN10404973, study PRJNA504765) | marine sediment metagenome | isolation source: marine sediment core GS10_PC15, 103 cmbsf | place: Arctic Ocean: Southern Knipovich Ridge | collected 2010 | reverse complement strand
TTAATTCTCGACATTCTTTTTTAAATGCAGGATTCCACTTGGCAGAAGGTCCAACGAGTTCAACTCCGGGCTTTCCTGCATTATTACCGGTATGATTTATTTGAGAAGCTACTTTTGCTTCAGTATTTTCGTGAACAGAATTCACAAATCTTTTATGCCCTTCAATAAATTTGTCATCGTAAAGGCAAGCTGCTTTTGCTATACCTGCTCCAGCTTGGTCAATTAACATAGTACCTGGAGTTAATAAACCTACTCCTCCTTTTGCTACTTCAGTATAATAGTTAATATAATCATCAGTAAGAAAGCCATCTTCAGATGCTCTTGCTACGAAAGTCGGAGATCTCATTATTCTATTTTTTATTTCTACATTCCCAATTTTTTTTGGACTAAAGAGAGTTTCTAATTCCACAAATTTCACCTAATCGAAAATAATTCAATTATAAATAATTATAATTGACTAAATTTAAACTATTTTAATTTAAATTGTTTTAATGTAGAATTCAAACGGATTATAAAAAAATAAAAAATTTAATTATAGTTAGAAATAAATTAAGCTTTTCCCTCGGCTTCTAATCGTTTTCTTCTTTTCTCGGCTTTACGTTGAATAGGACAAAAAACAGGTCCTGGCCTTCCTGTAGACAGACATTTGTTACAACTTGTACAAAGAGCAGGAGAAGTATCACCGCTTTTCCAACGATTTGGCAGCCCTGGTTCGTAAATAAAAGGTCTACTCATTGAAATAAAGTCGATTGTACCTTCGTTTAGGAGTTTTTCAGCTACTTCTGGGTTTCTGACTCCTCCCATGAGCATTACAGGTACATCCTTCATTACTGGCTTTAATCGTTTAACAGTTTCGAGAAAATAATTTTCTTGATCAGGAGATTTCACAATTACAAACGGATACGAAGGATCTTGAAAGATTGTTACACCTCCACCTCCACTCGGTTCAATTGCCGCATATCCAGTATCAACAAGAATTTTCGTTATTTTTTCAGCCTCGTCTAACGTAACACCTCCCTCAACAAAATCTTGACCGTTTATTTTTATGCAAACAGGAAAATTTTTGTCAGTTTGATCGGTAATTTCATTATAAATATCTACTAATACCTTAGTACGTCCCTCAGTACTCCCCCCGTATTCATCTGTTCTTTGGTTGATGTAGGCTGATTGAAAATTGTTAAGTAACCAGCCATGCCCTCCATTCAGTTGCACCATGTCATAACCGCTTTCATAGGCTCTACGAGCAGCACTTCCGAAATTTTTAATAAGTTGTTGAATATCATCAGCAGACATTGGTCGAGTCGGTTTTTCTTTATTCATTATTTTATATACATATGGGTGAGGTGCAACTCCATTTGGGCCTTGACGACCAGCATGATTTAGTTGAGGAGCTATTTTAACATCTGAAATGTCATGAACAGCATCGCACAATTTCTTATTTCCTTCGATGAAGGAGTCTTCAAATAAACATTTTTGACGCTTTCGCTGGATTTTCCCTTCTTCATCTATCGCTGTAACTTCAGTGATAATTAATCCAACCCCTCCTTCTGCTAATTTCTTGTAGGCTTCAATATATTGATCAGTTACATATCCTGCATCATCAGCTAAGACTAATTCTGTGGCCGAACGAACAATTCTATTTTTAATTTCCACATTTCCAATTTTTTTTGGACTAAAAAGAGTTTTCAGTTCCATTTAATTCACCAATTAACAATTGATATTATATAATTAATCTACAAAATTTATAATTTTTATTTATAAATTATATATGAGGAGGAGTTTTTTTGACTTTTTTCTATGCATTAACATATTTGTAATAACTATTCAATGTATTAAATGGTAAAATTTTTTATTCTTTAAAATAAGTTTTATTTATTAATTCTTGAAAATATTTTATTAGATGATTAAAATGGTTATTAAAACAAGAATAACAGAAATGTATGGAATTGAAAAGCCTATTATTATGGGAGGCTTAATGTTTTTAGGCGTACCAAAACTCGCGGCAGCAGTTTCGAATGCTGGAGGTCTTGGTTGTATCACAGCCTTGACTTGGGATAAAGCAGAGGATTTCCAAGCAGCAATTCAGGAAACCAAAAAACTCACGGATAAGCCATTCAATGTGAATGTTACAATGTTGCCAAGTTTTCGCTTTACTAAACGTCATTATAGAAAGTACTTAGAGATTTGCGCTGAAGAAAAAGTTGCTGGACTTGAAATTTCTGGAACTCCTATTGATAGTATGTGTGGACCAGAATATATAACACTATTAAAGGACGCTGGAGTAAAGTTAATCCACAAAGTGGGAGCAGTACGACATGCCAGGCATGCAGTAAAAGTAGGATACGATGCAATCATGGCAGCAGGTATTGAAGAGGGTGGACATCCTTTAGATGATGATGTATCTACTATGGTGTTGACGAATAAAATGTGTAAAACATTTCCGGACGTACCTGTAATAACTGTAGGAGGAATCGCAGATGGAATCGGATTGGCTGCTGCTCTTGCTCTTGGCGCAGATGCTGTTATGATGGCAAGCCGTATTGTTGTGACTCAAGAATGTCATATACATGAGAATTTTAAGCAAGAGATAGTAAATCGAGAGGAAATGGATACAGTACTACATAGTAAAACTATAGGTTTACAAGGGCGAGCTTTAAAAAATGATCTTGTTACACAAATTTTGGAAAAAGAAAAGGAGGGTGCAACTTTGCAGGACTTAGCACCTTTGATAATGGGTGAAAGACAGCTGGCTGCTATGGCTAGAGGAGATGTAACTGATATGACTATAGGTGTTGGTCAGACCGTAGGATTAATCAATGATATCCCGACCTGTCAGGAATTGTTAGATAGGATGATGAAGGAAGCAGAAGAACAAATAAATTGCATTGCCGGTAAATGTGAATAGTTTTATCTCACTTATTTTTTTTAATTCTTATTGGGTGCAAAATTTTCATTTTACAAACTTTTATTTTTTTATAAATCTTAAACATTAGTTAGTAATCAAATAAATTTATAATTCAAGTGGTCAAATATGGTCATAAAAACACGCATAACTGAAATGTATGGAATAGAAAAACCAATAGTTATGGGAGGATTGATGTGGTTAGGTGTTCCCAAGCTTGCAGCGGCAGTCTCGAATGCTGGGGGTTTAGGATGCATTACTGCACTTACATGGGATAAACCAGAGGATTTTCGTACAGCAATTCAAGAAACCAAGGAACTTACGGATAAACCGTTTCATGTGAATGTCACAATGTTGCCAAGTTTTCGCTTTACTAAGCGACATTACAAAAAATACTTAACAATTTGCGCTGAAGAAAAGGTTGCTGGGCTTGAAATTTCTGGAGCTCCAATCGATTCAATGTTAGGAATGGAATTTGTCACAATGTTAAAAGATGCGGGAGTAAGGTTATTTCACAAAGTGGGAGCAGTAAGACATGCAAGGCATGCCATAAAAGTAGGATACGATGGAATCATGGCAGCAGGGATAGAAGAAGGTGGGCATCCCTTAGATGATGATGTAACTACGATGGTGTTAACCAATAAAATGTGTAAAACTTTTCCCGATGTTCCTGTAATAACAGTGGGAGGAATTGCTGATGGAATAGGGTTAGCTGCATCTCTTGCTCTTGGTGCTGATGCAGTCATGATGGCATCCCGATTTGTTGCTACTCAAGAATGTTATGCCCATAACAACATAAAAATGGAAATAGTAAACCGAGAAGAAATGGATACAGTTTTACATGGTAAAGCTTTAGGTTTACAAGCTAGGTCTTTAAGGAACAGCCTAGTTGATGAGATTCTAAAAATAGAGGCACGAGGCGGAACAATTCAAGATTTAGCACCATTGATAATGGGTGAAAAATTTTTGAAAGCGTGGGATACGGGAAATGTAGATGATGCGGCAATGCAAGTAGGCCAATCAATAGGATTGATGCATGATATTCCAACCTGTCAAGAATTATTGGATAGGATGATAAAAGAAGCAGAAGAGCAAATTAACTGTATCAAGGGAAAGTGTCAATAAATTTTTTTTTCCTTTTTTTGTTTAGAATTGATATTAATCAAGATTTAGGGTTTATTGAAAATATCGAATCTTGAGTAATTTCCACTTATATCAAAATCTTGGCGTTCTTGAATTGCGATTAACGGATCTACTTTGGCGTAAACAATACCCTCTTTACCAACAAGAGGTTTTGCTATAACTTTTCCCCGTGGATCTACAATCATCGTTCCGCCGTTCCATAAGGCAGTGCGATTCTCAAGTTTGTCTTTAATGGGAAAGTCCTTATCATCTAAGTGTGATAATTCAGAAGGGATTATCATACCAGATGTGGAAATGACATAAGATCGACCTTCAAGCGCAATAAATCGGGTAATATCCTTTGTTAGTTCTAAACTTCCTGGCCATACTGCTACATGCAATATCTCTTCTTGAAGATGTAACCTCGCTCTTGCTAAAGGGAGCCAATTCTCCCAACAATTAAGCCCTCCAACTTTTACATCATTTAAACCATATACTTTAAGTCCTAAATCATCACCATCTGCCCACACCGTTCGTTCTAAAAAAGTAGGTTTAACTTTTCGGTGTCTTCCTAAAATCTCACCCTCCTGACCTATAGTTAAAAGTGTACAATAAATAGAGCCTCCATATTTTTCTGCAATACCGCCTATCATCATAATTCCTAACTCTTTAGCTAAAGCCTTCATTTCTTCAATGATGGTGCTCTCATCAAGTTTAATACATTCTTCCCAATATTTAGCATATATTTTTTTATGATAATTAAACGGGTATTGTTCCCATACCCAATAGGGATAACCAGGGATTAGAGTTTCACCCCATGTCACAAGATCCGCACCATTCGATTTCGCTTCTCTAATATATCGTGCTAACTTTTCCCACGTTTTTTGGGCATCTAACAAAACTGAAGCAATTTGGATACCAGCTACCTTTATCATACTATAATAGAATTCAATACGATGTAAAAAATTTTGGAAAAGAAGAATAAAACATGGATTTTAAAGTAACTCTATCTTTACAAAATTAAGTCACAAAATGTATTTACTATAATTTTTTCATAAGCTGTACTTTCAATATTAGAATTATAAAGGACAAATTTTTCGCGAAAGAAGAGTAATCCATGGGCACTAAGGAAAAACAAAATAAGGAAAATTTAGAGGATAATGTCGCAGTTTACATTACTTACAACGGTGTCCCACTTTTTCGCTTACCTTATAATCCAAACGACGATAATTACATAATTACGTCGAGTTTTTTACATATAATTGATATATTTGCAAAACAAACAAGAAAAGATATCGGGAAATCAGCTGAATTTTTTGGATTTGCTTTATCTAATAAAATTCAAGTTGAAATCATGGAAGTTTATGAAGATAGTTCTGACAAAGAAAATAAGATTATATTATTCCTTGAAACCCCTTATGGAAAATCACCTATTAATAGAAACCCCATAATGGCATTATTTGGAGTGTCACGTGAAATTATTACAAAAATAATAAACAAGGAGCTAAATCCAATATTTCAAGACGATATGACGAATTTTTTTAGAGAGAAACTAGAGGAAAGAGGATACACACCTAATAAAGTTATTGGAGAGTTGAAACATCTCACAATATCTCGAATTCAATCCCTAAAAAACATGCCAATAACATTATTCTCAATAGAAAAAAAGGAAAGCCCCAATAAGGATTATTTGGTGAAGGAAGTAGGAAAATATAATGATGGCAGATATAAGAAAAATCCTGTAAGGAATAAGGCCGGAAAACTAACTTTTGATCCAGAGTTAATTATTGGATTAGCAGAGGCATTAAGATCCTACCAATCATCAATAAATATAAAAACCGGATCAATTATTTTAAGATTTAGGGATTTTTCTCTCGCTTTTTCTTATAAAAATGATGGCTTACCTGTAATAAGTGTTTTATTAAGAGGAAATGGAAGGGCAATAGAAATGAGCAGATATCGTGAGGATCTTAAAACATTAGATTTAGAGATCACCGATTAAATTCTTTTTTATCATTAAAAAAGAATGAAAATATAATAATAGAGTCCTAATTTATTTAACTTTTCAATTCCTGCTTGCTAAAAAACAACTTTTAAGTATTTTTATTGCCAATTGGCTTAAAGTTAGTCATAAATGTAATAGGACTCTCTTTATATTTTTAATAATTTATAATCAACACTGTTAAATATTTAGTTATTATCAAATACTCTTAAAAGTAGGAGTGTGGATAAACGATGATGAATAGAATAAATATTGATGTATTTAAAGAAACTATTAAAAATGCTGAAGAAGAACCTTCTAGCACTATTAAAAAATTAGAAATTGAAGGCATATGGAGATTAGACGAAAAAAATGGTCCCCAATTTGAAACAAAATTGAAAACTGAAAAAGCAGGAGAAATCCTGGTTCAGTCGGATGAAACTATTATTTTAGGAGGCGGTGGAACCGCACCAAATCCCGTTCAGTATTGTATTGGAGGGTTACTTTCTTGTTTTTCTGCTACTTTTGTTAAATGGGCATCAATGGATGGAATTATATTAAAAAGTTTTAAAATTAAGGGTACAGCAGATATGGACTTGTCAGCAGCTTTAGGAATATCAGAAAATCCTCCATTAAATAATCTTCGAATGGAATTATTGATTGAAAGTGATGCTACTAAGGAAAAATTGCTTGAGATTAACGAGATTGCTAAAAAACGTTGTCCTGGTTATTATTGCCTGTCACATGGAATTATCCCAGAAATTGACATCAATAAAAAAGAATAAATTCTATTGCTGGCTATTTTATGAGAGGATAGAGCATTAATCAAATGATCTAAAAATTGCTGTTTCTAAAGGTTTATCTAGATTTGTACTAATAAGTAGCGATCAAAATCTATATAAATATTATTTTTGTTTTAAATCAATTTTGTCATAAGAAACCTTTTATTATCAATAGAATATTTTAATTCAAAGTACAAGGTGTAAATTATGAGTGATAATGTCTATGTAGTTGGAGTGGGGATGATTAAATTTGGGAAAAATGTTGATCAATCTATTAAACAGATGACTGGCGCGTCCCTAGAAAACACTCTGAAAGATTGTAACCTAACAAGGAAAGATATAGAAGCAGCTTGGTTTAGTAATACCGGATGGGGTATGAGCGATTTTCAGCATTGCATTCGAGGTCAGGTAGCACTTAGTGCAAATGGTATTGATAAGATACCTATTAATAACGTTGAAAATGCATGTGCAAGTGGAAGTAATGCTTTTCATGGAGCGTGGACTGCTATAAAAGCTGGTATTTACGATTGTGCGCTAGCAATTGGTACTGAAAAAATGTATTATCCTAGTAAACCTAGAAAGAGTGGTAAGAAAGGTAAGAGTGGTAGTGGTGGAGCTGGGGGGAGTATGGCGGGTTTTCTGGCAGGAACAGATGTGGAAAAAACCAGAAAACTTATTGCAAGTTTGAAACAACAGATTCAAGCCGCAAATGAAAAGGCAGCCAAAGAAAAAGGTGAGACCTCAGGTGCTCCAAAGAAACAACATTCTGTATTTATGGATTTTTATGCTATGGGTGCTAAGGAACACATGAAAAGATATGGGACTACACAACGACACTTAGCAATAATCGCCTCAAAAAACCATAATAATTCAACAATGAATCCAAATGCTCAATATACTTTTCCTCAAACTGTAGAGCAGGTTATGGAGGATTATGTTGTAGCCTTTCCGTTAACGAGGGCTATGTGTGCTCCTATTGGTGATGGTTCTGCTGCTGCTATTGTTTGTTCCGAGAAATATTTAGATGATCATCCTGAGTTGAGAAATAGAGCTGCTTTAGTAAGGGCTTCAATTTTGAAATCGGGATCATGGAAAAAGGACAATGTATGTGAGAGGGCTGCAACTGCTGCCTTTGAAATGTCTAGTTTAGGACCTGAAGATATTAATGTAGTTGAAGTTCACGATGCTACTGCCTTTGGAGAGCTAAGTATTATAGAAAACTTAGGGCTCTGCCCCGTTGGTGAAGCTGGTCCCTTTGTAGAGAGTGGTGCTACTCAACTTGATGGAAAGGTTCCCGTTAATCCCAGTGGAGGATTATTAGCACGTGGACATCCTATTGGTGCGTCAGGACTTGCCCAAATGCATGAACTAATAACACAATTACGCGGTGAGGCTGGAAAAAGACAAGTTAAGGATCCTAAAATAGCTCTTGCGGAAAATGGAGGAGGGTTTTTAGGCTCTGGAGAAGCTGCAATGTGTGTTCATATCTTTGAGAAGGTTTAAAATATTCTTTTTTTACTTTTTTTTATATCTCATTTTACAAAAATCATGGTATAGTATCAAAATTGACTCTTAATCTTCAATAGAACGATTTTAAAGACATGATTCAAGTTTAAAGAAGGATTTACATATCATAGAAATAGATTTATTTATAATTTAGTGAAAATTAACATAAATAATTTTTAATAATTAGGTGAAAAGAATTGTCAAAAGTTCAAGACGCATATAAGGAAATTGAAAAGGCTATTGGAGACGATTATATAACTGATAAAGATTTTATGAAAGCAGCCTACTCAAGAAATGTGGATCCGGCTTTTCCCGACAGATGGGCTGATATTATTGTGAGACCCGGAACTCCAGACGAAGTTTCGGATATTGTCAAGATTGCTAATAAATACAAAATTGTTATGGTTCCACGAGGAGGAGGAGCTGATTTAGTTGGAGGTTCTGTAACTCAAGGAGGTATTTTATTAGATCTGACACGAATGAATAAAATCATCGAGGTAAACACGGATGATTACTACGTTATCGTTGAATGTGGAATTACTTGGGGTGATTTAGTATCACAAATACATCCTACTGGATACACAACAGGTATTATAGGTCCGGGGAGTGGATACTCCGCAACAATCGGAGGTGGACTTTCAAATAGCACCGCTGGTGGAGGTTCTACTAAATATGGTCTGGTTCCTGACATCTGTTTAGGTGTTGAGGCAGTACTTCCTAATCCGCAAGGAACGATTATACGGACAGGTTCTGCTGCAAACAAGTACGCCGAACCTTTCTGTAGATATGGTGTATCTCCAGATTTCACGGGATTATTTATGGGTGACGTAGGTACTATGGGTATTAAAACCAAGGCATTCCTTAGATTATTCCGTGATCCTCAGTATAAGAAAAATAGATCTTATATCCTTAAAAAAAATAACTACCAACAGATTTTTGAATTTTCGCAAAAAATTCGATTTGAAATTGCCGATGGGTTAAGGGATTTAATGGTTCTCCCTCCGATATTTATTCAACTATTTTTAGCCAACCTCGATTTAGGAGATTTTAAATTACCAAGAGCAAAAGGACCTTACGTTTCAGTAACATTGGAAGCAGTCGATCCTGCAATTTTAGATATTCTCGTCAAAAAAGTTGATGAAATTATGACAAAAGATGATGCTGCTTTTCTCATTGAATTTCCAGGGACAGAAGATGTAAAATGGGATTATAACCTGAAACAGAGCTTTCACTTTTTCCAACCAACTTTATCCCCAAATCCACCCAGGGTCGGAGCAGCTACATGCCACAAGATCCCTATTTCATCAATCAAGGATGTTGTTCAAAAAAATATTGATTTTGGTGTTAAACATAAGACAGAACTCCCAGAGGGTAATTATTATGGTTTCTTTGCCTCGATGCTATATTTCCTACCCAATGGAAATTACGTAGTTTTAGGATCGTTTACAGCTGATAACTTAGATAAGGATCGTAAAGTTGCAATGGATTTATGGCATAAGAAAACAAGAGATCAAGTTCGGTATGGTGGTGCCCATTACTGGCTAGGGGAGTCGATATCTCAATCAGTAGTAGAAGCGGGGGCGTACACTCCAGAATATATGCAATTTTTCAAAGATGTGAAGAAAGCTGTTGATCCTAACTTCCTATTGAGTCCGAAAAAATTTCATTTATACAGTTACGACGATGATTATACAAAGTATCTAGTAAAAGATGACGAAGAGTGAGATCTAAATCTTCAAATAAATGCTACTACCAAGTATAAATTGATATTTTTACTTCTTTTTTTAATTTTAAATAAACATGTAGAGATGATAAACATATGAAAATATCGATATAATTTTCATAATTATTTCTGGAGGGATAGATGATGAAGCCCTCTTACCATTCATATTGTTTATGGAATTTGCCATGGTCTGGAGCTCAGAATTATGGGTATTATTAATTGCATTGAATGTTCTAAAATTAGAAGAATAATTTAAGTATTCATTAAAACCATTTTTTTTTCCTTTTTCTCATAAAATACGACCTTAGAGAAAATATTTATTAATAATTAGGGGAAACATTACTTAATCATTTTTTTAAAAATGTGGTGAAATTATATGTCAAAAGTTCAAAATGCATATAAAGAAATTGAAAATATTATTGGTTCAGACTATATAAGCGATAAAGATTTCATGAAAGCAGCATATTCGCGGAATGTTGATCCTGCCTTTCCTGATAGATGGGCAGAGATGATTGTTAGACCAGAAACTACCGAGGAGGTATCTGAAATTGTAAAGATTGCTAATAAATATAAGATTCACATGGTTCCTAGAGGTGGGGGTGCTGATCTGGTTGGAGGCTCCGTAACTAAAGGAGGAATTCTCTTAGATCTTACAAGAATGAATCAAATAATTGAAATAAATGTCGACGACTATTACGTTATTACAGAATGCGGAATAACATGGGGGGCTTTACTTTCAGAGTTACAGAAAAAAGGGGTGACAACAGGAATTCTTGGTCCTGGAAGTGGCTATTCCGCAACCATTGGAGGCGGATTATCTAATGCTACTGTGGGGTTCAGTTCTACAAAATATGGCCTCGTACCAGATATCTGTTTAGGTGTTGAAGTAGTACTTCCTAATCCTCAAGGAACAATTATAAGGACGGGATCTGCCGCAAATAAATATGCTGCTCCATTCTGCCGTTATGGAGTTGCTCCAGATTTTACAGGATTATTCATGGGTGATGTAGGGACGATGGGAATCAAAACGAAAGCTTTCCTAAGATTATTCCCAGATCCACCGTTAAAAGCGCGAAGATATTATATGGTTAAAAAGGATGATTATGATAAGGTTTTTGAGTTAGGTCATAAATTGCGTAAAGAAGTTGGTGATGGATTGAATGATTTAATGGTTGCACCCCTCGTATTACCTATGATGTGGTATGGTGTGGCAGAAATTAAACCTCGTAAAATGCCTAAAATAACTGGACCTGTATTTTCTGTAACGCTTGAAGCAACTGATCAACGAATTTTAGATGTGTATCTAGAAAAAGTTGATGAAATTATGTTAAAAGATGAGATCACTCGCCCATTTGAATGGCAAGAAGTAGATTTAGCCCAAAAATTATCAAAAGACTGGAAATTTACTTTAAAAGAGGAATTCAACTTTTTTCAGAAATATATTTCAATGGCTCCTCCTCAGATTTCGTGTACAACATGTCATAAAGTTCCTATTTCCAATTTAAGTAAAGTTGTTAAATCCGGTATCCAATTCAATATTAAAAATAGAAAAGAGTTTCCACCAAATAATCCCCCATTGCCTGTTTTTTCAGCATTTTTAATGTTTTTACCTAATGGAAATTGTGTGGTTGTAGGAGGGCTTGGAGCGGAGAGTGTTGACGAACAGCGCGAAATGACAATGAAAATATGGCATAAAAAAATAAGACATCAAGCTCGCTATGGTGGAGCCCACTACTGGCTTGGGGAGTCAATTTCGCAATCTGTTGTTGAATCAGACGCTTTCACACCAGAGTTTATGCAATTCTTTAGAGACATGAAGAAAACGGTTGATCCAAACTTTCTACTCTCGCCTAATAAATTTCACATGTACAGCTATGACTACGACTATACCAAGCATATAGTAAAAGATGAGGAATAATTATAAATACTTCAACAAGAAAATGTAATATTAGAAATTTAAAATAATAGAATTTAAATTATCAATTTGAGTGGAAAAAATAGTGTCATGGGAAAAATTTGAGAAAGTTTTACGACCTGATATGAGTAATGTCCATATGGGTGTAATGAGGGTTGACCAGAGTAAATGTAATAAATGCGGTTTATGTTTGCAAAACTGTCCATTCAGAGCTTGGGAATGGGATGAGGGTGGCTTTCCAGCGCTTAAGGAAGAATATGCGTGTTTTAGCTGTTATAACTGTAAGGTGGCCTGCCCTAATGATGCAATTTCAATAGTTGACTCCTACCATGTTACCGATGGATACTGGAAAACTGATTCTTATCCATTGCCAGTTAAGATACCTCTCGAGCCTAAAGACGAAAATGGGAATCCAACAGAGTGGAATTCCATTGAAAATGCTGTTTTTAATCGTCGAAGTGTAAGAAATTTCAAAGATAAACCCGTCCCTGAGTCTTTAATTCAAAGAGTTTTAGAAGCAGGAAGATTTGCACCTAGTGCGGGAAATACTCAACCTTGGAAATTTATTGTTATTACCAATAAAGCACTGCTCAGTGAAATAGATAAAACAGTAAAAAGTGGTGTGCAACTTCTTTATAACATGTATATGAATGAAAAAGCAGTAAAAAATCTTGTTGCTTTCGCGAAAGAAGGAGCTGGGGCATTTGATCCTCGTGTCGTGTACGGTGGAATGGGGTGTATAGGTAATAACGAAGAAATCTCTGTTTCTTTTAATGCTCCGGTTGTAATATTAATACTAGGTGATGAGAGGGCTCCTAACTACCAGGTAAATATTGGTATCTGTGGACAGAATATGAATCTAGTTGCCAACTCATTAGGAATAAAGGCTTTTTGGAATGGATTTCTAGCAAGTGGTGTTGAAGCATCCCCTTTGAAGAAAAAACTTGGAATTAAATCACCTTGGAAAGTTGTAGAAGTAATATGCATGGGATATCCTGCATTTAGACAAGAAGGTATTGTACCTCGCGAATTCAGACCAGTGACATGGTTCCGGGAAGGGTCCGAGGCCCCCGAAATACAGGAATAATGTTTTATAGTAATCTCTATTTAAATTTTTTATTTTTTTAAAAATGTGAAGTCTAATTTGTTATTAATGATAAAAAGAACATAAAGAAAAAGAGAAGGAAGAAAAATAATGCCAGAAAAAAGATTTAGAATTACCACAAAAACTACTATTAATGATGTTATGAAAAATAAAGCAGATACCCGTGGTGACAAAGTCTATTTGACTTACATAAGAGATTTTGACAAAGGGATCGATGAAAAGTACACATATCTTGATATGCATCTACAATCAAATCGGGTAGCAAATGGATTATCTAAAATAGGTGTAGATAAGGGTATTGGTATATCTCTAATGGAAATTAATTCACCTGAGTTTTTATTCACTTTATTTGCAACCTTTAAACTTGGTGCATATGTAGTGTTAATAAATACCGCTCTTAAGGGTGCCACTTTACAATATATCATGGATCACAGCGATAGTGAAATTTTAATTATACATTGGAGTATGTTAGAGAGTTATTTGAATATTAAGGAACAATTGCCTAAAATTAAGCATGTTATAATAGATATTAATGAAGCTCCAGTGGATTTTAAAATGCCAACTGGAATGATTTCCCTTCAGGAATTAATGAAAGCACCTGATGATGATATTGAATCAGATATTGATTTTGACGAAAAATGCATGCTTATGTATACATCTGGCACTACAGGCCCTCCTAAAGCAACGACGTTTTTTTATAAGAAATATATTGCTGGATTAAGTCTAACGACATATGCTGGTCTTGCGTCACTACTAGGGGTTACCAAAGATGATATTTATTATACTTGTTTACCCTTATTTCATGGTAATGCACTGCAAATAACAACTCTTCCTGGTATTATATCAGAATATCAGATTGTAGTTTCAAAAAGATTCAGTGCTAGTCGTTTATGGGATATTTGTAGAAAATATGATGTCACTATTTTTAACCTGCTCGGTGCAATGCCTCAATTCTTATTAAAGCAACCTGAACGGCCAAATGATAGTGATAATAAAGTAAAAGTTGTTATTTCTGCTGCATGTCCTAAGGAAATGGTCGAACCCTTTGAGAAAAGGTATAACTTAACCATTAAAGAATTTTATGGTGCTGTTGATGGGGGAGGATACTTATTAGGACCTTTCTTTCAAAAGCCCCCTATTCCAGTAGGCACAATGGGTAAACCCCTGCCGGGTTCTGTTGCGGATATCATGGATGAAAGTGGCAAATTGATGCTCCCTAATGAAGTGGGAGAGCTAGTCTTTTTGGTAGGTGAAAAAGAACTTGAACAGAGAAAAGTCACCTATTACAAGGATGAACAATCCTCTAAAAGCAAAATTCGAGAAGGAAATGATGGTAAATTATGGTTTCACACCGGAGATTTAGCTACAAAGGATGATGATGGATGGTTCTATTTTGTGGACAGAAAAAAGGATGCAATAAGGCGTAGAGGCGAGAATATCTCCCCTTGGAGTATAGAGCGTGTAATTAATCAAAATGATAAAGTTTTAGAATCGGCAGCTTATGCCGTTAAATCTTTAGAATTCGCTGAAGATGAAGTAATGGTTTCAGTTGTGTTAAAACCCGGTGAAAAAATGACCCCCGAAGAATTGCTTGATTATTGTCAAGGTAAAATGGCATATTTCATGATACCAAGATTTATAGATTTTATTAATGAACTTCCTAAAAGTAAGGTACATAGAACCTTGAAACAAATACTTAAAGAGCGTGGAGTAACGGACACTACCTACGACAGAGAAAAAGCGGGCTATGAAATTAAACGAGATTAAATAAAAAAATATTTTATTTTAAATTTTTTTTTAATGTGCTTACCATTTATTTATCAGTTGTATTTTCTACTTTCTTTTGTTCAGATTTCTTAGTTCTATAATCTCCCCATTTACCATCCCGCTCAGTAAAGGCTTTCTTTAATCCTCCGCCGTAATACATTTGTTTTATAAAATCTTCATTACTTTTAGTATAATGTGCGAGAGAAACGAGAGGGTGTCCAGCACGAATCGCGTCCCTAACACCCATAATCTCCATAGCTTGATGTACGCTTCTTTTATTAAGTATTTGCAAGTCAGGAGGGATATTAGCAACGCTTCTAGCCATTTCTAAAACTTTTTCTTCTAATTCTTCAGCTGGAAAGGATCTATTTGCAAATCCTACTCGCGCAGCTTCTTTTCCACTAAGAGAAGAACCAGTTAACATATACTCCATTGCTGTTCTCATGCCCATCAACCACACGGGATATTGTAAGTCCGGGGGAGATATTGATCTGACTGCGGGATACCCTATTTGGGCATCATCAGCTACATACACTAAGTCACAAGCTGTTGCTAATTCACTCGCACCCGCTAAACAGTAACCATGAACTTGAGCTATAATAGGTTTAGCCATATCCCACATTTTAAACCATCCTTCGGTAACATGGCGAGCCCATGAGAAACTTCTCACACTCTGTTCCGAGGCTGTAAACCAGGGGCGATTTTTCCTTAAATCGGAACCTAAATCGTAACCCGCCGAGAAACATGTGCCAGCTCCCCTAATTATCGTCAGTCGAATATTTCTCTTCATATCTGCTTTTTCAAGTGCGTTGAAGACTTCTCCTCTTAGTTGATTGTTTAATGCATTGCGTTTTTCGGGTCTATTTAGGGTAATGCGATTTATATATTTATCGGGTTTATCAACTATAATAAATTTATAAGTATCCATA
>SDBT01009534.1_pt1 | contig 15734 bp, 12 predicted proteins | sample 2277101 | NCBI WGS metagenome assembly SDBT01 (sample SAMN10404973, study PRJNA504765) | marine sediment metagenome | isolation source: marine sediment core GS10_PC15, 103 cmbsf | place: Arctic Ocean: Southern Knipovich Ridge | collected 2010 | reverse complement strand
GTAATAGATTTAACAGACTAAAGGAACAAGATGAAACTTAAAGTAGACAAACAAGCAGCTACCGTTATTAAGTCGATGTGTGATATGGCCCTAAAAGCAGGGGGCCTGCAAAACCTAAAGCTCATTACCGAAGTCCTCAATGCGATGGTAATAGAAGAAGACCCAGAACCCCCCAAAGCGGAAAAAAATGCCTGATATTAACGATTCAATAACGGTTACAGAAAGCTTAACAATAATATTGGACGTACCCCGCGGCGTACTATGGCGGGATCGCCCGATAGTTTACACGGTAAACGTCTCTGATTCCATCGCCGTAACAGAATCCCTCTCATCTGCGGGGCTGGGCGACCAAAGTATTTCAGATTCTTTAATTATCACCGAGGCTGTTACAGTGCTTATAACAGCACTTAATATTGATGTGGCGGATTCTATTGCAATAACTGAAGTTGTAACTCCATCAAAAAGCTTGACTTCTGCGACGTATTCTGATAGTATAACTATAACAGAAAAATTAACGATAGCTATTGTAACCGGGTCTGGAAACAACCCCTGGTCTGTACAGCATCAGCAAGTAAGGTAAGATAATATGTCACAATTAGTATATCCGGGCCAGGCAAACATTGTTACACTTCCATTAGTTGCCCGTGCGACTGTGACCCCTATTACAGCGGGAACTGTTAATTTTTATGTAGTTGCGCAAGACGGAGATAACGCTGGTAAGTGGTATCGGGGATCAGATACGTCATGGCAAGCTGCTGAAGCAATTGCAGGGGCTGGTACTCATGTGGCGGATGGGCATTGGAAGCTTTCTCTTCCTTCAGCGGTGTGGGAAATCGGTGTAACATACTATATGTATGCTAAAGAATCGGGGGATTTGCATGTGCCGGTGGGGGAACAGGTTCTTGTGACCGGGCAAATTGAAGGCCCCGGTAATCGAAAAGTAACGCTTACAATTAGGGATACTGATAGTGTCGCTATATCCGGTGTGTCTGTTTGGCTTAGTACATCAAATGATTCGTCTGATTCTATAACAGCCGTAAAGACTACCAGTGCATCAGGGGTTGTGACATTTTATTTACATTACGGTGTGATATATTATATTCATTGTGATAAATCTGCGTACACTTTCATCTCAGCAAATATGACACCCGCTTCGGGAACTGTTGCATTTACAAAAGACATTGGTGAAGCGGTGAGTATAGCAGGGACTTCAACCGATTATGATACCAGCTTTTTATCCCGTGCTATCGCAAGGGTTAGAAAAGATACAGACGAGCCCGCTATCAATGCTAAATATTCAGACGCGGAAATTATTACTGAATTAGAAACATCATATATTTTAGTCCTTGGTGAGAAAAAGCGAAATTCTACAGAGCCAATTGTGGGACGGACAACTATTACAATGACTGCGGCGGATACAGCTTACGCTCTCCCGTATACAGGAACACTTCATAGCATTTATCAAGCAGACTCTGCCTATGGGTCTAAAGTTTTTTATGACTCTCGTGGGGGATTTAATGTACTCGGACGGGGAATTTGGGTTGAAGGCCACACACTACATATACAGTATACAGGAGCGATCGGCACCGGAGTAGTGCTTACAGTAGAGTGGATACCGGACGGGACAGCCCGACTTCATGTGGGAACCTGTTCTTTAAATTCAGCGGGAACAATCGCCACCTTCGGGGCTACCCCTAATGTTGGTACACTTGACACTCATGCTGACGCTTATGTGGGATGCGTTTTTAGGGTAGTCAATGTAACTGGCACGTCTCCAACAAGCGATTATACACAAGAACGAACTATTATAGCGTATGATCGGACAACTCGTGAAGCAACCCTTGATGTTGCTTTGTCGCCTATTCCCGTAGCGGGAGCGGGGGGGTCTATTTTTTATGAAATCGCTCCCCTTATACCTGTTGGAATGGATGTTGTGGTGGCGAGCCGGGCGGCTTATAGAATACTTTTAAGTGAAGGCAACCAAAAGCGGGCCAATACTGTTCTTACTAAACACAGGAACGAACTTCGTTCTGTCCGGCTTGACGCTTTTTATAGTAATTTAATGGGCTCTGGACGGGTTCGGTCGGACGGATTTAATGTTAATAGATACAGGAGTATAGGCCGACGTGGCTGAAGTATTTAATCAACCCGGTAACTTTGGTAGCACAGAGTTTGCAACCCCAAACCTAACAGGGTCATTCACTCCCAGTATAGATGTCCCCCGATTTCAAGGGGGGTTTGGATTTCGGATACCCTTTGGCGGCAGTAACCTCATGCCTCAGACAGTTGATACTTACGGTGTGATGGCCCCGCAGGATAGTTCTATCATCGCTATCACGCCCAGTGCCGACATCTATTCTATTTCAATAGGGGGCATTAGTGGTGGCGGCGTTTCAATTGGAGCAAGGGGGTTGGTGGGCGCGGCAGGGATACAAGGTCCACAAGGGCCCCCCGGTCCTCCCGGGCCAATAGGATTAGAGGGTATTGATGGCGTCTCTGGAGAAACAGGAGCAAGAGGTTCACAGGGTCCACAAGGGCCCCCCGGTGCGGATGGACAAAGCGGCACAGACGGGGTTTGTATTATATCATAATGTCTGAAGTTCTTAATCAATCTGGTGATTTTGGTAGCACGGAAGTAATGGCTCCGGTGTTAAGTGGAAGCTATGGGCTCATCTCACAGGATAAGCGTACAAGCTCGTTAGGGTTTGTGATTCCTTTCGGTGGGGGACCGCTTGTCAGACGGAGCGTGGACTCTAATTCAGCGCCGCTGGTTCAAGCCCCCGCTCGCGCGCTATTCGACCCGTCCGGCAAAGCCATAAGTTACGAACGCGACCTTGGTTTTGATCCCCGAAGCATTACTTATCCGGGGCTTGAGGGGCTTCCTGGGTTGCCGGGAACTGTTGGGTTGCAGGGCCCCCCAGGTCCAAGAGGGGGGAAGGGTTTAGACGGGCGGGATGGCGAGCGGGGCAAGCAGGGCCCCCGTGGTATACAGGGAGCAACGGGAATACCAGGCGGGCCAGGGGGTGACGCTAACGATACAACTTTCCTCCCTGACTTAAACCTTGTTGGGAATGCGTGGTGGGCTACGGGAGAACGGGAACCCTTAGGCTTTACGTTTGATAACCCGGGGCAAATAATAACACCCGCTGGTTACTATACTCCGACGGGAATTAACATTTATGTCAGGTACTCATCTAATAATGATTTTAGTTTTGAAATCAGCCTTTACCCTGTTTCAACACAAGACGATACTCATATTCTTACGATTAGTGAAAGAGTAGTCCGGTTTAAATATGAAGAGGAGGGTGTAGTTTCAGGTGAAGGTTGGCGAACGGCGGATGAATTAGTGTTTGCTGAAGTCCCGGAGCAATTAGTCGCGGGTCAAGAATATCTTCTTTTAGTAGAAAACTGGAGTTTAAGCGGGGATAGCTTTGATGTACGATACGATACCGGAGCGAATTACCCCCGGGGTGTTTTTGTAAACGAAACCGAGGACGGGTTTCCCTACCTTAAATATCTAAATCAAGACCTTACCTTTGAGGTGTTGTACTAATGAGTGAAATCTATATTCCATACCCGACAGTAAACCCTCGGATGAATCGGTCCACCTCTCCCTTGCGAGTAGAGCCGGGTTCGTTTTACCATTTGTCTGGGGTGGACGGACGATACAATGGGTGTCTTCATAAATACCATGGTATGAGAAAGCTAATAGACCTTGAAGCTACGTCGGGGGATATAGACGCATACGCCGGGCCGTCGTACTTTAAAGCTGTGGCTTTTCAAAAGAGGGACACAGCCACAACCTATCGAGGGTTCGTTATCCGATGGGACTCACAGAATGACACAACTGACCAACAAGTTGATTTGTTCTACACAGACGATAATGGTTCAACATGGTCACGCCTGGCAGTATGGGCAGCAGGTAACGGCATCACAGGTGCCCTTGAAATCGATTGTGTGACTGAGGAGGGCGGCTTCCTTATGGTGGCAGTTGATACCAAAGCCACCCGAACAGTGTATTGGACAGGTTTGGCTTTAACCGCTGTGGACTCCGGCCCTGGGAATTTCACCACAGCACTCACAGCGATGACCGAAACCTCCACGGCGGTCGACTCGTCTTCCACCCTGCGGGGCTCTGGGTCGTATCAAGTAGCATACCGATTCTATAGCTCGGCGAGGGGGATATATAGTGCATTGTCTACTGCGGTTACAATTCAGCTTGACCATTTCAAACAGACGTATGCAATAGGACAAATTTACTTTTCCGCTTCGGGCGGGGATAGTGGGCTGTTTGTTGATGAGGATACCATAGTTATAAACGGGAGAACTTATGAAGCTGATGATGACAGTTCTATTGGTGGTGACGTTACTGTGGCTATTTCGGGGCTTACTACCATCGCTCAACATGCTACGGCTTTGGCCACGGCAATCAATGGAGATAGTAGTGCAGTGGTTACAGCGGTAGCGGGTGTGGCGTCGGTAGCTATTACAGCCACGACTCGGGGATCGGATGGGAATGCGTATACTCTTACTGAGAGCGAAACAGGGGCTAATACAGATGACATCTCTGTGAGTGGTGCAACCTTGAGTGGCGGAGGGTCTGCTACAACAGAACCAGAACCACAATGTAAAGCTGTTTTGGATTTTCCGGCTCATGCTTCTGTGTTGTCAGGTAATGATTACGATGATTTTGATGCCTTGTTTGATACAGTAGATATATTCCGAACGATTGACCTTGGGGACGCCCCTGCTGACGGGGCTATCTTCTATCTTGAACAGACTATCGAACAGGCCGGAAATTGGGCATCGTCTGCAAATTGGGATTCTCTTCAGGTTACAATAGGGACTATCGTAGACGAAGCGTTGCCCTTCCAAACGATGTATGACCCCGAGAAAGATATTGTTGCAGCGCCCCCTCAGTCAGGAGCTATCGGTAGATACGAAGGTCAGACTTTTATGACTGAAGAACTGGCAACCCGGGGTGGTTACGATATTATACACAGTAGTTTTGAAAGCTCGTCTCCTGAGTATTTTACGACATATAATAAACGTGAGGGTAATTCAGAAGAGGGTCGGCCCCAACGATATATCCGCGCGGGTAATGCGCTTTTTGCTTTGTGTCCGAATGCAATCATTCATATTTTTAAGACCGCACGGTGGAAGCCGATTCAGATTGTACCCCTTCATCAAGGTAGAGGGTTGGCCGGCAAAGGTGCAGCACACGCATCAGGAAACTCTATCTTTTTAATAGGCCCCGCAGGGTTGATGATGCTGAACGCTTCCGATGGGAGCATGGGCCAAGTGACCGCCGCCGACCGAGTAATCTTTGACGATTGGAAGGATGATTTATCCTCCGTGGAAAGTGCGTATGACTCACGGTTGAATGCGTCAATGTTTTTGAATCCTGCACGGAAGGAGATATTATGTATATGGCACGCTTTACAGACAGTTTCTTTACTGGAGGGGGCGAACTTTGTGGGGTGTTCGGATACAGCAGACATCACGGATGGGTCCAAGCGGCGGGCATACTTCATCACCGCAACGGGACTTGTAGTATACCCCGATGCGATACTGGAGGGGAGTGGGACAATGTGGGATTTGGACTCTTCTTACACTCTCAATGGGACAACCACGAGCAGTGGGTCTACCCTGATAGATACAGATGCCACCTTCCACGCAGATATGGTGGGGTCACTTGTTTACATAACAAACGGGGATAACGCTGGAGAGTATCGAGAAATTTCTACAGTAAATGTTGGGACCGGAACCTTGACTTTTACGTCTGTGTTTGATTCTGACATTCCGACCGGAGCTAAATATTCTGTCAGTCCTGTGCCGTTTAAGGCCCGGCTATGGTCCTTGCAAGCGCCGCGAGTATCAAGATTTATACGCTGGACGATGACCAGCGCCACGTTTAAGGTGGCAAAAGGTAGCGTATCCGGCTTTACAGATAATGATTGTAATTTCTGGCGGGTTGCGGGGTATCGAAATGGGGCCTCTTCGGTGGAAACAGGAACAAAAGCACAGGATACAGTGATCGTAAACGGGAATCCCGCCGACTCCGCGGGGCATTTGGTAGTGGATGGGATAGATGTGGAGCCTTATATAGAGCAAATATCGGCGGGAGTACAGTTTGAGCTTATTGAGGTGGAAGTGGGGGCCAGTATTACAGGGAGCCGAGAAATTGCTTGACAAACTGATGTTAAATCTGTATAGTAGGATAGAAAGGTAAATCTATGCCGTTACCAGACCCACTACAACAGCCGTCATTGACAACACCCGAAGGGGGAGCAGACCTCTCAGCTATTCAATCGGCTGTAACAAGTACAGCAGCAAAGGTTAAAGAAGTTGACGTTCCATCATTTCCCGATGTGAAAATCCCCGGTGCTTCTGATGCAGAGAAATCAATGGTGGAAGCTCTTAAAGGGTCTTTTGGATCACAGGCTAAGGCTACACAAACTCAAGCTGAGAAGGCCGGAACTGCGTTGGATGTTGCGGGCGCAGCTACGGGTGATTATTTAAAGCAGCTTGAAGGCGTAGCTGACACAAAGATACCTGAATTGGCTGCATCTTCTACGGCTCGATGGAACGAGGCAACTGAAAAGGCAGACGAATATGTGCAAGCATCCCGCGACCGAGTTCAAACTGCCTTAAAGGTTATTGATGATTTGAATGCAGAAATCGGCCAAGGCAGAGAGTTTGCTAAAGCCCACGATATGCAAGCGGCGGTGCAGGCCACTATTGGTCAAATGAATGCTGAAGGTCGTAACATCGCCGAGACATACGGAATAGATAGTAAGGAATACCAGGGGTTTACAGGCAGCAAAAAGACTGCAATGGCCGGGGCCTTTAGTAATATCACTGCGAGCTATCAAAAGATACAAGAGCAGCAAGACTTGGCATTTTTGTCTGCTACTAATGAGACGTTGTATAAACATAATATGTATTCGTCTTATCAAGAGCAACAGCATGTGGATACTCTAAAGTATATGGCACAAGCTCAAGACACCTTTGAACTCCAATTAGCTCAGTTTGAGATAAGCGTTGAAGGTTTAAAGATGGCGGGCTTGGAAAACATAGCTAACTGGATGGTGGCTACTCCGACATTTGCTATGGATTTGACTCCCTTTGTGGCAAGTATCCTCAACATTGAACAGGCTGCGGAAGCCCGAGCATTGGCGGAAGAAGAGCGGGCAACGAAAGCAGAAGGCCCGAAAATAAAAAATCTTAGTTTTACTGAAAAGATACCTCTCTTTGGTTCAGTTCAGCGAACTAAAGCTGTGATTTATAATGTATAAGGTGTTGTAATATGGCAAGAGTACAAGAACCATCACAGGTAATTGGCGGAAAGACCAGAGAAGGCGTATTACAAAGCACTACCCAGGGCCGGGCATTGGCCGAGAATCGTTTGACTTCAGCAGTTCAAGCATCTGCCGGTAGGAAGTTCGAGCAAGTAGAGTCCTTTAAAGGCGGCGGGGCGGATCAGGAGAAGATTGCTGCTATGCAAATTGAGGCGCAGGATCGCCGTGCCGCGGAAGCTGTTACTGCCCGCGAAGAGGATCGGGAGTACCAAACTGGGCGTGAAGATAAACAACGATTGTTTATTTCCGAGCAAGCTAACCTCGTTCGGAATTACAATGATGCCAAAGATGCAAAAGATGAAACTCTCTTAAAAAAATGGCATGAAGATTGGAAGGGTCTTGAAGAAGCCCGGTTAATGATGACCAACAAATATAAACAAGAAGACAGAGCTATGCTTGCAAAGCGAGTAGAGTCTCAAATCGCTAACGAAGCAGAGAAGCGTAAAATATTTCATGCAACAGCGGAGCAGCGCGATAGAAAAACACAGGAATCCAAGTTACGGGCAAATCGTCGCAAAGCTATTGCTACAAAAATAGAAGGCCGAGAGAATCTATTGGCGGGCACTGTAGAGGGCGTGACAAAAGAATTTAACGAACTTGCATCGTCTCTTCAACTCGGAGGCTTGACCTTAGATAATTTTAGCCCCGAAGCTTTGCCCCAGTTGATTACTGACATTTCCCGGGGTAAAATAAAGGAATACCAACTCGTAGGTGTTAGTGATATAATTGCTGAATTAAGGATCGCCGGAGTTGAGGCGGTAAAAACTAAAAAAGCAACCCTGACAGCCTTTCAAAAAGAATCAAAAGCCGCGGGACACCCCATCAGAACCAATGTAGAGGTGTTGGCTGCTGCAAGGTTAGGTAATCGGAAGCTTCTTGAAGCAGAGATGACCCTCTCCAGGCTATTAGAGAGTGATGTTCCTGTGACCGATGCAACCGGTAAGCCTACAAGCGCTACAGTAGGCAAATTTGCTGCGAGATTCTTTGACATCAAAAATGAAACCGAACCGACTACTTACAACGCCGCTCTGGCTCAACTCGCAGAACTTGAGACTCCTGAAGACCTCTGGAAAAGCTATCTCGCCCCGATTCGAAACCCTGGGCAGTTCGGCGAAGACGAAATAGCCAGAGCATCCCTGGGGGCACAAAAATATCTACAGCAGTTTAACGCCGGGCGGCAACCCGTATCAATTGCGACACCGACACAATAAAAGGACATAACAATGGCAGCAGCAATAGCAGCGGCAGGAATAGGTGCGGTATTGAAGAGCCCCTGGCTTTGGGCCATGCTCGCCCCATCTATCCTCGATAGGCTTCCCGGGCTCCCCGAATCGTTTCTACCTGCGGGGCAAAGAGGACAGTTAAGATTGTCCAGGGCACAAATGAAACTTCAAGAGAAGATGATTAAGTCTCAGACAGAAGGTACAAAGCTGACTGTGAAGGCGTCTCGTAAGCGGGCAGATAAGATGATGCGTGAGGCGATGACGCTTCGACGTGAGGATCGTGAGTCTGCTGAAGCGGGTCAAATGATGCAGATGTTAATGTCATCCATGAATCGTGGTAGTCAGTCAATAGACAATGCAATCAATGCTATGCGTGTAAGCGGAAGACCTGATTTACCGTCAACCCCTGGTTCGTTCCCCCCGGGGTTAGTTAGTATGTTAAGGAGATAACTCAATGGCAGTAAGTGACGCATTTCGAGCAGTGGCCGGTGGGATTTCTACAGGTGGCCTTCCTCCGCCAGGAGGAGCCGGTGGAATAGTCCCCCCCGGTGTCGCATCCGGGGGCGTAAAGGGATTACTCGGGGGCGTAAAGGGATCACTCGGCGGTGCAGGTGGCGTTCTTAATAAATGGGGGCCCGCTGCACTTGTAGCTTATGCTCTTTCACAGTATGCTGGACAGGGAGGGCAACGTGCAGAACAAGACCTTGAAATTGAGGCGCTGGGACGGCGGACAGAAGCTATCAATCCCGAAGATATGATGTTTCAAGCGATGCTTCAGTCGTCGCAACAAGATGAGCAGTTTGCACGAAATCAATTGGTCAATCAGTTAATGGGAGTGACGGGTCCGAGCAAGTTGGCGCGCGGCGAAGAGAGAATTTGAGGAGAATTTAATGCCTGAAGAAGAAGAGCAGCTTGATGGGATTGCAGGTCTTGATCCTGGTATAGAATTTCCTATTACAGCGTATGATCGCGGTACGCTCGGGCTTTCTAATCTTTTGGCAAGGGGGGATGTTGATGCTATGACTCGTTCGTTTTTGGCTCCCCAGACTCTTAGCCCCGCAGAGTTGAAGACGTTCCGGGGGTATCTCACGAGGGGGCGGAAACCTGGACCGTTTATGAAAACGTTATTAGACATAACAACAAACCCCCTGTTTGTTATGGGTATGTTGATGTCTCTCAAATTTCCAATGATTAAAGTGAATCAATTATCTAAGCTATTTGACGGGGCGATAAAGGTAAAATCGGTTGGACAAACGATGTCTTATATTCACGCCCCTTTTGCTAATCTTCGTCATATCCCTGGGGCCTTTAAGAAAGTAGCTGATTATGTATTAGATGTAGCGGGGTATATGCGTCTTCACGGAAAGAAGCTTCAGGAATTGCATCGAGCATCGGGGCGATTATCAAAGGAGCAATCTATCGGAGCCGGTGCTTTGGGACAGGGGTTTAATTTAGCAGCCCCGGCGAAAGGGACTGAAGCATACAGGGTAATGAAGTATTATGGGTTATCTGCGGCAGATGGGCCTCTTATGCCGGGGTTGCAGGGAAAATTGAGGCCCGAAGGGGTAAAGTTCAGCGGGGGACTGAAAACTTGGTTGGAACGGGTGGGTCGGACTGTGGGCCAAACAAAAACAGGCAACCGGGTTACAGCTACACTAAACGAGTTGCATTTAAAGGGCTTGGGTCAATGGGTAGATGATTATTGGCCTCGCTTTACCCAAATGGATCAGTACGGTCAAGAGGGGTTAAAACGTGCGGTTAAAGAGAAAGGCCAGGCTGCTCTTACCGATAGCATTGTAAAAAAAGGAGTGGGGAGTTCTATAAAAGCTCGGGCAAAAGGCATACCTTCGATGTGGGATGCCGTAGAAATGAAGGAGATGTTTGATGCGGGGTATTTGAATCCGCTACATTATGCTAAAATGACCGCTAAGTTAGCAGCAGACAAGAGTGCCTTCACTGCTAATTTAATGCAAAGTGTAAATAGCGGATTAGCTTCTTCTAATCCTATCGGATGGAAAGCCCACACATTACGTTGGATGAATAAAGATTTTGGTGTAAACTTAAAATTACGGGTGGGGAATTCAAAAACAGGGCGGCGAAACACTATGGAGTTTATCCGCGAGCGGTTGACAGATGCGCAAAAGATTGGGCCCAAACGGCTGGCACAAGAAATTGAGGAAGTAGCTACAGCGTTTTCCAGTGTACCCTCCTATAGTCTGAATGCTTCGACAGTTCCGGCTCGTTATTTGAAAACAGTCGGTAACACATGGGGATGGCATGTCAAAGGCCACGGTAAACTGCTTACAGGTATCACCGATACACTGAAACCGGGTTGGGACAAAGATTACCTCATGAATAATTTATTCCCCCACCTGCGGGGCATGAGATCGCAGGGTCAATATAACTGGTATTCTTGGTTTGGAGCACAAAAAGAGGCGACTCGTCGGTGGATTAAACACCATCCCATGTTCAATCATATACCTAAAAAATTACGTTTAACATTACAAAAGCCTTTTCAAGCTGATAGTGGTGGCTTGGGGTATGAATCGTCTATGGGTAAAGTTGCAAATTGGTTTTACCTCACTACTCTTGGGATGCCAAACGTTGCTCCTACGTTTAAGAACACTCTTCAAACGATTGTTACTACTACAAATATGGTGGGACCAAAAGCGATAGGAGTGGGTTATCAAAAGCTTGCTCCAGATTGGTTGAAATTTATCAAATTATCAGGGGGAGGCATGCCTCGGGAGCAGGCGTTTCGTAAAGCTTTTCCCCGGTTTGTTCGATATACAGGCGACATCGGGGAATTTTTAGACCAAATGTTAGCCGGTGATTTAATGGCGAAAGGCGCGGGTTTGGGCCCCAAAGCTGCGGGGGCTTGGGGCAAGATTAAAACAGCAATGCTTACTCCTTTTGCTGCGTCAGAAACATTACATAACCGGTTATTGACTTTTTATGCTACTGATGCAAAAGCGATTGCGGGGGGGTTGTCTCTAAAAAAAGCAGGGGAATTAGGGGCGAATATGGTTATGCACACTCAGTTTTCCGGGGGTGTATTAGGTATGCCGCGGGCGATTATGAATTTGCCGGCCCCTTTGCGTCAATTTGCATACTTTCCCCTACGGTTTTTGGGTTTTTTGCATAGCTCTGTGAGGATGGGCGCTGACCCGTCGAAGGTGGATTGGGGTATTATAAGCCGTACATTAGCGGGGTCAACAGCGGCTTACCATGTCGGAAAAAATATTTTAGGCACTGATCTATCACAGGGATTGATGTTTGGAGCCCTTCCGGGGCCCTCTTTTGAGGGATCGCCCTTCTTCCCCTCGCCGTTTACGCCTCCTGCCCTGGGTGTGGTGGGTACTCTGGCTCAAGCCGCTGTAACCGGCGAAACCCGACCGCTTGGTAATGCGGCTGCACTTTTAACTCCCGGTGGAATAGGCTTCAAACGCATCCACAAGACGTTATCTCCTCGCTATGCGGACTATAAGAACAGGACCCCCGAGGGGCGTATTCCTCTTTACGGACGCAACAGGGCGCTCGTGGGTACGTTCACGCCCTTCCAGCTGGTTCTTCGGTCCTTTGGTATCACCCCAACCTCAATGGCCGGAGAATGGGGTGGGGCGAAGTGGCTCTTGACTCAACGGGAACAGCTACGCGGCTACCGACGAGAGTATTTAGAGGCTCTATCCCACAACGATATGGGACGTGCCGGACGTGTGAATCGAGACTTCGAGAAGCAGTACCCCGAGCTCGGTCCCATCAAAGTAAAGAAATCAGACATCCGAGCGATTCAAAATCGTCGTGAGGTGTCTCGACTCAATCGAATCCTCAAGGGATTTCCCAAACAATATCGTCCGTTGTTCGAGCAGATTGCCACACAAGCAGTGACCGAACAGGTCTTTCAGGACGTGAAGTCCTCACCTCAAGCTCTCCAGTGGTATGAAGATGCTGCCCGGGGCTTATAACAAAGCCTAAAAATTTTTAAATTCGTTTGAACATCCTCGATCCTCTTTCGTATATGAAGGTATGAAAATATCAGCATTGATTCATCGAGCCGAGAAAATAAATATAGCGGCCTGTAGGACAGGCAGACGACCAGCATAAAAGTTAAAAGAAGGCTGTCTTTTGTGTTAGGTCTGCGGGTAAGTCGCCAGTATGCCGTCTGGTAGTGGGTATCAACTCCCACCTATATTTATTTTCTCATTATTTGAAAGGGAGAGTAATGTCAATTGAATGGATGATATTTGGTTGTGTATTTATGGTTTGTGTAACATTTATTATATGTTATGTAATAGAATCAACTAAAGTATAATGATCCCCGAAATGTTTGTAGACTGTTCGATGTGCGATGACTGTCCGCTCTGTGAGTCGGCAGAGAACCCCGGTCTGCCTACCCGTCCGTATAAGATACTGGGTCATACACGAGTCCTGTTGATAGTGGGTGATGCCCCCGGCGCGGCAGAAGACAAACAAGGAGAGTTGTGGGTCGGGTACGCCGGACAGCTATTAGACAAGCTGATACAAGCGTCGGGGTTGAACAACGATGTGGACATCTATCTCTCTACCGCCTGCCGATGCCGCCCACCACAGGGGGCAAGCGTTACGCCCGGGCAAGTAAAGAAGTGCAGACAGTGGATACTTGAAGATGTCAAACGTCTGAATGAAATCTACGATGAAGTTCTAATCCTCTCCTGCGGGGCTCCAGCGTCTCGTTCAGTCGGGGGATTTAAGAGTTTACGGGAAGCGTTAAAGAATCAGGGCGATGCGGGAATGTTCTTCACATATCATCCGGGCAATCTTCATCCGTCAAGGAAGCCTGCGTTGGTGAAAGCAGTCGAAGCTCACTTTGAATTGCTCAAGCGATACATTGACGGACGATTTATTCCTAACGCTTTGGAGATAATACCGGAAGTTGGTGTGCCTTTACCTACACCCTCTGAAAGTTGGAAAGGTACCGTAACTTCTGTAGATATAGAGACTTACGGTATATTGAAAGGCCAAGAGCAGACTGTCTTTCAGCCAATCAAATCATTTCTCGTCGATAAAATACCTTATGATAAACAGATTGTCACTGTGTCGTTTGGGTATCGGGATGGTATGAAGAAGGTTCGGACACCCTTGTATGTATGGGAAGATAGAGAACATCGGTGGCTCATTAAGCGGTGGTTCAAGAAGTTGTCACAAGATGATTGTCTTGTCATTGGACAGAATATTAAGTTTGACTTGAAGTACCTTCGAGCAGCGGACAAGGAATTGGCCTACTGGATTAACCCGCTACGGTTGAGAGTTGATGATACGATGCTTATGTCTTTTCTTTGGTACGAACAGCAGCCAGAGAAAGACCTTAAATCTCAGGCTCTCTTACTGGGCGTGTCTAACTATGCGGATAAGAAAGATATAATAGGGGCTATGAAGGGACCATGGGATACAAAGGGGCATGAATATAATGCAGAAGACTCGGGTGTGACGTTGGTGTTGTATGAACAATATCAGGACCGGATACGAACTCGGTTTGGAGATGATAGCCCAAAGCTCTCAAAGGAATGTGCCGACCTCCGTAATGCAATCATCTGGGACGTGCTGGATATGGAGGAGAACGGCGCAGCGCTCGATACACACACTCTTACTATAATCAACGGAACATTAGTTGCATCAAATCTTACTTTGGAAAAAAAGCTACTTGATGCCGATATTATACCGCAGGGCAAGGGTTCAGACGGGTCACTTCGGGAATTCATCGGAGACGGGTTAGGTGAAGCTTCGCTGTATGCAGATTCTCGCGTTGAATGGACGACAAAAACCCACAAGATTTGTCTTAATCAGGCTAATGTAGAACTGGCCTTGACCGCCTTACCCAAGGGACGAACACGGGAGCTTTTTGAAACACTCAAGAAGCTACGAAGCCAAGCAACAGTTATCAATACATATACCAACCCTTTGCTCACTCAGCCCCGCAAGGGGATCACTGAGATAATCGGGCCACGAATAGGTATGGTATATCCTGCATGGTATCCTATACCGTCGTACTTCTCTAAGAGCGGGAAGGACGAGAAGGTAGGGGGTCAAATACAGGGACGGTTCTCTTCTCAACGCCCGTGTTTGCCGACGTTTCCCCCTGAAATAAGTAATAGTATGACGACACGACATCAGGCGGGGATACTGGGAGTCTGGGACTTGAGCCAAATCGAATTGAGGATGGCGGCTCTCTTCTCGGGCGATCCCTTACTGGTGGAAGCTTATGAAAAAGGCCTTGACTTGCACTCAGAAGAAACCCTCCGATTATTTCCCGAACTGACTCGTGAAAATGTAAAAGAGTCTGATGAAAGAGCCATCATAAAAAACCTCAACTTCCTCATCATTTATAGGGGCGGGGCGTTTACATACCAAACTCACACACGAGCAAAGTTAGGGGTTGAATTAGATATCGATTTTTGTAAAGAGACGATAGCAGAGTGGTGGAAAAACCATCCAGTATTTGATGGGTGGCAGAAGGGACTCATCGAGCTTGTACGACAACAAGGCTACCTCGAATTGCCTTCTGGATGGAGTCGGACGTTCGCCAAGGGATGCGGGACAGATGTATATATCAGAGAGATTTGTAACTTTGTCCTCCAATGCCCTGCGGCACAAATCACACAGTCAGCGCAGTTTTCTATCCTGCGGGGCCTAAAGAAAAAAAGAATGAAGACAAAGATAGTCTGTAATACTTATGATGCCTTATATGCTGACATGCCATGGAATGAGTATGATGATGTGTGTGAATTGATGGACCGCTATCTTATTCGCCCGCCATTGTTGAAGGTATTTGAGGATTATGCCGGACGAACTATACCGATGAAATATGCACATAAAGTTTTAGACCGGAGGCCGAAGTTATGAGTAGGGCTAAAAAACTTCGTAAAGCTCGGGCATTGGCGGGGCTGGTCTAAAAAGGAAAAGAAAATACTGTATTTTTTTGGTAGGAGAGGTTACAGAAATGGCTGTACCTGATTCAATTACGGTCCAGGTGGACACCCGAGAACAGTACCCCGTGCTTTTCCCGGCGACGATACAAGTTCCTCATCCGACACGAGTGAGAGCAATGGTTGTCATTCATGTGAAGGTACAGAAAATCAAACTGGATGCGGGGGACTATCGCTTGGCAGAGTAC
>SDBT01009533.1_pt1 | contig 15734 bp, 3 predicted proteins | sample 2277101 | NCBI WGS metagenome assembly SDBT01 (sample SAMN10404973, study PRJNA504765) | marine sediment metagenome | isolation source: marine sediment core GS10_PC15, 103 cmbsf | place: Arctic Ocean: Southern Knipovich Ridge | collected 2010 | reverse complement strand
CAACAGGCGATGCCTTCCCAGCCATAGAATCGTCCGTCTTCAAACAGGAAACACGTGCTGGTCGCCAAGATCGACGTATTGGCCATCGCTCGATCCAACAGCCAATACGGCAGCGTCGAATCGTACCAGGTATCGGTCCACAGCCGGGTTTGGCGCTCAAGGTCCTCGATGCCGGTTGCGATGTGCTGGGCCACCTTGGCCGCCGAGTCGAACCGGCTCGCGTAAGCACGGCCCATGCGACGATTGAACGGATCGGGCATGATCAGGTTCGGGAAGTGCCATGCAAAGATGAAACGGACCGTTTGCTCTTCTCCTGGCGCGAGTCGGACGGTTTGGCCAAGTCGACCGATCAATTTCCGGCCAAATGGCAAGGCGGCCTCGTCGCTCTGCTGCGCCGTCGAGTCGTCTTGATCGGCCATCGCGTGGTCTGCTTTGCCTATCAATGCCAGGGCAAGCGTGCCGAAGTCGTGCCGATCTTCCAGCGGCAACGACTCCTTGCGCGGCCGGTCGGAAAAGACGATCTGATCCACGCCGATATTCCCCCAGGGCCCAGCGACCGCATCGAGCACCCGGAGTTGGGCCTTCTTGCCCTCCAGATCCGAAACGTCGAACGACTCGGCCCGCATGCGGTTGTGATTCGATCCGGTTGCCGTGCGAACGACCTTGCCGTCGACCATCAGGTTCAGGCAGGTCTTGTCCTTGTGCGATCCGCCGCCGATCAGGAAGTTGATGAACCGGCGGCCGATCGTAAACTCGGAACTGGTCAACGAGCCGATCTGGCCGTCCTTTGCGCCCACGTCGTCTCCGGGCGCGGACGCATGGCTATTGACGACCCGCTTTCCGCGGCCGGCTACGTCTCCCTGGTACTCGGGGATGTCTTCGATCGCGACCGGCCCTTTGCCAAAGGCCGTTCCTTCGGTAGTCCAACGCCCCTTGCTCCCCGCTGAAGGCTCGTAAGCCTCCCGCTCGAAGTCGTCGAAGAGGATGTCTTCGCGTTTGGGTGTTGCTGGTTTCTTCGCCGGCGGCTCGGCGCCGCAGTCGAGAATGGTCAACCCGTCGCGACGCAATATGCGATTCCGCCGCACCGTGTCGGTCGGGTTGCCCGAGTGTCGGCAGACGGGGTTCTCAGCTCGGCCGATGATCGTCGCTTCGACCGGTTCGCTGCCGCGATTCTTGACCGTGTAGTTCAATACAATGGCCGGATAGTTCGAATTGTGCAGATCCAAGGGAATAAACGGCGAGAACGCTTCGAGAGTGACTTGCACCGGCGAATTTCCATCGTCGTAGGTCACCGTTGCCATCGGATAGCGGCCCTGGAAGCTCACTTCGGGGAAACCTTGGCGGTCGAGCGGCCGGCTTTGCGATTCCCCGGCTGACTTGACCTGGATCTCGAATCCCTGCTCGAACGGGTGAACCTGATCGAGCGGATTTAGATAGGTTTCGCCGCCGGCGCCCTTGGCCAATAGACCGCGCGCATGTTGGTGGTTGAAAACGTCCCAGAGCCAAAGCCGACCATCGCCGCCCAGATAGACTTGTCCGGCACCGATTCCGCCGATCGGCATGCCGATATATCGCAGATCGTCGCCCAGATAGACGGTCGGCTTGCCGCGCTCGGTGAGAGAACGAACCCAGGCCGGATCGAGCCGCTTGTCGGATGGAATTAGCCTCAGATAATCGTTCTGATTCTCGAACGGCCCGGCCATAACGGGCATCGATCGGGCCCCGGCCGCCGCAGCCCCGGCCACGGCAGCCCCGGCCGTCGCCAGTTTCAGGAAACCTCGACGGTCGATACCGCTGTGGCATGCGCATGTCCGGTCGTCACACGATTCTTGGCGATTCATGGGGATCCTCCAAAATGGACTTCGTGGCCGATGTATTGGCGAGTTGCCAGATAGATGGTTGCCTGTGGCATCATACCGCACGGGGCCCGGCCTCGACAAGCTGGTGGATAGGCACCACTCCAATGAGGGGGGTTTTGGCGGTTCAGTGGATCCCGGTTGCCAGATGGTTGCTGTGTGGGTTGGGGAACAACAGAGTTAGAGTTTTTGCCAAAATGTTATTTGACAAGCTTGTAGAGGTCTGTCACAATAAGTCCAACCTCGTGGATCATTGTCGAAGTCAAGGTGTATTCCGCCGCGACGGCCCAATAGCGAATTGCAACATTTGATCATTTTTTGGAGAAGTCCGATGATTTGTTTCAGACGATGTATGTTTTCGGTTGCCCTGTTGGCTTTGATCGCGGTTTCTCCGGCGCCCGGTCATGCGGCGGTGGAACATTGGAGCGTGGACATGCAGGGGGCCGGCAACTCCGCGTTCGGCCAGGAGAATCCTCCCGTGTTGATGACGGGACCCGATCCGATGTTTGGTCTGGGGAACGTCTGGAATGCGTTCGATGTGGCCGGCCATGATCTGCCGGGTACCGTCGACCCTTCGTTGAATCTGGTGGACGCGGACGGCGACGCCTCGGGCGTGACCTTCTCGCTGGTCGGATCGGCGGCCGGGTTCAGCAATGCTCCGGGCGGAGACCCACTGTATAAGGACTATCTGTTTGCCAACGCGGGCAACGCCGGTCCGAGCTACACCTGGTCGATCACCGGACTGACTCCCGGCGCTACCTACGACATGATCAACTACGGCGGTGTGGGTCGCGCGACGAGCATCACGATCGATGTCGATGGCAATGGGGATCTTGCCAACGACACGCCGCGAATCGCGCCGAACAACGGCGGTTCGATTTCCCGCGCCGTCACGGCCGACGCCACCGGAACCATCATCGGCGACATGGGGGTCGGCGCCACGGCGGAGGAGAACTGGGGCGGCTTCCAACTCACGCGCGTATCCGATACGCCGGTCGTGGGAACCGTCTGGAGCGTCGATATGCAGGGGGTCGGTGGCATCGTATCCAAACCCGTGCCCGCCACCATGGCCGGCGAGGAAAACAACTACGGGCTGGGCAACGTCTGGAACGCCCTTGACATCGAGGGCCATCCCGGCGTGAGCGTCGACCCGGGGATAGATCTAGTCGACAGCGATGGGAATGCCACGTCCGTACACTTGGCCTTCCAAGGGACCGTCTCCTCCTGGAGTCAGGAAGGAACGCCCTTGATCAATGACTACCTGTTCGTCAATGCGGGCAACGCCGATCCCAACGCGACGTGGGAGATCAGCGGCCTAACGCCCGGTGGCAGCTACGAGATGTTTGCCTATGGAGGAGTCGCCCGCGACATGGCCCTGACGATCGATGTCGACGGCAACGGAGATCTGACCAACGACACCGCGGCGTTCGTCAATGGCGCAGGCCACTTGTTCGCCAATATCACGGCAGACGCCGGCGGCAAGATCATCGGCAGCTTGGATCCGGGCAACAACGGCGAGACGAACTGGGGTGGCTTCCAGTTGCGAGACATGAACCTCGTCCCCGAGCCGGCCACTTGGTCCCTGATCGCCGTCGGCATGGCCTTCTTGGCGGCGTTCGGCTGGTATCGCCGACGATAAAGACCCCTCAAAACTGAGGCTTGTCACTTTGGAACGCCATCGCACACGGAGGCGGCCCGACCGGCCGGTCCTTACTCGGCGTACGGGGCTGCCCTGCGTACCCATTCTGCTTGCACAAATTCCGGCACAAGGTGTAGAATGGGCCGTGTGGGAGGAACAGACGTGCGGCGGATTCTCTGACGGGAACGTGACTATCCCAACCCCAATCTTACCAACGGAGAGAACGACATGGTGGCTACCAAACATCGAATCTGGAGCACGGCCGTCGCAGGCTTGGCAGCCTTTCTGTTGCTGACCGGCAACGCAACCGCGGTGGAAGTTTGGAGCGTGGACATGCAGGGGGCCGGCAGTCTGGACTTCGGCCAGGAAGACCCGCCCGTGCTGGCATGGGGCCCCGATCTGGTCTTTGGCCAAGGCTTGATTTGGAATGCATTCGACGTGCCCGGTCACGCTCTGCCCGCGGCCTTCGATCCGACGATGAATCTGGTCGACGCGGACGGTTTCCCTTCGCCGGTCAACTTCTCGATCACCGGCGACGTGGCCGGATTCAGCAACGCGCCGGGTGGCGATCCCTTGTGGAAAGACTATCTGTTCGTCAACGCGGGGAACGCCGGGCCAAGTCTTAACTGGTCGATTACCGGGCTGACTCCCGATGCTACCTACGACATGATCAACTACGGCGGCGTCGCGCGGCTGGCGACCATCACCGTCGACGTCGACGGCAACGGAGATCTTACCAACGACACGCCGCGAATCGCGCCGACGGGCGGCGCTTCGATTCTCCGCAATATCACGGCCGACGCCACCGGAACCATCATCGGCGACATGGGGGTCGGTTCCACGGCGGAAGAGAACTGGGGGGGCTTCCAGCTCATGCGCGCATCGGATACGCCGGTCGTGGGAACCGTCTGGAGCGTCGATATGCAGGGCGTCGGTGGCATCGTATCCAAACCAGAGCCCACCACCATGGCCGGCGAGGAAAACAACTATGGGCTGGGCGATGTCTGGAACGCCCTGAATATCGAGGGCCATCCCAACGTGAGCGTCGCCCCGGAAATGGATCTGGTCGATAGCCATGGCAATCTCACGCCGGTCCATCTGGCCTTTCAGGGAACCGTTTCCTCCTGGAGTCAGGAAGGTACCCCCTTGATCAATGACTACCTGTTCGTCAACGCCGGCAACGCCGATTTTGACGCGCTCTGGGAGATCAGCGGCCTGACACCCGGTGGCAGCTACGAGATGTTCGCCTACGGAGGCGTGGCGCGCGACGCGGCGATCACCGTGGATCTCAACGGCGACGGCGCCCTGTTCGACGAGTTCTCTTCGTACGTCACCGGGGCCGGCCACTTGTTTGCGGACATCACGGCGGATGTTACCGGGACGATCCGCGGCAGCGTCGCTCCCGGCAACGCGAGTGAAGCCAACTGGGGAGGGTTCCAGCTTCGCGACATGAATCCCGCCCCTATGCCCACCACGCTGATCTGGGACGGACAGAGCGACGGCCAATGGAGCGAGATCGATGGCGGCACGGGCCTCTCCCGCTGGACCGACGAGTTCGGTACACAGCAGACAGTCATTCCGGATGTCGACGCCATTACAATCGTCCGCGCCAACACGGTTGAAGTGGCCGGAGACGGCGTGGCAAGGAGTCTGGAAGTCGAAAGCGGCGAAATCCAGGTGACCGGTTCGCTCGCGATTACGCAGACCGTCGACGTTCATGACGGGGCGAGCATGGCACTGGGCGCCAACGCGACGGCCAGTGCGGGCACGGACCTGACCTTCGGGTCCGGTTCCAGCCTGACGCTCGATGCCGGGGCCGAACTGACCGGCAGTTCCCTCGAGGTGGCCACCGGCAGCACCATGACGTTGGGGCAAGGGGCCCTTCTCAGCATCCGTAAGGACGTGGCCGTTGCCTCGGGAACCACCCTGCAAATCGGTCCCGGAGCCACGCTGCAGGCCGAAGGCGGAACCGTCGACGCCGCCACCTTCACCGCCGGTAGCGTGATCGATGTCGCCGGCCTGCTTCAACTGAACTCGTTAAGTGACGGCGCCGCCGCGGACGCCCTGCTGATCAAACGCGGTAGCGGAACCCTGGTGACGGCCCAAGGCGGCGTCTCCACGGTGGCGTCGACTGCCGTGCGGATCGAGGAAGGTACGTTGGTGGCCAGTGGGTCGGACCCGTTGGGCGGGGCCACGGCGATCACAATGGCCGGCGGCCAGCTCGAGCTCAACGCCGTGGTCGAACCGCTGCAGGCGTGGGATTTCGAGTCGGGGGATCTGACCGGATGGAATCTGGTCGACACGGTGCATGGCGATAACGCGGTCTTCGCCACGTTCGGAAACCAACCGGCCATGTTACCCCACTCCGGCACGTATGATCCGACGACCGTTCAAGGGACGTTTTGGATTCGTACCTGGGAAGGTGAATCGCTCGGCACGGGCGACGGGCCCACGGGTATCGTGGAAACCGACTCCTTCGTGCTTGGAGAAGGGGCCCAAATCGACCTCTTGATCGGCGGCGGAAATCACCCCTTCAGCGGCGATCCCGACACGCCGGGAGCCAACATCACGGCCGTTAACCTCGAAAGGCTGGTCGGACCGGATGACTGGGAGATGATCTTCTCGACCAACGGCGCCAACCGGAACGACCTTTTGCCGGTCCGATGGAACGCCCCCGATTACGCCGGCGAAACCGTCCGGCTGCGGATCTACGATACGGCGTCGGGCGGTTGGGGACACGTCGCGGCAGACAATATCGTGCTCTCCACCGTCGCGGAACTCGATCTGGCGGATACCGACGTGCTACTGACGGCCTCGTCGACGATTACCGCGAACCCGGGGGCTTCCTTCGGCACGTTGACCATCAACGAAGGGACGTTGACGACCGTCGGTGGCAGCAGCATCGGCTTCACCGCGACGACGATCGACCTCGCACCGGGCGTTGCCGAGATAGGTTTCAACCCCCAAGTCGCCACCCACCTCGGCGCCGTCACGGCCGACGGAATCACGCCGGTGACTATTGCCAAGACCGGTCAGGCGGATCTGATTCTGGATAAGGGGGGCATCGGACTAGGCAATGTGACCTTCGAGGCGAGAGAAGGCCGATTGGTCGGCGTCCACGATGGCTCCAATCCCTTTGGCACTGCCGGCCTGCAACTCGGCGGTGGCGAAATCGTACTTTCCAGCACCGGAGGAGATGCGACCTACGAGAACTCGCTGAGCATTGTCGAAGACGGCACGCTGAGGGCCGGCGCTACCGGCACGATTACGCCGGTCGAGATCACACTCGGCGGCAATGGCCCGGGCGTGGACATCCCCGATGGAAGAACCCTGACCTTGACAGCTGGCGACGGCTATACCCTGAACGTTGCCGGAGATCTCAGCGGCGACGGGAACGTCTATGTCGAAAACGGGTCGGTGACGCTTTCCGGGGCTGCCAGCAGTATTGGCAGCATGACCGTCATGGGAGGTACGCTCAGCACGGCCGGAAATGCCGTGTCGATCAGCAACCGCGTGGACTTGGGGTCCAGTAGCTTCAGCATCGAAGCACCCGATTCATTCGCGATCAGCGGTTCGGACCTGTTCGACGCCGAAGTGGGTCGCACGGTCACGCTTAGTGGCGGGAAACTCACGGTCACTCCCTCGAGCGGCCTGATCCAAGACCTGGATGCCGACGTGGGTGTGACCAATACGTTCGACGGAGTCTCGCTGTGGGAGAATCAGGCCCCCAGCGGCGGCGACGACGTGGCCCAGTTCGACGCATTCCTCATGCCCCAATTAAGACCCGGTACACTGAATGGGCACAATACCATCGAGTTCCTCGACGATTTCGACGGCACCGGCGACCGTATGTTCGGCGACGATCGGGACGCTTTCGACGGGCTGATCGATGGCACCGGCCATACCTGGTTCGTCGTGGCCAAAGTCGGCGACCAACTCGATGGCAGCGATCTGAATCGGTTCTTCGGCACACTGACCGAACCCGACATCCCCGGGTGGACGGGGATCTCCCCCGGTGTGAATATCGACGGCGTGCCGTATCACGTCACGCGGGCCGGCGGAAATGACTTCGCCTGGGGAACACAGAGCGCCAATGACGGACAGTTCCACATTTTCGCCGGTCGATTGGCCAAGGGAACGGGCAGCGGAATCCTCGAACAACTCTTCGTCGACGACCCAGCGGCCGTCGGTTCCACCGGCGCGACCGTCCTCCCGGGTATCGACAGCGATCTGTTGAGCATCGGCGTGGAACGCCTGACCGGCGGCGAGGATTTCCTCGGCGAGATCGCCCGGATCATGATCTTCGACCGTCCCTTGGGCGACGAGGAACTGAACGATACCGGCGCCATGTTGGCCCAACAGTACGGACTGACCACGGCGTTCCAGCATAGCGGCAGCGAGCCGGGGATGCCGAATACCCATTTCGTCTTGACGTCCGATACCGAAATGACGGCGACCGAGGTCTTCGTCGAGCTGGGCGATCTGACGTTGCCCAGCGGTTCCGGCACGTTGAAGCTCTCCAACGCCCTGTTCAGTTTCCATGACGTCACCGTCGCCGAAGGGACGCTGATCGACGGCGCAATCGCCGTTCGAGGTGTCCTGGCTCCCGAGGCGGCCTCGAGGACGATCCGCGTCGACGGAGATGTCACGATCCTCGACGACGCCACGCTGGCGATCCCCATCGATGCGACCGGTACCGGCCGGTTGGAAGCGCTCTTAGACGTGACGTTCAGTGAGGAGAGTAAGCTCCAGTTCGTCATCAACGGCAAATCGACGTTCCTCGCTGGAGAGTATACGCTGATCACCTCCTTCGGAGAACAAGGAATCGAAGGTACGTTTAGCGAAATCCTCGGATTGGGTCAATACGTCACCAACGGCGGCTTGACTTACGATCCGAATGGAGAGACGGTCACGCTGACGATCGACAAGAACCTACATCCGGGCGACGCCACGCTCGATACTACGACCGACGTGCGCGACTTCAACGTGTGGAATACCAATAAGTTCACCTCGGGGACCGATTGGACTACTGGGGACTTCGACGGCAACGGAGTAACGGACGTTCGGGACTTCAACGTCTGGAATACCAGTAAGTTTACCTCGGCGGCTGCCGGCCCGCCGATCGGTGGCCAGGTTCCCGAACCGGGGACGCTGGTCCTGTTATTCGGCGGCGTGCTAGGCCTGCTGTGGGCAGGCCGACACCGTATGTCCATGCGTCGGAGGTAGCCTTGCTCGATTATTTCCATTCCAGGCGCCCGAGAAGTTCCAGACCTCGGCGAAGGCCCAGCCGCCGTGCCCGGCTCACATTCGAACCACTCGAACCGCGACAACTACTGTCGAGCGATGGTTCGGTCGTCTTCAACGAGATCATGTACAACCCGGCTCCGGGCCGTCAGGAGTTGGAGTGGGTCGAGTTGGTCAACCAGATGGCCGTCGACATGGACCTCTCCGGCTGGCATCTGGACGGCGGAATCGAATTCGAATTCCCCGGCGGAACGGTCCTTTCCGGTGGCGGTCATCTCGTCGTGGCGGCCGATCCGACGGCATTGGCCGCCGATGGCGGGTTCTCGCAAGCGATGGGGCCTTATACCGGCCGGTTGTCCAACGGCGGCGAAACACTCGAACTGATCAGCAACGGCCAGCGACTGATGGATCTGGTCACCTACGGCGACGACGCTCCATGGCCGGTCGCGCCGGACGGATCGGGAGCAAGCCTGGCCAAGATCGCGCCGGAAGCTGCCAGCGAATCGGCCGAGAACTGGGCCTCGAGCGTCCACGTCGGCGGAACGCCCGGACAGGCCCATTGGACCGACGAGGACCCGTCGACGACCGTCGCCCTCTGGAGCGTCGATATCGAGGGCACGGCCGGTGGTGCCCATGGAGTTCCACCCGATACGCAAAGTGGCGTGGAGGGCATCTACGGGCTGGGGAATACCTGGAATTCCTTCCTCGTCACCTCCCATCCCGGCACCATGACGAATCCCTCGATGCCGTTGGTCGATCAGGACGGGACCGCTTCGCCGGTCAGGTTCTCGATCGAAGGGACCGTATCGGCTTGGAACAATGCCTCGGCCGATCCGCTTCGCGGAGACTACCTGTTCATTCGCGCCGGCAGTGCCGCCGCCGATATTTCTTGGCGGATCGCCGGTCTGGTTCCCGGCGCGACGTTCGAGATGATCGTCTACGGCAACAGCGCCAACGGTCGCGATTTCAATATGGCGATCGACACCGACGCCGACGGCAGTCTAGCCGATGAAGTCGCTCGGAACGTCAGTTCCGCCGGGCGTCTGTTCACCGGCATTACGGCCGGCACCGGCGGCCTGATCCTCGGCAACATGACCAACACGGGCCACGAAGGCAATTGGGCCGGTTTCCAACTGCGGCAGGTCGATACAAACCCGACTGGCGTCGATGTCGACGCGGCGGGTGTCGTGCTCAGCGAAATCGCTTCGGCGACCGACCCCGAGTTCTGGCTCGAGATTCACAACCCGACCGACGCGGCCGTCGATCTGACCGACTATGTTCTGAGGGTGGCGGGTACTGCCGTCGGTTCGTACGTCTTTCCCACGACAACGCTCGTGGCCGGCGGATACCTCGTGCTGGACCAAGAGACGTTGGGATTCGATCCGCACGACGAAGACAGGCTGTTCCTCTACGATCCGAGTCAAACGACGGTTTGCGATGCGGGGCGCGTGGAGAACCGTCTCCGCGCCCGATCACCCCAGCACGACGGCCGTTGGCTGAATCCGGACTACGCGACGCAAGGCACCGCCAATCACTTCGCGCTGTACGACCAGATCGTGATCAACGAGATCATGTACCACGGCTATCCCGAACGCGACGTGACCGACGTGCCTTTCCTCGAGGCGCGCGAGGAATGGGTCGAGCTGTTCAATCGGAGTACCGAAGAGGTCGACCTGAGCGGTTGGGCGATTGGCGGCGGTATTCAATTCGATTTGCCCGAGGCGACCACGCTTGCCGCCGGCGAGTATCTTGTCATTGCCCGAGATGCCGCAACCCTGGTTGAGAAGTACCCGGCACGGAACGCCGTGATCGTAGGCAATTTCTCCGGGCGGCTGGCCAACGGCGGCGAGTCGCTCGTGTTGCTCGATGCCCGGGGCAACCCGGCCGACGAGGTTCGCTACTACGACGGCGGCCGATGGTCGAAATTGGCTGACGGCGGCGGCTCCAGCCTCGAACTGCGAGACCCGGACGCCGATAACTCGATTGCCGAAGCCTGGGCCCCCAGCAACGAAGCCGACAAGAGCGAGTGGCGACTCTATTCCTATCAGGGTATCGCCCGGCAGGACGGCGTCGGATACGACATATGGAACGAATTCGTCGTCGGGTTGCTCGATGACGGCCTGTTGTTGATCGACGACATCAGCGTGATCGAGAATCCCGACGGGACTCCTATCCAACTGATCCAGAACGGGACGTTCGAGTCGGATACGCTGGGCAGCCAGCCTGGCAAGTGGCGTCTGCTGGGTAGCCACGGCGCGCACGGGCAAAGCTACGTCGTCGAGGATCCTTCGCAGCCGGGCAACCATGTCCTGCAACTCGTCGCCACCAGCGGCACGGAACACGAACACAACCATGCCGAGACGACCTTGGCCGGAAATCGCAAGATCGTAGCCGGCCGAGAATACAAAATCTCCTATCGCGCCAAATGGCTCGGCGGTTCCAACCAGATCAATACGCGACTCTATTTCAATTGGCTGCAAGCAACCACGTTGATCGACGTGCCGAACGATGTGGGGACACCCGGCGCAGAGAATTCTCGCTACGAGGCGAATCTGGGGCCCACCTATCGCGATTTCCATCACGGCCCGGTCGTGCCCGCGCCGGGAAAATCAGTGACCGTCTCGGCCATCGCGGAGGACCCCGACGGTGTGGCCTCGATGAGACTCTACTATGCCGTCAATGGAGCCGCCTTCGTCGATGTCGCCATGATCGATCAGGGCGACGGCCGATATACGGGCACGATTCCCGGGCAAAGCGGCGGTGCGACCGGCCAGTTCTACGTTCGCGGCGAGGACACGCTCGGCGCCGTGTCGACGTTTCCTGCCGCCGGGCCCGACTCGAGGGCCATGTTTGCGGTAGAAGATGGCCGGGCAACCAGCGGCCGACTGCATAACATTCGCGTTATCATGACCGCCGCCGACCGGAACCTGCTCTACCTGAATACCAACCGTTTGAGCAACGATCGGTTCGGGGCCACGGTGATCTACGACGAGCAGACCGTGATCTACGATGCGGCCGTCCGGCTGAAGGGGAGCCCCTGGCGACGGAATCACGACTCGATCGTTAGTCTCAACGTGGCGTTTCCGCCGGACAATCTCTTCCGCGGCGTCCACGAGTCGCTCGTTATTTCCCGAGGCCCAAAGAAGGAGATCGTAGCCAAGCACATCTTCAACGCGGCGGGGGACGGCCTGGGAAGTTCCTTCGACGACGTTGCCTATCTGGTGGCTCCTCGCTCCAACGAAGACGGCATTACGACGCTAAGTATGGCTCGCCATACGGATAGCTACTTCGAATCCCAATATGAACGCGGCGGCGACGGAACCCTATACAACCTCGAACTGCTCTACACTCCCATCTCGACGGTCAACGGCAATCCGGAAGGCCTGAAGCTGAACTTTCCCTATTCGCATACGAACGGCGCCGTCGACATTCGAGATTATGGCAACGACAAGGAGGCCTATCGCTGGAACTTTCAGATTCGCGAGGGCCGTGGCCGCGACGACTACGGCCTGATGATCGATATGGCCAAGGCGATGAGTCTCTCGGGCGATGAATTGGATGCCGCCTCACAAGAAGTGATGGACGTCGATCAGTGGATGCGAACGTTTGCCACCGCGTCGCTGGTCGGCAATGACGACTTCTACACGCGAATCTGGAGCCACAACTTCCAGATGTTCCAACGGCCCGTCGACGACAAAATGGTTGCCCTGCCGTGGGATCTCGATCGCGCGTTCCAGCTTTCGGCCACCGCCTCGCTTTGGGGTGGGCACAACTTGCAGAAACTCATCTCCCTGCCGGCCAACAGGCGACTCTACTATGGACACCTCTGGGATCTCATCAACACGACCTACAACCGCTCGTACATGCAGCGGTGGACATCGCACTATACCAGCCTGACCGGCGAAGGCTTCGGCGGAATCCTCAACTATATCGACAGTCGGGCCAAATACGCGTGGGGACGCTTGCCGTGGGAAATCCCCTTCGCCGTAACGGATAGCCGTGTCGAGGGTGTGGTGGCCGTGGTCGAAGGCTTGGGGTGGATCGATGTCCGAGAAATCTACGTCCGCGGCCGGGCCGACCCGCTAGACGTCACTTGGCTCGACCAACAGCGATGGCAGGTTACCGTTCCCGTTTCCTTCGGCGCGAACACGTTTCACTTCGAAGCCCGCGACCATCAAGACCGGCTTATCGGCAGCGACGAAGTCTCTCTCACGTCGACCGTCTCCAGTAGGCCCCTGTTGGACTATCTGCGCATCACCGAGTTGAACTACAACCCGGTCGATCCTACTACGGCTGAACGGACGGCCGGGTTCGATGACAACGAAGACTTCGAGTACGTCGAACTCCAGAATATCGGCCCCGAGACTCTCGATCTGGCAGGCCTCGCTTTTACCGACGCCATCCAGTTCGACTTTACCAACGCCGTCGTGACACCCACCGTGCTGATCACGGAAGCCGCAACCGGCGACGTCGACTACTTCGAGATCCAAAACGTCTCCGACAAGCCCGTCGATACGACCGGCTGGGTCGTGGCAGTCAATAATGCCCAGAAGCGGAGCATCGACGATCGAGACGAGGATCTCCTCTACCATCTGCCCGGCACAATGGCGGCCGGCGAAGTGCTATATCGCTCAGACGTATTCGGGCCGCACTACTTCGGCGACATCTTCTGGCGAGAAGATGAGGACGGCTGGGTGCTCGTTATGGACGAAGCGGGCAACGTGGTCGACTTCCTCGTCTGGGGATACGACCAGTCGGAAATCGAGTCGTTTCGCGTTGATATTGAGGGGCACGAAGTAACCGCCGCAGGCGTCTGGAGCGGACCGGCCGTAGCGGCAGAAGGCACCGAAACCAACTCCTTGCAGCGAACGGGTAGCTGGGACGCCGACAATGCGGACGATTGGGCATTCACTCCGTCGACCAGTATGGGAACCGCCAACGCCGGACTGGCGGCTCCCTTCATCGGAGAAATAACCCTCTCGCCGGGTGAATTCACGGTAATTGCCCGCGACCCCGAGGCGTTTGCCTTCCGCTACGGGGCTCACGTTCGCACGAGCGGACCTTACGATGGAAAACTAGACAACGGAGGCGAACAGATCACGTTGACCGATCGCTGGGATCGCAACCTGCTCGATTTCCGCTACGATGACTCAGGCGATTGGCCGGGACGTAGCGATGGCGGTGGCGCCTCGCTACAACTGATCGATCCCTCGGCGCTCGATCAACTCGAACCCGGGCGAACCGAGTTCCTCGAAGACCCGGGAAACTGGCGAGCGAGCGTCCGCTACGGCGGCACACCCGGTGCGCCGAGGGAATCGGCCGTCGGCATCGTCATCAACGAGGTGCTTACCCATACGGATCTCCCGGCCGTTGACTGGATCGAATTGCAGAACACAGCCGATGTGCCGATCGATGTCGGCGGATGGTACCTGAGCGACTCGGCAGACAACTATAAGAAGTACCGAATCCCCGACGACGGGACCTTGGCCACGACGATTCCGGCCGGAGCGTATTTCGTCCTCGACGAGACGCACTTTAACCCCACGCTACCCGATCCTAATCAGATTAGTTTTGCGCTAAGCGGGGCCCATGGCGACGACGTCTGGCTATGGAAGGCCGATGCGGGGGGACATTTGACTCATTTCGCCGACCACTTGGAGTTCGGCGCGGCGGCCAATGGCCAGGCGATTGGGCGCTGGCCGGGCGCTTCCGGCGATCCGTTTCCGATGGCTGCGCCCACACGGGGCGCCGACAATATCGGTCCACGGTCAGGATCGGTTGTGATCGGTGAAGTGATGTACGCTCCGGCCGGGCCCGGCGGGGACGCCCAACCCGACGACTTCGAGTTCGTCGAGATCTTCAATACCGCAACCGATCCCGTCAATCTGGCCGGCTGGAGGATCCGTGGCGGGATCGATTTCGATTTCGCCTCCGAGACGCTGCTCGATTCGCATGCAGCCCTGGTCATCGCGCCATTTGATCCGAACCTTCCGAACAACGTCGACAAGTTGACAGCCTTTCGCTCGCACTATCAAATCGACCCATTGGTTGCGATCGTGGGTGGATACTCGGGCCAATTGAACGACAGCGGCGAGCGAGTGCAATTGCAGCGTCCCGACAAGCCGCCGCTGGACGAACCGGACTTCACACCCCATCTGCTCGAAGACGAAGTGCGGTTCGGCGTCGCGACCCCGTGGCCGGACGAGCCGTCCGCTGGCGAGGCATCTCTTACCCGGCTCTATGCCCGACTCTGGGGGCATGATCCGACCAGTTGGGACTCGGCGACTCCCACACCCGGCTCATCCGACTTGTACGTTCACCCGGGCGACGCCAGCCTCGACAACGTGACCGACGTCCGCGACTTCATGATCTGGAACGTCCACAAGTTCACCAGCGGCACGAGTTGGACGACCGGCGACTTCGACAACAACGGCGTGACCGATGTCCGCGACTTCATGATCTGGAACGTCAACAAATTCACCTCCGCCCCGGTGCCGACACCTATTCTGGCTCTGGCCGTCGACAAGGTTTTCGACACCGATAGGTCATTAGCGGTAGAGTTGGCGTGGATCAGTGAACTGCTCGATTACGATCAGGCTTCGCCCCAAACCAATGAGCGCGAGAGGTCCGGCGAAGCCACAGACAGAATCCTGGCGTTCTACTGGTAAGCCATGCAGAGTGTTGGACTGGTCACTCCTTCAGCCGACCGCGCCAGCGGTTTGCCATCCCGCTGACGCGCCAAGTTGTCAAAGATCGTCCGGCCACTCATGGGCCGCGACCGGATTTCGGGATATCCGGTCTAACGCCGCCGTCACAGCCCTTGCTCTTGTAATCGCTTCTCGCGGAGATACAACTCCCGGGCCCGGTGCAACGTCCATCCGTTGAACGTCGCCGAGCCCTTCTTGCGACCCACTCGCTTACACTCCGCGTCGTAGACCCACTGGGCGATCGCCTTGAACGTCAGCCCGTCGTCGTCGTGGAGCTCGACGCTCACA
>SDBT01009531.1_pt1 | contig 15736 bp, 11 predicted proteins | sample 2277101 | NCBI WGS metagenome assembly SDBT01 (sample SAMN10404973, study PRJNA504765) | marine sediment metagenome | isolation source: marine sediment core GS10_PC15, 103 cmbsf | place: Arctic Ocean: Southern Knipovich Ridge | collected 2010 | reverse complement strand
CTCGTACACCGACCAGGCGTGTCGCCTGCGCTCCACGAGCCAGTCGGGGGCCTTGTCGAAGCGGGATGCCAGGGCATCACCGTTGAAGACCGCGGTGACTCCCTCGGCCTGTGTCTCGATGACAGATGTGTCCACTCAGCCCACCGATCCTTCCATCTCCATCTCGATCAACCGGTTGAGCTCGACCGCATACTCCAGAGGAAGCTCCTTCGCGATGGGCTCGATGAAGCCGCGCACGATCATCGCCATCGACTCCTCTTCGCTGAGGCCGCGGCTCATCAGGTAGAAGAGCTGCTCGTCACCGATCTTCGACACGGTGGCCTCGTGCCCCACATTGGCCGAGTTCTCCTCGATCTCGATGTAGGGGTAGGTGTCCGTGCGGGAGGTGTCGTTGATCAGGAGCGCATCGCATTCCACGTTCGAGCGGGCGCCCACGGCACCATCGTACACCTTCACCAGCCCACGGTATGTCGACCGTCCCTCTCCCTTGGATATCGACTTGGAGATGATGGAGGAGGAGGTGTGAGGGGCCGCGTGCACCATCTTGCCGCCTGTGTCCTGGTGCTGGCCGTTGCCAGCGTAGGCGATGGACAGGATGGAGCCGTGGGCGCCCTCGCCCACCAGGAAGCATGACGGGTATTTCATGGTGAGCTTGGAGCCCAGATTTCCATCCAGCCACTCCATGACGGCGTCCTCGTGGACCAGCGCCCGCTGGGTCACGAGGTTGTACATGTTGCTGGACCAGTTTTGGATGGTAGTGTAGCGGAAACGGGCTCCCCGGTTCACCACGATCTCGATGACGCCGGAGTGGAACGAATCGGTGGAGTAGACCGGGGCCGTACAGCCCTCGATGTAATGAGCCTGGGCGCCTTCCTCCAGGATGATGAGGGTCCGCTCGAACTGCCCCATCTTCTCTTGATTGACCCGGAAGTAGGCCTGAAGAGGGGTGTCCAGCACCACCCCCTTGGGGACGTAGACGAAGGACCCACCCGACCACACCGCAGAGTTCATCGCCGAAAACTTGTTGTCTTCCGGTGGCACCACGGTGGAAAAGTACTGTTTGAAGAGGTCGGGGTGGTTCTTCAGGCCGTCCTCGATGGAATCGAAGATCACGCCCTGTGACTCCCACTCCTCTTTGAGCGAGTGGTACACCATCTCGGATTCGTACTGCGCTCCGACGCCGGCCAAGATCTTCCGCTCGGCCTCGGGAATGCCCAGGCGCTCGAAGGTGGTCTTGATGTCCTCCGGCACGTCGTCCCAGGAGCGCTCCATCTTGTCCTGGGGGCGGACGTAGTAGTAGATGTCGTCGAGGATTTCCTCGAGTCCGGCGAGGTCCCCACCCCACCGGGGCATGGGCTTCGACTCGTATATCTCCAGGCTCTTGAGGCGGAACTCGAGCATCCACTCGGGCTCCTCCTTGATGGCGGAGATCTGCCGCACCACCTCTTCGTTCAGACCCGGCTGGGTTCGAAAGACGTGCTTCTCTTCGTCGACGAAGTGGTACTTGTACTCGTCGAGGCCCAGATCTTTTACGAGCTCGTTATCAGGCATCTTGCACCCCTGCCTTCCAGTCGGCGTACCCCTCCTCCTCCAGCTTCAACGCCACTTCCGGACCCCCCGAGCGCACGATCTTCCCGTCCACCATCACGTGAACGAAGTCCGGCTTGATGTAGTCCAGGAGGCGCTGATAGTGGGTGATGAGAAGGATCGTCATCTTGGGATTCTCCTCGGCGAGGGTGTTCACGCCCCGGGCAACGACCTTCAGAGCGTCGATGTCCAGCCCCGAGTCCGTCTCGTCCATGATGGCCAGTGACGGCTTCAACATCGCCATCTGGAGGATCTCATTACGCTTCTTCTCGCCCCCGCTGAAGCCGTCGTTCACCGGACGCTCGGCGAAGGAGACGTCCATTTCCAGGAGCTCCATCTTCTCCATGAGGTCGTCCTGGAAATCGAAGAGATCCAGCTCCTCCCCTTCTTCCAGGTGTGACTGAACGGCGGTGCGGAGGAAGTTGGCGATGGACACGCCCGGGATCTCGACCGGATACTGAAACGCCAGGAAGATCCCGGCCTTGGAGCGCTCGTCGGCCTCCATGTCCAGGATCTCCTCGCCGTTGAAGAGTACCGAGCCTTCGGTGACCTCGTACCCCGGGTGCCCGGCCAGAACGTTGGCGAGGGTGCTCTTGCCGGAGCCGTTTGGGCCCATGATGGCGTGGACCTCGCCTTCGTTGAGCTCCATGTCGAAGCTCTTCAGGATTTCCAGCTCCTCTTCCGCCACCTTTGCGGAGAGGTTTTGGATCTTCAATACGGGTGACTCGCTCATCGGCACTTCGGCCTCAAGGCATCTCGAATCAGTAGTTAATAAGAATGATTCTCAGTTCCATGTAAGGCGTTTAAGCTAGCCAAAATTGGCCCGGAAATCAAGGCCCGGACCCGCTCTCTTCCCCTTGTTTCCGAGGATTATAGGGTGTCGGGGGGAGATGATGGCGACTCGCTGACGGGTGTGAGAGAAGAGGCGGGGGAGCGCGACTCAGCAAACGCATTCATCACCAGGGCCACGCCTCCCTCTTCGTTGATCCGGGCCGGCGACACGGCCGCGAAGCGCCCGAATGCCTTCCGCAAGGCAGCTCCGGTGGAGTACCCCAGCGAATGCGCCACCGACTCGACGGTGCGGTCCGGATCCTCGAGCTGCCTCGCCGCCCGGAGCAACCGCCCCCACAGCAAGATCTGACCGGTGGAAGGTCCGCCCAAACTTACCAGTTCCCGAGAGAGAGTTCGAGGCGTAAAGCCCTGTGCCTGTGCCAGATCTTCCACCCGGGGTCCCTCATGGACGTGTTCCACCGCCCAGGTCAGCGAGTCCAATACGAGGGGGGGCACCCGACATTGAAGGGCATTCTCTACGGTCGAGGCCAGGGCAGAGACCAGTGCCTGGGTGACGCGATCTTTGAAGTTCCGCGCGTCCTTCACCTCCTCAGCCCTGATCACGCCGTCCACACTCATCCGCCCCAGAGCGTACAGGTCCATCTCTCGAGCGGTGAACTCGGAGTAGATGATGAGTGCTAGGGACGGGTGCTTGCGGCGGAGTCTCTGGATCGAGGCGAGAGGGACCCCATGCGGAGTCCCGTACAGGTCGATGATGGCGCCGTCTGGGCTCTGCTCCCGGAGAATCCTCTGAAGGCGCTTCCATCCCTTGCAGTGGACGAGAGCGAAGTCGTCCCCCAGGGCCGCGCCAATGCGGGCCCGTTCCCTGGGATCGGGTTGGAGAAGAGCGAGCTTCGGCACCGTGGCTTCCGGAAAGACTCCAGACTTCGGTGGGGACGAATCTTCAAAGATGCCGCGCAGATTGCAGGAGCGAAACTGAAAAGATGCCGCGCAGATGGCGGCATGTCGACAATGAGGAAGGCTACTCCGTCTTTTCGAGGATGACGGCCGTGCCGTAGCAGAGCATCTCGGCGGCGCCCGCCATGACCATGGAGGTCTGGAATCGGATGCCCACGATGGCGTTTGCCTCGAGCATCTGGGCCTCCTCGAGCATGCGGTCTATGGACTGCTCTCGGGCTTCGGCGAGCATCTTGGTGTACTCCGTGATCTCGCCTCCGGCGATGTTGCGGAGGGCGGCCATGATATCCCGGCCCACGTGCCGGGCTCGGATCGTGTTGCCTCGAACCATTCCGAGCGTCTCGACGAGACGGTGGCCGGGGACTTCCGAGGTGGTAGTGAGAATCATCTCTGTACGTCCCGGTACGGGTCGATCAACCACTGACGGTACTGCTCGACGATTACGGAGGTCAGGAGGAGCATGATGCCGATCACGATGGCGCCTGTGGCGGTCTTCTCCCACCAGTCGACGGGTGCAGTAAGGTACGTGTAGGCGCCGTACCCCATCCAGATCGCGGATCCCGCGAGGATCAGCAGCCAGCCAAGGGGTCTGGACAGCCGTTGCTCCACGTCGGTCCAAACCGACCGGCCGTTGATTCCTCCGGGTAGGTCGAGGCGACGAAGCTCGTCCCGCAGGTGCCTGAAGATAGTGACCTCCCGGTGTAGCTCCGTGGAAGTCTCGACCTCCTGCTCGATGCGTTCACGGAGCTCGGGGCTGGCCTCGCCGTCCAGATAGCGCATGACGTCTTCGTGGGTGACTTTGTCGGCCACTTCAGTTTCTCCTCAGGGGTACTCGGCACCCATCTCGTCCAGGGCCTCCTTCAAGGCCCTACGGGCGTGATACAATCTGCTCGCCACGGTACCCTCCGGAATTTCGAGGATGCTGGCGATCTCCACGTACCGTAACCCCTGGAGCTCCTTGAGAACGAGGATCTCCCTGTGCTCTTCGCCGATCTTCTCCAGGGCTCTCCACAGCAGGTCGCGGGCATCGGCCCGCTCCCTGTCCCGTTCAGGACCGGACTGAGAGCTCGCAGGGTGGAGCTCCAGGTTCACGGCGGGTGATTCGATCCTGAATCGGGCCTGTCGGCTGCGGAGCATGTCTCTGCACTGATTCCGCAGAACCTGAAAAAACCAGGGACCAAATGGTCGACGGAGGTCGAATCGACGGAGGGAGGTGAAGGCCTTCACGAATGCCTCTTGAAGAGCATCTCGGGCATCCTCCTGGTTGCCCATCATGCCCATAGCGAGGCGTAGACCCGAACCCTCGTACGCTCGAACCAGCGGCTCATAAAAGCTGGCGTCACCGCTCTTGCACTTGCGGATGAGCTCCCGCTCGACCTCCTTCTGCAATTTGGCTCCAAGATTGGTTCTGAGTTCGACTACGGTTGGCGTAGAGAATTCCTTCACCAACTCACGGGATATGCAAGGTGATCATACTGGAGGGGCTCTTCAGTTCCCCTCGCCCCGGGCCTCCTTCGCCTCCCGGACCATCTCCCGCACGTCGGCCAGGAGCTGCTGGGCGTCGTATACGATTCCATCCTTTACGGTGAAGAGGATTCCTCCGACGCGCTCCACCTCACCGGTGTCGTCGTTGAGCCTGATCGCTTTGGTGCCGAAGAGTACTTTCAGGTTTTGAAGGGGGTTTTCCCCGACGATCACCAGATCGGCTTTCAAGCCGGGACGGATGATGCCGAAGTCGATGGGAAGACCCATGGGCTCGTGGAGCTCCTGGGCGCCGTGCAGCGTGGCGGAACGGAAGATCTCCAACGGGTGGAAGCCCGCCTCCCGGAGGAGCTCCAGCTCGCGGATGTACTCGAAGCCGAAGGTGGAGAAGATGAAGCCGGAATCCGTTCCCACCGTCACGATCCCGCCCCGGTTCTTGAACTCGTTCAGGAAGCGCATCCAACGGTTGTAGTACTGCTTCCAAGCATACTCGTCCTCGGAGGTCCAGTAGTACCAAAATGAGCCGTGGTTGGAGCGGCTGGGCTCGTAGTAATCCCACAAGGAGGGCAGAGTGTACTCGTCGTGCCACTCGGCCGTGTAGGCGCGCATGAGATCCCGGCTGGCCTCGTAGATCGTCAATGTGGGGTCGAAGGAGAAGTCCAGCTCGAGGAACTCATCCATGGTGGCATACCACTCCTCGCTGCCGGGCTCGTAGATCTGGTTCCAGAGCCGGCCCACCATGCCGAAGCGGTTCTGCTCGTTCAGGTACTGGTAGTCGAGCGGAAAATCCTGGATGGAGAAGTCCTTCAGCATCGACTCGAAGAGGCCGTAGTGGTGGGTTGACTGATCCAACCCGAGCCGGGCCGCGTCCATGGCGGTCATCCGAACCACGCCGGTCTGACTCAGGTGGGCCAGAGTGCCCAGCTTCTGGTTGTGGGCCTCGTCGATGAGGGCTTCCATGATCTCCGGGTCGTGAGCCCCCAGCTTGACGCCGTCGATACTCACCCCGTCGATCTCCACCTGGGCCGCCCACCGCACCCACTCCCGGGCCGTCTCGGCGTCGTTGACCGGGCCTCCCTGCCAGCCCTGGCCTGTACCCGGCCGGTGGAGGGAGAACATGCGTGGGGCCACGATTTCGTTCCGCTCCGAGAGAGCCTTCTCCTGGAGGGACCATTCGAAGCCTCCGAAGGGAACACCCCTTACCGTGGTCACTCCATGACCGAGCCAGAGCTTGTAGACGTACGAGGCCTGCGGCGCTTTCGGGAATCCACCGGTGTGAACGTGCGTGTCCACGAATCCGGGCAGCACGTACATGCCGTGGGCGTCCACTTCGTAATCGGCTCCCTGGGGTCTGCGGCGGTCATCGATGGGGAGACCGGGCGTGCCCACGGAGCGGACCGAAACGATCCGGTCACCTTCGATGACGATGTCCACGGGGCCCGTGGGCGGAGATCCGGTTCCGTCGATCAAGGTGGCTCCGCGGATGATGAGCCTGTCGAAGGGTCCCGCACCTTCGTCTGCGCCGCGACGAATGGTCTCTTCCATCTGGGCTGTGGCCGCCTGGCACAGAGCGAGGACGGCCACCACCACCACAGGGACCGCTCTGAGAATGGGCTTCCTGAGCATGACGCCTCCGGGCTTCCTTTGAGTGTGCCGGCCAATCTACGTCTCGTCCGGGGGATTCTCCACCCATGACTTTCCCCTCCCGAACAACCCCTCAGGCTGTTACCGTTTCAGGACACGGGAAGGCGATTCAGCGTCTGGAGAGTGGCGTCCTTCCCGGCGAGGGCATCACGTTTACCTCTGGTCCCCGTTCTGGGAGAGGCCGTGAGCCAGGCGAATCTCGACTCGACGCGTCCGCCAGGGGCGCTTTCGAAAGAAGAAGCCCAGCAGGAAGCCGAGGCGCTCCGGGAGGAGATCCGGAGGCACGACTACCTCTACTACGTGAAGGCGACTCCAGTGGTCTCCGACGCGGAGTACGACCGGCTCTTCCTCCGCCTCCAGCAGCTGGAGGGCGCCTTCCCGACCCTGATGACCGCGGACTCCCCCACGCAGCGTGTGGGAGCGGAGCCCGTGGATTCCCTCCCCACGATTCCCCATACGGCCCCGATGCTGTCACTGGACTCGACCCAGGACGAGGCCGAGGTCCGCAGATTCGACGAGCGAGCTCAAAAGGCCCTGGGGGGACCGGCGGAATATGTCCTGGAGCCGAAGCTCGACGGCGTCTCCCTGGAGTTGGTCTATGAGAACGGAGTCCTGGACCGAGCGGTCACTCGGGGAAACGGGAGGGAGGGAGAGGGCGTAACGGACAACGTTCGGACCATATCCTCCGTGCCCCTTCGCCTCAGGGACGAAGAGATGGCTCCTCCCGAATTCCTGTCGCTGCGAGGCGAAGTCCTCATGTACCTGTCGGACTTCGAGGAGTATAACGAGAGGTTGATCGAGCGTGGCCTGGAGCCTTTTGCCAATCCCAGGAACTCGGCGGCAGGGGCGCTGCGCCAGCTCGATTCCAGGGTGACCGCCCAGAGACCCCTCCACCTCCTGGCCTACGACGTGCTGATGGTCCGAGGCGTGGAGCTGGTATCGGATCTGGACGGAATCAGGGCTTTGGAGGCATGGGGCTTCAGGATCCCCGAGCGGGTTCGGGACGCGACCTGCGCGGATGAGATAATCGAGTACCACCGGCGATTCCACGAAGACCGGGATCGCCTGGACTACGAGATCGATGGAATCGTGGTGAAGGTGAACGATCTGGGGGGGAGGGTGGAGCTGGGTGCGACTTCACACCATCCCCGGTGGGCCCTCGCCTACAAGTTCGAGCCGCGCAAGGAGGTGACGCGGCTGGAGCGGATCACAGTTCAGGTGGGCCGGACCGGAGCCCTCACTCCCGTTGCGCTGCTGAGACCGGTGGACGTAGGCGGCGTCACGGTCTCTCGAGCTACGCTCCACAACCGGGAAGAGCTCCTCCGCAAGGATGTTCGGGAAGGGGATCTGGTGCGGGTGCAGAGGGCAGGCGACGTGATCCCCCAGGTGGTGGAGCGCCTGGAGGAAGAAGGCCGAGAGCGTCAGCCACCCTTCGAGATGCCCGTGGCTTGCCCGGTATGCGGGGCTTCGGTGGAGGTCCGGGGTCCCCTGACGATCTGTACCAACTCCCTGGGTTGCCCGGCGCAGCTCAAGGAGGGCATCGTCCACTTCGCCTCTCGGGAGGCGCTGGACGTGGAAGGACTGGGCAGGGAGACGGCGAGCCTTCTGGTGGAGTGCAAGCTGGTGGGCGAGCTGGCCGATCTCTTCGTCCTTGCTCCGGACGACCTCAATGAGTTGGAAGGCTTCGCTGAGAAGTCGGCCGGCAATCTGGTTCAGGCGATCCGGGCCAGGAAGAGGGTGGGTCTCCAGCGCTTCCTCTTCGGCTTGGGGATCCCGGATGTGGGCGTTGCGGTAGCCCGTGATCTGGCCCGGCACTTTCGCTCGCTGGAGAGGATTCGTGGGGCATCGCCGGAGGAGATGGAGGAGGTGCCCGGGATCGGCCCGATCGTGTCGGAGAAGATCCACGCCTACTTCCAGGACTCACGGCGAAGTGAGGCGGTGGACCGGATCCTGTCCAGGGGCATGGTGCTCGAGGCTCCGGCGGCGGAGGAGGAGACGAGTCTGGGTGGCAAGAGGTTCGTCTTCACTGGAGGGTTGGAGGGCCTGAGTCGCTCCGAGGCGAAGAAGCTCGTGGAGGGCGCAGGGGGACGGGTGACCTCCTCGGTGAGCTCGGAGACCGACTTCGTGGTCGCCGGTGCCGATCCCGGCTCGAAGCTCGAAAGGGCCCGGGGGCTGGGAGTGGCCGTGTTGGATGAGGAGGGATTTCTCGAGCTGATGTCCGGGGCCGGAGATGAGAGAGAGTGACTTTGTGTTAAGATCATTGTCAGCGCAGACGCTCCTTCGGTCCATCATCCGGACCTCATGCGCTATGGCGTGGACCAAGGAAGACGAGGTCGGGTGGAGACGATGGACGTGTTGAACACTCAACCCCTTGAAGAGAGCGACCATTGGCTGGGTCCGCAGAGGGGATGATCCCCAACCTACTCCTCCTGATGGGGGGGGTCGGGGCGCTCTACTTCGGGGCCGAGTGGTTGGTCCGAGGGGCGGCCCGCATGGCCCGGGAACTCGGCGTCCGGCCCATTGTCGTCGGCCTTACGGTGGTTTCGCTGGGAACCTCAGCGCCCGAGCTGGTGGTGAGTGTCGTGGCATCGCTGAGGGGCAACACAGATATCGCCGTGGGGAATGTGTTGGGATCGAATCTGGCCAACATCGGCCTGATCCTGGGCCTCACGGCCATCGCGCGACCGATGGCGGTGGCGGCCAGGGTAATCCGCCGCGAAGTCCCGGCGATGCTCCTCGTGACGGTCCTGCTCTTTCCCTTGGTGTGGGATCACTCGTTGAGCCGCTGGGACGGCGGGCTTCTCCTGGTGGTGCTGGTGAGCTACCTGATCTTCGTGTTCCGAGCGACCGAGGGCGGGGAGCCCGAACCGGCGGTGCAGTACCAAGAGGTCATCGAAGAGCCACCGATGCTGATGCGGGGGACGATCCTGAGGGACATAGGGCTGATCGTGGCAGGCGGCCTGGGCCTCTTCATGGGTGGACGAGTGATCGTCGATTCGGGCACCTTCTTCGCCGCACACTTCGGGATGTCGGAGCTGGTCATCGGGCTTACGGTTGTGGCGGTTGGGACCTCTCTCCCCGAGTTGGCCACCTCTCTGGTAGCGGCGATACGCAAGGAAGCCGACATCGCTGTGGGCAACATCATCGGCTCCAACGTCTTCAACATCGCCGCGGTGCTGGGCGTGGCGTCGCTGATCAAGCCGATGCCCTTTCCCCGACCCGTCCTCCAGGCGGAGCTTCCCGCCGTGATGGGGATGTCGGTGCTCCTCTTCGTCTTGATGTTCACGCCCTGGAAGAAGACGTACAGGATATCCCGCTTCGAGGGCACGGTCCTCCTGGGCACCTACCTCGCCTTAGGGTTCATCCTCATCTGGGGCCGGTAGGGGCCGCCCGACCCTACATCTTCTCCAGGGCCTGAGTGACGTCGGCGATCAGGTCGTCCGGGTCCTCGATCCCCACGGATATCCTCACCAGCGCGGGAGTGATCCCGATGGATGCCTGCTCCTCCTTCGGAATGTCGGAGTGGGTCATGGTGCCCGGGTGCTGCGCCAGTGACTCCGTGCCGCCCAGGCTGACGGCCAGCTTGATGAGCTTGAGGGCGTTGAGGAATCTGAAGCACTCCTCCTCCCCTCCCACCACCTCGACACTGATCATCCCTCCGGGAGCCAGACACTGCTTTTGATAGGTGGCGTAGTGGGGGTGCTCCGGGGTCAAATGCCCCAGGTAGTGGACCTCACTGACCTTCGGGTGGTCCTTGAGGAAATCGGCGAGACGCTGGGCTCCCTCCACGTGTGAGATCATTCTGATCTTCAGGGTCTCGAGACTCCGCAGGAGAAGAAACCCGGTGAAGGGACCGGGAATGTTGCCTAGAAAGGTCCGCATCGCCTTGACCTGAGCAACCAGCTCCTGAGAGGCGAGTACCGCCCCGGCGATGAGGTCCGAATGCCCGCCCACGTACTTGGTCAGCGAGTAGATGGAGAGATCGGCCCCGAACTTGAGGGGATGCTGGAAGACGGGACCCAGGAAGGTGTTGTCCACTGCCACCAGCACACGCTGCTGCTCTGTACTGCACGCCCGTGCGATTTCGACGCACGCCTCGATGTCGACGATGTCGTTCGTAGGATTGGCCGGGGTCTCGATGAAGATCATCCTGAGACGCTTGCGCCGATCCCCGACGTCCAGGGCCTCCTCCAGCGCCGTGCTACCTACCGATGCCTTGAAGGGAACAACCTCTATTCCGAAGTCGGGGAGGACGCTGTGTAGCAGGTGCTCCGTCCCTCCGTAGGCAGGTTCGCTGAACGCGATGACGTCTCCGGGCCTGAGGAAGGTGAGAAAGGTCGTGGAGATAGCTGCCATGCCGCTCTCGAAGACGGCACCTGCCTCCGCTTCGTCCCAGAGCGTCAGCCGGTCTTCCAGGATCTCCAGGCTCGGGTTGTTCAATCGGGAGTAGATCAGCCCCAGCTCCTCGCTGGGCTCCTTCTCTCGGAGGCCGTAGGCGAGCTCGAAGAAGGCCTTCCCTTCCTCGGCGGTCTTGAAGACGAAGGTGGAGGTGGCGAAGATGGGTGCCTTCACCGATCCCTCGGACCATTCCGGCCGGTAGCCGTAGCTCATCATCAGGCTCTCTGGTGACAGAACCCGGTCTCCGATCTTCTTCTTGGAATCCTTGTCCCACATATGGCGTCTCCCCAGGCGCTGAAAGCTGCCCTCGGCGGGCGATCTCCTCGTATCCCGAAAGCTACGAGGGGGGTTGATCCGGGGCCAGCGACGGCGGGATCGAAGTCTGGGGTCGCAGATCCGGTGATTTCACCAATGACCAAGGCTCTCGGCCCGCACTCCTGTGGCCACCCACTCCCCGCTCGGTCGGAGCTCGAGCTCCACCTGCCGCCCATGCGAATGAACTTGGTAGGAGTCTCTATCAGGATTCTCGCTGAATCTCCAAACCGCCACCCACACTAATAGTCCGTTCTCACTCGGCTGAGGGTTGTCCACCTGGAGAACTACTTCCGTATTCCCGCGAAAGCGGCAACCCTTGAATCTATGTTGGTAATCCTCAGGCGAGGGCGGTGCATTAGGACAGACCATGATCCTGTCGATGTTCCCCGGCCTTACACCTAGAGAGGCCGCGAGCCGCCCGGCCGCTATCCTCGAATCAGCCGACAACTCAGCGTCCTCTCGAAGATTCGCAAGGAATGTAGACTCCACATCGAGAACGAGTTCTCTGCCGAGTCCGTCAAGCTCCGCTTCTGCGATCACGAACTGAGTGACATTGCATTGGTCAGCACCGCTACCAGCACCCTAGGATCTCCACCGATATCACCACTAGGGTGTCCGTATAGAACCAGATTCGCACCATACAGGTCGATGGGAGTTTCTTGGCCGCGTCGTGTGCGGCGCGTCTCGGACGCTTGCCCCATTTTGCGACTCCACAGCCCAGCACATTCCGGCATTTCTGCCCAGCATGTTTCGGGTTTCGCCTCGTATGGATGCCGTGCTCCGCATGCCTGATGAGGGTGGGGAGGCATTCCGAGCCACCTGGGGCTGGCCGATGTTTGTTGGTGTTCACCGAGTTTCGTCAGGCGACCCACATCGTCGACTTCCGGCCATCGCAGTCAGCGTCTACATTTGCCCTGCTACTGGCGGCTGCAAGAGCCCGCTGCCGTCCTTATCCCCATGAAGAGAGAAGGATAGCATGCACCGCGCCTGGTTCCCCGCAGTCATTGCTCTGCTACTCCTGCCCCTGCCAATCCGCTCGCAGGAGGAGCACGCGCAATACGACTTCCGGACCACGATCGAGGGCCAGGAGTTCCGCCTGACCTACGATGGCACACACGACCTGATGGGTGCTCCCGACCCCGACGTGAAGCGCGCCGTATTCGTCCACCATGGGGGAAGCCAGAACCCTACGACGTACTTCGAGCGCATGACTGCGGCCCTCGCCCTCGCCGACGCGGATCGGCCCAACCAGCGGTTTGCCGAGACGACCCTTGTCGTCTCGCCGGGAATGATCGGCGACCACCACGTAGCGGACCGACCGGAGCGATACGCCAGCGGGCACTACCCGTTTTGGGACGGTGGATGGCGGGAGGGCGCGCCCTCCCTGAACGAGCCGTCGGTCAGCAACTACGACCTTCTGGACGCAATGGCGCTCCACGTCGTCGAGCGCTATCCCAACGTCAAGGCGGTCATCCACATCGGCCATTCAGCCGGTGGGCAGCTTGTCAGCAGATACTCGGTGGCAACACCGGTCTACGACACGCTTCGGGATCGCGGGATCTTCGTCCGCTACATCATCGCGAACCCGTCCTCTGTCCTCTACTTCGACCGTCAACGGCCCGATCTTACCGCCGACGCGGGATTTGTCGACTACCGCAGTCGAGTGCCTTTGGTCCATGGGACCGAGTGCCGCGAGTTCAACGACTACAAGTACGGTTGGGATAACCGGGTGCCGTACATGACCCGTCGACCGATCGCCGCGATGCTGGCCGGATTCCGAGAGCGCCAGGTCTACCTCTTCCAAGGGCTCGAAGACAACGACCCGGAAGGTGACGGGGTCGATCGCGACTGCCCGGGCATGCTCCAGGGCCGGTATCGTCTCGAGCGTGGCGAGCGGTACTACGAGTACTGGGGCCACTTCTTCGGCCCGGACATCTACGAGAACAAGGGCATCGAGTTCGCCCCCGGTGTGGGCCACCACTCCGGTGAGATGTTCCTCTCCGAGCCCGGTAGAAGAATCGTCTTCTTCGACGCGGACAGCGCCGCCGCGAGTCTTGCCGATGGAATCGCTGCGAGACCCGAGGCGCGTTTCGCCCTGGCGATTCACGGTGGTGGTGGTGTACGGGACCCCGAGGAGTTCGCCGCCGACCCCGAGCTGGAGCGCGCCTACAGGGAGGTCCTGGCCGCCGCTCTCTCCGCGGGGTATCAGGTCCTCGCGGCTGGAGGGTCCAGCGTCGAGGCGGTGGAGGCCACCATCAACGTCATGGAAGACTCCCCCCTCTTCAACGCGGGCAAAGGCGCGAGCTATACCAGGGACGGTACGGTCGAGCTCGACGCGACCCTGATGGATGGCGCCACGATGAAGGCCGGAGGGATCGGAGCCGTTCGCCACGTCAAGAACCCCATCAGCCTTGCGCGCCTCGTTCTGGAGGAGACCCCACACGTGCTCGTGGTAGGGGAGGGTGCGAGCGCGCTTGCGCGCGAAATGGGAATGCCTTGGGTCCCGGAATCGTACTACTACACGGAGCGGAAGTGGACCGAGCTCCTGGATCGCCTGGAGATGGACGTGGCCTACGGTGCGCCCATGCCGAGGCGTGGGGGTGGTGGGGCCGAGGACGAGGCATCGGATCCCGGGCTCTGGGGCACGGTGGGCGCCGTGGCCCTCGACGCCCATGGGAATCTCGCCGCCGGCACATCCACCGGGGGGCGCATCATGAAGAGGCCGGGCCGGGTCGGTGACTCGCCAATCATCGGAGCCAGCACGTACGCGAACAACGAGATCGTAGCCGTGTCTACGACCGGATTGGGCGAGAAGCACATGGTACTCCTGACCGCCAAGGAGATCGCGTCGCTGATGGCGTACCGAGGCATGTCCGTCGAGGCGGCGGCCGCCAACGCCGTGAAGGAGCAGCTTGTGGCCCTCGGTGGTGGCGGCGGAGCCATAGCCATGGACAAAGACGGTAACATCGCCATGCCGTACACTGGGCAGGGTATGTACCGTGGATGGGTCCGAGAGGACGGCCGGATCGAGGTGCGGATCTACGATCGATGAGGTGCTCTCGGGAGGGCATATGACGTCTCGCGGCATCATACTCGGGATGGCCATCGCTTTCGGCTGGGGGACCACCACGTCGTGTAGCCAACCTCAGCGGACTAACGACGCGGACGCTGAAACCAAACCGCGGTTGGTTGTCGTGGCGGGGACGCCTGGGGAGGGAGCAGGGGCAGCGGTGAGCGCAGGGCTGGCCATCGAGATCACCCACGCTCTGCAAACCGTTCCCGACCTGGTCGTTCGCCCACCGGTGTTGGGCACCCTGCGCGAGACGATGTCCCCGGCTGAAACCGCCCGGCGCTACGACGCTGGTTACGTGTTGACCCTCGCGGTTGACCGCTCCGACGATCAATGGTCAGCCCGGTACGAGCTTGTCGAAGCTGGGCAGGAACACGCCGTTGCGTCAGGCGAGGAAACGGTCGGGCATGCGGGGCTCCCGGAGCTTCCCGGTCGGGTCGCTTCTGCGGTCGTCGGGGAGATCCTGCCGGGCGGCTCCCGTTCCACGACGGAGTCTGCCGAGGTGGCGCCCGATCCGGACGCCTACGCGTCCTTCCTGAGCGTTCTCGGCGAGTATGCCGAGAGCGGCTCGTCCACAGCCCACCTGACCGATCGCGTTGAGGCCCTGGAGTCCCTATTCCCAAAGCTCCAGTCGTACGTGCCGGCCGTGACGACCCTGGGGGAGGCCTACCTCGAACTTGCAGGAAGAGTGGGTGGCACCGGCCCCTACTATGAGCGTGCCGGGGAGGCCCTCGAGCGGGCGTTCGAACTCGACCCGAATTACCCGCCCGCCCGGAGCAAGCTGGCTTCGTACCTGGCGAAGCTCGGCCGATCTGAGGAGAGTGCGAGCTTGGCCTGGGAGGGGCTCCGATTGCATCCGGGCTTCACCGAGTACCACGAGCGGCTCGGATACGTCCTCAGATATGCGGGACACATGGACGAGTCCATGGCGGCCTATCGTCGATCCCAGACCCTCGATGGCGTACTCGAACACCTGGTGAGCTCTCAAGACCAGATCACGAAGTCGTACATCTACCAGGGGGAGTACGCTCTCGCGTTGGTGTCACATGAGACGATGCTCGGACACCTGGGGGAGTTGAGCCGCCCCCCGGACGAGAAACAACACTTCTACGAAGGCGTGATTCACCTCTATGCCGGAGCGTACGACCGCGCCCTGGACGCGTTTGAGGCCAGCGCCCGCGTGGATTCCGAGAGCGTATGGACCACGTTCGGGTCCGGATATGCAGCCATCGCCCGTGGCGACGTCGACGCGGTCCTGGAGGTTCTCGAACGACTCGAGGAGAGGGAGGTCGTGGACGGAGAGCGGCACTACCGACTCGTGCATCTCGCCGCCGCGGCGGGACTGCCCGAGAGAGCGGTTGAGCACCTGCACCAATCAGTCCGAAGTGGGTTCTTCAACGCGCCGTACATCGCCACCGATCCCCTCACCTCGTTGCTGCGCTCGTTGCCCGGTTTCCAGGATGCGCTGACCGCTGCCCAGCGCAGGCACGC
>SDBT01009530.1_pt1 | contig 15737 bp, 13 predicted proteins | sample 2277101 | NCBI WGS metagenome assembly SDBT01 (sample SAMN10404973, study PRJNA504765) | marine sediment metagenome | isolation source: marine sediment core GS10_PC15, 103 cmbsf | place: Arctic Ocean: Southern Knipovich Ridge | collected 2010 | reverse complement strand
TCAGCGAGCGTCCCGATGAGCGCTTCCTTGCCAGCCTGGATGGCGATGAGCGCATCGATCTCAGCGAGAGTGCCCACCGTCGTTACGATCGGCTTGACTGGATCGATCGGCACGAGCGCATCGGTCTCAGCGAGCGTCCCGATGAGCGCTTCCTTCGCTGCTTGGATGGCGATGAGCGCATCGGTCTCAGCCAGCACGCCGACAGTGATGACCTTGGGATGGATGACAGCGATGGGCACCAGAGAATCCGACTCTGCCAGTGTGCCAACCGCAGCTTCCTTGCCAGCCTGGATGGCGATGAGCGCATCGATCTCAGCGAGGGTGCCGATGATGGCTTCCTTGCCAGCTTGCACGGGCACGAGCGCATCGGTCTCGGGGAGCACCCCGACAGCGATGATCTTGGGATGGATCACAGCGACAGGGATGAGCGCATCGACCTCGGCCAGCGTGCCGATGAGCGCTTCCTTCGCTGCTTGGATGGCGATGAGCGCATCGGTCTCAGCGAGGGTGCCGATGATGGCTTCCTTGCCAGCTTGCACGGGCACGAGCGCATCGGTCTCAGCGAGCGTCCCGATGAGCGCTTCCTTCGCTGCTTGGATGGCGATGAGCGCATCGATCTCAGCCAGCACGCCGACAGCGATCGTCTGTCCGCTAACGACGCCTGGAATCTGGAACTCGATAGCGTCCACGATCAGTGCCCGGCCCGGACCTCCACCAAGCCCCTCGCCGAACAGGGCGTAGTACAGGTCGTTGTAGTCCGTGATGTTGTCGGCCTCTGTGCCGGTCAAGGTGTACTCCGTGAGCACCTCGGTGGCGTCGAGAATGTCGATGGACGCTGTGGCGATCAGCGTGCCGGTGTCGGGTATGCCCTGCCACAGCTCAAAGCTGCCGGTGATGTCACGTGCGCTGGAGCTGGCCCATAACACACGCATGATGTGGTCAGCGCTGCTCGCGGGATCGGTGATCCCGCTGTTGGTGAACTCACCGTCGTAGTCGGTGGTGAAGACGTTGTTGCCGACCGCATCGGAGCTGATCGTGGTGCCGTCGCCGCCGCTGCCGATGGAAGTTTCGTTGATCTTCGAGAACAGTGGAGCCGTGGTCCACGAGCCAGCGTCCGTGTCTGCGATCGGGCGTATGAATTCTGGAGGTGCGGGGAAGAGCACCGCAATCGTGATCAGTGAGTCGGTTTCCGCTATGACTCCGATCGCAGCGGTCTTTTCTGCTGCCGCACTGATCAAAGTGTTTGTTTCGGCCAACGTTCCTACTGCAACTACGATCGGTTTGACCGCAATGACCGGGATCAACGCTTCCGTTTCTGCGAGAACACCAACTGCGATAGTCTGCCCGACGTCAGCGGCGAGAGTCATTCCCCAGACGAGGAGCAGGATCTCCTCGAAGTTCTGCGCCTGGCTGCGACCTGCCTGGTGGACGTTCAAGTCGATGTCAAGCGTCCCGGCATACAGATGATCGTCGTAGGCAATGAATTGCGCCAGGTCAGTATTGGTTGTGTCGAAGGACCGGGAGTTGGCGGCACTATCGCCGACTGATTGATCTGTCTCTGGAGTGCCTTGGACATTGGCACTTTCCCATGACAGCCACATGTGAGATGGGATAGCGATGGCGTCCATCCGTCCAATCCCGATGATGAGTGCCGGTTGTGACTCCGAGAGCGTGTCGGTGATGGTGGCTACCTGTACGTCGGTGGCGTCGGCTACCGAAGTGTCGGCAGGTTCGTGGGCGTACAAGTCGGCCCACTTCGATGCCTTGAAAATCAGCAGCGCCGAGCGTTCCGTGACCGCCTGCGTGCCGGAGCCATCGTCACGAACCTCGTTGTCGATGGTGTGCTCCGAGGCTGAGAGGCTTGCCAAGTATTCGATGTTGAGTGACGAGTGAGCCTCAGAACTGTGTTCAGTTTCCTCGGTCCACTCCTGGCCGATGATGGTTCCCGAGTCAAGGTTCATCCGAAACTGGTTTGACACCGAGGTGTCATTCAGGTTGCGCTCCGAGCAGGCAATAGCTACCCAATCTTCGACACCATCACCGGGTGTCCAAGTGATCGACGCCTGATCGGTGTTCTCGTAAGCGGTGCTGGAGTGGGTGTGAGCCGTGACCGATTCGTCCCAGAAAACGTCGGTGCCTTCGACCCCGAAGTCCTCGAACCGGATGACGGCAATGGTGACATGGTTGACGAAAGCGGCGAAACTGCTGCTGGTTGAGCGCATACCAAAGGTGATATCTTGGACGGTGCCGCCCAGGTCAAGCCGATACATCGCCGACGATGCCCGACCTTTATCGTTCACGCCGAAGTCGTAGCGGGGTTCCGCTTGATCAAGTCCAACGGCGTTGTAGGCGATATCCCACAGAGTCCGCTCATCAGAGTTGGCATGTGACATTTGGGTCCACGCCAGGATTATCACATCGTCGTTGACGGCGAACCCACGGCCAGTCAGATCAGCGGCAGAGATGGTGATCTTGACTTGCCTGGTAGTGGAGTTGTTACTGAACCGGCCACCCTGAATGATGAAATTGACTGCCTCGTTTTTGGTGGAGCCGAAGAACCCGGCACCGATATCGACCCCGGTAGTGAGCCGGATATTGCCGGTGATGTCGATGGAGAAGTCCTGGCGACTGTCTGGTTCCGATCCAATCCGGTTGGTGCCGTTGTTAGCCATCAAGTTACCGGCTGCTTCGTCGAGGAGCAGCAAGTCTTCAGAGTCCACCGTAAGGCTGTTGACCACGATCCAGTTGCCAGATGACTTGGTGACATCAACGATCCCCGGTGAGGCGTCCGTGGCGTCCTGCCAGTTTGTGGTGTTGTCGGTTCCTTGGATGTCGTCGGTAGTGTCGTCCCTCCCATTGTGGGAGCCGTTCCAGGTCACGGTGCCGCTTGGGGTCGAGGGGTCAGAGCCGCTGCTACGGTCAAGGAATGGCGCTCGGGTCTGTTGCGCTCCCCAGGTGTTGAACAGGTTGACGACGGTGACATGGGCGGCGGTGGTGTGGGCGATGATGATCGACCCGGTGCCATCAGCGTCACCGTTGTCGAACATAGAGCAGTGATCGACGTTGATGGTGACGGTATTGACCTGGCTGGTGGTGATCTGAGCGTGGATGCCTCCTCGGTGCCACCCGTAGATGACGCAGTTATCAATCGACACTGAAGTCGTGTTGGTCGTTCCCGAGGCGATATAAATCCCATCCCCGTTTTCACCAAGGGCAAAGTCGGTCCAGATGATGCAGTGTGAAATCAGTACGTTTTCGACACCCTCGACAAGATGGATGCCTTCATCAGAAGAGCCGTCCTGGTCCTGCTTGATTTCTAGCCAGTCGATCCTGGTGAAGCTCTCGCTGATGGTGATGGCTGCCGTACTAGTTGAGGTGGTGCGTTGACGAGCATGGCCGGTTCCGGCAACACCGGCATGACGATGAGCGGGATGGACAGTGAGCCACATATACGACGTAGCACTCGGCGTTCCCGAAGTCGAAATACTGATTGACTCGTCGTAATTGGAACTATCAACGATGACCCCCTTCCAGATATGGGTGCCCATCGAGGGTGCGGCGGATTCCCAGGAGGCCAGGGTGGTGTAGTCAGCAGCACCGCTAGCTCGGATGGTGCGCTCTTGAATCGCCATCAGTCGTACACCAAAGGGCCGGGCTGGAGCTGGTCGCTGGTTCGGTTGAAGGTGAGATGCCGGTAGGAGAACTTGAACTCGTTACGAGTCATCGTAGATTGCCCCAGGGTCTGCAATTCGACCAGTTTGGCCGGAGGCAGGTCACCGAAGAACACTCGGGTCCTGCGTTTGTGGCGATAGACACGACGGTCAACTAGATCAACGCTGTCATGCTCGATATCTCCCGTTTGGGAGGGTTCCCACAGGTCGGTAATTGCCGGTTTGGATTGGAACAGGGCAATCTCGGATACCAGGATCAGCCAGTGTTGCCAGTCGGCGGGTGGTGGGTCTCCTGGCACCGGAGGGACCGCTATCGGATCGCCCAGGGCACGATCCAATGACCAGACCTCCATTTGGCCCCATACTGAACCACTAGCTTTGACCACGACCGGATCGCCTGCTTTGTACCCCGAGTCGAGGTCACGGGCGGCGACCAGAAATTCAGCCATAGATGCTCCTAGCGCAGAGTCCCACCCAACTCGTCGTTCACGGACGAGTAGGTGGAACCGATGTCGGAGACCATGGGGTCTAGGCAGCTGTCCAGATCCCGAGGGTCTGGTCGTAGTTGGCGGTCACGTCGTTGCCGTCCGTGGTGACTGCGAAGTCCCACTTGCCGATCACGCGGTCAACACCATCTCCACCACCGACTTCGGCGACGAGAAGAGCAACCACGTCGTTGGACGCGAGCACCGAAGACCACAAGTCATCGGCGTCGAGGATGATGCGGAGGAGATTGGCAGAGTCGTCCACCGTCTGCGTGATGGCGGCGGACAGGTGGGTCTTGCGGACCCACGTCGAGCCGCTCTGCTCGGTGTTACCCGCAGCGTCCAGAATCCCGGTGCCACCAGCGACGAACTTGGTCGCGTACCCGTCCTGGAAGGTGCCGTCAGCGTCGACCGCCGACAACGGAATGACCTGGAGATCGGCACCGTTGTCGATGATCTCAGCCAGATACCCCTTCATGTCGTTTAGGGCTGTGTCTGCCATTTCAGTTCACCGGTCCAATCTGGTTGCCCTCATTGAGGGTTCCCACGTCCACCACTTGCGCTACCGCATCGGAACGCACCTCGTCGAGTCCGGCCTTGAACGCCTTGTTGGCTGCGTTCACGGCTGCCGTCACGACAAGCTGTTCGTCCCGTGTGGACGCGTTGTACTCCCGGAAGGCTGCCCTGCTCATCTTCGCTCGCTTCTCAGCGCGCGCAGCGAGCAACTCGCTCTTCGCCGTCTCTGCAACAACACAGTCTGCCTGTAGGGCAGCAATGTCTGCCATCATCTCGTCCTCTCTGTGAACTTCGGGCCTGACATCAGACCCCTTGTGTTACAACGATAGCGTCCATCCAGAACATTGCTCCCCCGGTGTCGGGATCCTCCAGCTGCTGGATCCCTTCGAGGCCGCTCAGCGATCGGATGATGCCCACGCCGAAGAACTCTGCCTTGAACGTCCGCTTGATCTCCTGGTTGATCGTTCGGATCACCTCGTCGGCGTCGACCCAGTCGGGAGCGCCCGAGGTGGTGACTCCTCCCCACGCTGTGAACTGGATGCGAGCACGGTCCAGCCCAGCCTCCGGCAGCAACGGCAGTCCGATGATTCTCTTGACGGTGACCCACGGGTAGGTGATGTCGTCATCCTCGACCGGCAGAGTGGACGAGGCGTTCGTCCCGATCAGTGCGGAGATGTCGGGGTCGGCCTTCAGCCAGAGTACCACAAGGTCAATGGTGCTCGCCTCCAGTGCGACTAGCTTCCCGAATGTCTCGACAGTCATCGTGCTCCTCTGATCAATCTACGCACGGCCTCCATGGCCGGACGCAGGAACGGGTGGGCTGGGTGATGCCTCGTCCCGATCTCTTGGTAGACAGCGTAGACGACGTTCGTCCCCACTCGACCGAAGGGATTACTGCCCTTCTCCACCTCGGACGTGATGGACCTTCGGAGGTTGCCAGTGTCCACCGGTGCATTCTCTTTGGCGGACGCCTCACCTGCGAGCGTAAGGATGACCAGCGCCCCGATGACGCCCTCGTGCCCGGCAAGACCAGCGATGGCCTTCTCGTCGAGATGGATGCTGAAGTCAGAGATCTCGAAGGTCATGGCAGTGCCGCCAGCAGCTCGGTGACGGACAGCTCGTGCTCTTCACTCAGTAGCTCGAAGTGGTGGAACGCTCCCTGGAGGTCCGGCCACTCGGACACACGTGTGACGGTGACCGCCATGTCGGTGCCGGTGTCGATGAGGATGTCGCCGACCTCTACTGCGGCGAGAGGATCGAAGAGCCAGATGTCCCACCTGGAGTTTGGACCCTCGGCCCACTCGACCCTGGCGGCCAGGGCTGGGTTGACCTCGGTGAGGTCGTCGATTGCTTCTCCAGCCCACTCCGTGCCGGTGACCGTGTTACGAAGGTGGCGTAGAGACCACGTTGCTGTTGATGCGAGAGATGAGCGCATTGGTTTCCTCTGAAGATAGCTCCAGGGTAACCGGGTTTTCCTGCCACATCGCCGCGAAGATCTCTACCTCGGTGTCTGTCCACTCGGGCGGGAGGACGTAGAATCCGTCGCCTCGGTACAGCGGTGGTGAGATCCCTGTGCTCAGTGAGGTGGACGGCAGCAGCTCGACGGGCGCCGTTTGCAGGAGGGTGACCGGGGCTGTGGTCCAGAAACCAGCGAAGGGCATGAAGCGGATCATCGCTGCTCGTCTCCTCGCTGGATCGCAGCACCAGCTCTGAGTGCGAGGCGTGAGGTGAGTCTATCGAGTGCGTCGGCCTTCTTCAAGCCGTCCTCCATCAGAGTCTCGAACCAGATCAGGTCCTGCTCTGTGGCAGATGCCATGATCCCTCCGGTGATGCCTCGCACGTCGGCAGACTGGACCGGTATGACAGTTATGTCATAGTTGTCAGCCACGAGTGATGACCTCCGTGGGCTGGTCGGGGTTGTGTGTGAACCCGAACTCCTCAGCTGCGGACTTGAACGCTTCGGCTACCTCCGCCTCCCATCCATCGACGGAGGTGTCAACCAGGAGCTGGATGCCCTCTGCACCACGACGTGACTGCACGCCCTTGGGTCCGTCATCGTCAACCAGGTCCTCCGCCTCCTCGCCCTCGCCGGTGACGTTGGGATCGAGCAACAGATCTTTCACGGGCACGCCCGTGGCTGGATCCTCGATGGTCATGCCCTTAGCTAGGGCTTCTTCCACCGCGGATCGATCTGGACTCGACGAAGCGGTCCGCCTAGCCATCTCAAATCCTCCTTCGTTAGGGTTCCCTTGGTGTGTCTTTCAGCGATCGCTCGCCAGATGGCCCAGATGACTTCCTGAAGCTCGCCTGGGCTGTCGGAGTGAACCCTATCTCCCCAGCCCTCAGCAAACAGCTCTCGAACTATATCACCGATGATGGGCCTGAGTCCAGCCTCCATCCCCAGCACGTTTGGCTTGGCATGGAAGATGTCCTGCATGCCAATGATCCTGAAGGCGGCATTGGCCATGTGGAAGTCGATGGTCACGTCACCGGCGCCGTACAGGTCCTTGGGGTCCATGATGTTGTTGAAGAATGATCGTGTCTTCGTGTTACCGAGCACGTCGTCGATCGGAGACCGCCCTGTGGCCAGACGATACGTCCTCACCACCTGCGGCATACCGTAGGCTCCGACCATCGTCAGCTTGGCGATCGAGCCGTCGGCCATGGACACCTTGATGCCTGACTCGGATGCCAGCATGGCCACGGCGAAGGCGCCAGCGTCGTCACTCAGCTCGGACAGGTGGCCACCTCGGATGTTACTGATCACTCGCTCCAGGTGGGTGATGCGGACCTGCTGCTTGACGGTCACGAAGCCGTTCTTTCGTATGGACTCTTTCTTGATGTTCTCTATCTGGCCTCGGATGAAGTTCTTCAGGTCGGTGACCCGTCGTCCCCTCAGCTCTGGGTTGGCCTTGACTGTGTTCAACATGAAGATGGCGGCGTCCCGGTTGACCTCGGCGAGCATGCCCGGCGAGAGACCGGCGGCGACACCGACCAGTTTCTGCATCTGGTGGCCTTCACGGATGGAGGCTGCCTTGTACTGGGCGTGCCAGTCCTCGTAGAACCGGTGGACGATCCGCAGCGCCTTGCCCTCGGCGATGTCGATCAGTCCCGTTGAGACGAACTTGCCCTTGCTGAAGCTGAAGCCGAGCATCACGCTGGTCAGCTCCTCGCTGGCCTGTCCGGTCACCACGAGACGGAACGCCTCGGCGAAATTCTCCTCGAAGCCGAGGTTGGTGAGCGCTCTGTTCTTCGTGCCTCGGAGGTCGACCAACCGTGCGACCTCCTCGATCACCTGGTCTGTGTTCTTGCCGTCGAAGGTGCCTCGGGGGATGTCCACGCCCAGCCGGTCCAGGTCGTCGAACACTTTTCGCACAGCCTTCTGGCTACCACGCACCCGGATGTTACGAGCTGCGTTCCACTCGACGTCGTCGAGTGACCTGTCGACGAACCCGTACTGACGCTCCGCCTCCTCCAGGACACGGCGCAGACGGTTCTTCACCTTCCTCTTCGTCATGTTGATCGACTCTGTGGTTGGCACCCACGTGGTCCTGCCCTTGACCTTCTGCTGCACTGCGAAGACGTATCGGTTCTCCAGAGCATTGGTCAGGAGTCTCTGTCCGGCGTCGTCGAAGACGTCCATGCCGATCGGCAAGTGCTTGCCTCCCGTGCCTCTGACCTCCCGTCGTGTTGGCGGTTCCAGGTTGGCGAAGGCTGCGCCCACACGTTGGGTGAGTGCGTCCTCCTCAGCTGCTGTGATCTTGCGTCCGATCCTCAGCTCGTGCGCCTTCCTGCCCACGTTGTCCCACCACTCCTGGAAGTCGGAGAATCCGTCGAGGTACTTCTCGTAGCCGGTGTCGAAGTCGAATCCTGTGCGCTGCCCTTCCTTGAACCCGAAGATGGCTGCGTCGATCGGCGAGTCAAACTGGCGCACCACATCGAGGGTGAGCGAACCGTCTGACTCGATCCACATGCCGAGGAACCACTCGTTGCTCGGGTCTTCGAGGAAGTTTCGGTTGGACGCCTTGTTCACATAGTCGCTGACCAGCTTGGGCACCTTCTCTGGGTCAGCGTTCTTGATGATGACCTCGTTGGCCCCCCTGGCGACCACCACCCCTGTGCTGGGACGCTCACCAGTGATCACGTGCACTGTCGCACCTGTTCCCCTGCGAACGTCTGGGTCGAGCTGTCTCCTGATGTCTGCAACGATGCCATCGGTGTCGAGGCTAGCTTTCTTCCAGAGCCGTCGATTGAGAGAGCGATCAAGAGGCACCACGTTGCGGGACCGTGAGTCCAGGACCTCCAGGATCCAGTCGGTGAACTCATCGCTCAGGATATCCCAGTTCTCCGGCGACGGCGGAATGTCCCTAAATACGATCTGACGGACTGTGGTCTCGTCGACTCCCAGCTCCCTAGCGGCCTTGCTGATGGCCTCGTCGGTGCCGCCGCTGGCGATGACCCTGGCGTACAGCTCAGCGAAGAACTCATGATGCGAGTTAGGCTCACGTCTGAGGATCTCGTCGTACGCTCGGGCGGCCCAGGTGGGCAGCTCGCCGCCGGTCAGCGCCTCCTCGAAGATGTCATTGACCTGGTGCACGACGTTGGTGTGCATCACGTCCTCGATCAGCTGCACCCGGTAGGCGACCACTGCGTCCACGAGCGAATCGAAATCGTCGGCCGGGAACTCATCGGGGATGAGTCTGCGTAGGTTGAACTCGATCCCAGGACCATCAGTGTGAACGGCTCCCTGCAGCTCTTCGAGCAACTCCTCCCAGACCCTGGCCCTGATCACAACCCTGTCGGCTTCCTCGATCCCGACCTCGACTCCGTGGGCCAGCTCGTGACGGACCAGCCTGCGGAAAGGACCGTCGCGAAGCTCGTCTGCCAGCAGGTCAGAGATGGCCTCGTACACCGTGTCGCCGCTGGCTCGCCATGCGTCTGCCTGTCCAGCCAGCCTACCCTCGCTCAGACCGCCCACCAAGGACAGGTGCATGTGCCGGGTGGCTGGATCAAAGAATCCGAGAGAGGGCACGCCGTCCGCTGTCTCCAGCTTGCTCAAATACAGGGTGATCTGCCGTGGCCGGTGGGTGTCAGGTACGGCGAGTAGCTCCTCCTGGATGATGTCCTGGAGGATGCCGCTGTCCACGATCTCGGACCAGGTGACTACACGCACGGGGTCTTGCTCGCCGAACACATCTTCGGCCACGAGGCGAAGGCCGTCGTCGAGCCTGCCCTCGACGTGCATCGGGATCCACTCACGCTGCCTGCCGATCTGGATTCCGTCCTCGGACAGCACGGGCACCAAGGTAGTGCGTACCTCCTCGGGGAACCCGAGAGCGGTGGCGTGCGTCGGCTCGACGTCAGCAGCTCGGGTCAGTGCCTCTGTGGTGTTGTCCAGTTTCGAGGCCAGCTGGAAATTCTCGCTGGCCTCCACCGTAGGGAAGAGGTCGTCGACGCGCTTGCGCAGTAGGCTGGCGCCCTCGTTGAACACGTCGGCGCCGGTCCTGTCCAGTCCCAACCCGGGGTAATACTCCACGATCAGGTCGCCCTCTCCGTTGCGGTAGATGGCGTTGACCAGACCGGCGGTAGTGTCGTCGACGTCGGCGGCCTGGAACCCCTTACCGACCGCCAGCTCGACGCCGCCTCGTGACACCGTGCTCTGTATTCTGTCCGGCGCCAGCATGCCTGTGTCCACGAGCATCGATGCTTGGCGCTTCATGTTGTCCAGGGCCAGCTCAGTCATCTCATCCAGCACCTCGTCCAGGTCCCCGCCGTACTGCACGACGATCGGGTTGAGTGTGTCTGGTGTCATCGAGTCGAAGATGATCACTAGCTCTGCCCTCAAGGACTCGCGCAGTGCGTCGTCGCCGTCAATCATCTGCTGCAGGATCTCTCGCTCCTTGGGTGTGACCAGGATCCTCGGCTGCGTGAACGCAGTTTTGCCGATGACACCGAACCTATCTGCTTGGGTTGAGGTGACCCGTCCGAGAGGCAGAGTTATGTCCTTCCTCTGGCTGGAGACAAAGGGCAGGTCCATGTGCAGGAGGTCAAACCTTGAACTTGCGGTATCTCGAACGTGAGGTCCACCGATCTGCGTGACGAACGCTTTGCCCTCCTCGCCGGTGACCTTATAGAGCGTGACCGGCCCGCCCACCTCAAACATGTCGTCAGTGAAGCCCGGCTTCCAGTCGCGGATGGCACGGTCTACCACCATTCGACGGGAGATGCCGCCGTGCCCTGCAAGCTGGGTGTTCGTAAACGGCAGCCCGAGCGCCAAATCCCTGGCTCCCATGGCTAGCTCGTTGTCGATCGAGTACCCGATGAGTGAGTCGAGACGGGCCAGGTTGTTCTCTCCGTGTGCGTCCTGCTGCATCGAGAGCAGGTCGAACAGCCGGAGTCTCCTCGTGCTCTGCTGGGCCACGTCCTCGACAATGCCCTCCAGTGTGGTGCCGTCATCGAGGTAGGGCATCAGCCCGAGGTAGAGGCGATGGCCATCGAACTCAATGATGGTGGTGGTGATGGCGGAGGTTCCCCCACTGACCAGATCGTCCATCCAGGAGGACAGACCGTAGGACAGGATGGCATCCTCGACAGGACCTGAGCCTGCGGAAGCGTGGATGCTCTTCACCACGAACTTGCGTCCCAGCTCGTCGGTGACTGAGAAGAGGGCGCCGTTGGCTCCGACTACTCCCAGCTCGCTCACGTTGGCAGATCCGTAGAACGACGAGAGTACTCTGCGGATGTCGACCGGCGACAGGATCCTCTCATTGGCGATCAGAGAAGCGGCGAACAATGGTTGATTGACCGCTCGCTGTATGTCCTTGAACAGCTGGAAGAAGAGCGCACCGGTGGCGTCACCCATGACGTCAGGATCATCGATGTCGCCGAGCACCCTGAACAGCTGACGGGGATCAGGGCCTTCGAGGATGTCGTCGATCCAGCTGGTCTCTGCGGTGAAGAAGAACGATGTGTCTACCCTACGCATGCTCTCGACCAGCGCAGCGATGCGCGGGTCGTCCCACTCCACTGGCACTCCGTCGTAGAAGGCACTGCCCAGCGGTGGTATGTCGCGATCAACTTCCCTGAGACCTCGCCCAATGCCCCCACCCCGGATCTCGAACCTGGACATGTGGTTCTCCAACAGCTCCAGAGTTTGGAGCCTGGTGAGCGTCACGCCGGTGCCGCCGAACTCATCGGCCAGCCCGAGGATCTCAAGGTTGAGCGGGTTGGTCTCGTGTGCCCTCACGATCCCAGGAAGAATGGATACGGCGAAGGACTCCTCAGTAGCTGCCCTCGTGTGTATGCGGGTGATCAGTGCCCTTAGGTCCTCCCACCCTTCCGAATTGAACCCAGTGGCTTCGAGCGTGGCCAGTCTGCTGGTCAGGTCGTTGGCCACGGACTGCATCTCATCGACGTCGAGCAGGTTGTGTGCGGCGGTGACTCCGTCGTCCATCGGCTCCACACCTGCACGACGGAGCAGCACGGGCGGTTCGAGACCAGCCTTCTTCAGGACTATCGACGTCTCGTAGACCCTGGTATCTGCGTAGGCTGCCACCTTCTCCAGCTCCTCGACCACCTCCTCCATGGCGTTGCGGAACACACGGTTGTCGAACACATCGCGGTCAGCCTTGAACACAGCCTCCACTCGGATCAGGTCAGCCTCCTCGGCCACTCCCCCGAGCACAGCCCTCAGAGCGAACAGCTTCAGCTCGGTCTCGCCCTGGAGGTTGGCCACTGCGGCGGCGTCGGCACGGTACAGGTCGTACACGGACTTGCGGACGGCCAGCAGCTCGTCGACCGTAGCCGTAGCGGCGAGCACGGTGGCCTTCAGCGTGAGGTCGTCACCAAGCGACCACTGGTGCAAGACCTCACCCAGGATTCTCCCGTACCGGTTGACCTGCTGCTGCGGCACGCCGAGCACATCGATGAAGTTCAGCTTCTCCGATCGGATGGCCCTGACGATCCAGTCCAGCTGGTCGTCCAGGATCCCTGCTTGCCTGGCGGCAGCGATGCCCCGGGTGGCAAGGGCGGACGATAGCACCTTGATCGACGGACGTGGAGGGCCGGGGAAGGTCGTGACTCCTGCTCGCACGACCGCTTTGGAGATCATCTGCACGATGTCGGTGGCGGTGTTCAGCTCAGCGATGCGTGAGGCTGCGGGCAGCTCGTCCACGAGCTTGGCGGCGAAGATGGCTGGGTTGAGTGTCCCCTCGACCAGGTCGTCCAGCTCGCGCAGCGGCCGGGCGAAGAGGCCGGAGGCGAACTCGTCGAGGAAGAAGAGAGCGCCCGGTGGGATCCCGAAGATGTTGGCGGCGCCAGCCACGGCCAGCTCAGCGATGTTGGCGCTCGCCTGGAACTGCTCAGGGTTGCGGAACTCACGGATGAGGTGGAGCATGATGTCGATGCCCACGGCGGTGCGCTTGATGGCTACCTTGGTCGACGGGTTGATCTGTTTCGTATCTTGGCCTCGATGGACCAGGCCCTTGCCCGGCTTGGCCGAGAATGCACGTCGGCAGTTGGGGTGAGCGATGGGGTGGTTCATGGCGTACCTCAGAGACCACGTCTTGCCGTTGGCGTCAGCGCACTCCTCGTCGTCGAGCACTCCGTCGAACACGGTGACTCGGGTGATGCCCTCCTCGCTGTACTTGTTGAGCGACCCGGCGTTGTAGGCGTTGGCGCTCTTGGTGCGGACGAGCATGCGGGTGTAGCTCTCCATCTTCCACTTCCGCCCACCGGCGTCGGTGATCTGGATGCCGTCTTCCCACAGCTCGTCGGCCAGACCTCGTGCCACCTTGCGTGGGTCTGCCTCACCTGTGAGCAGGGCCTGCGCTACCGCAGTCCTGCTCTTGTCTTGGATGGCCAGGATCTGGCCTGGGTCCATCCCCTCGAACAGCTCCTGCCGAGAGATCTTGGAGAACCAGTCGTCACGAGCGGACAGCAGCCCGGTGGCCACGTCGTCGTACGCGTTGTCGGCGATGATTTTGAGAGCGTCCTTGTGGATCAGGTTGAAATCCATCCCGGCGCCAGTCTGTGTGGCTCCGAATAGCCAGCCGGACTTGTACATGGAGTCGACGTCCCGGTTCGCCCACGTCAGGATGTTGCGATCCAGCTCCAAGAAGGTAGCGTCGACCTCCGTCTTCATGGCTCGGTACCGGCGAAGGCGATCAGCCCTGCCGGGGTGGGTGTCGGGGAGTGCCTGAGCCTCGGCTACCTTCGCATCAAGGGTGTCCTGCGCTTTGTTGACTTCAGCCAGGATCCAGGACATCCGACGGTCGTCGGCGCCGGGTGCTCTCAGCATGCGCTAAGCGAACACGTCTTCGAGCCACGCCTGGTGCTCGACGAGACGTGCAGTGATCGAGCCGTAGTTGCGGTCCTGGTGGTCGGTGCGAGCCGCTGTCCTGCCGTCCATGGTGTCGGGGACCATCTGGAAGAACTGCGGTATGGACCAGTCGGTGCCGTTCTCGACCTCGTCCTTCTGGCGCCAATACTCGTACATGCGCATCGAGATCTTGAACGTCTCGGTCGGCTGGCCCCAGCTCTCTGAGGTGTTACCGACGGACTGGGACACGGACTCGTCTGCGGCATCGGCAGCAGTGAGCAGCCAGCCGAGCGCGGTGGCTCCCTCGACGGTGGTCTCCGAATTGAGAAGCTCTGTGATCTCGGGATCGGTGAATCGCTGAGGAAGGGTGGTGTCTCGTAGGTATAGCCGTACTAGCTCGTCATCGGTCATGATCACATCCTAACGCAGAACGGCGGAGAGGCCACTACCTCTCCGCCGCACTGTCTCGTTGTTGTGGATTGCCTACACGTCTTCCTCGTCGACAACAGTCTGCGGCTCGAACACCGAATGGACGTTGTCACCTCGGAAGGTGGCCCCTTCGACATCACGGCCCGTGAGGGCCTCCATGCCAGCCAGGGGACCCTGACCTGCAGCGACATCCTCGATCGTGAGACCGGTTCCAGCGACGTTGACAGGAGCGTCTCCGCTCTTGACAAAGTCGGTTTCGTCGTATGCCGTCGGGTAGTTGGCGTTTGGGAACGGATCGGGCATCGTTCAACCTCCTTCCTTAGAGCGGGCCTTGGCCCGCAGCAACATCGCTGACCGTGAGCGGGTCCGACCCCGCAGTCACGTTGGCGATGACTGTTCCGAGCGTCTCTCCCGTGAGGCCGCTGTCGTCTGCGATGAGCAGAGCGACGTCCCCCTCGGGATCGACGAACGTGATGAGCCAGGGTGATGCTGATGTACCGAGACCTGTGAAGGTCACGACCGTCGCCGTCGACAGCGCCTCCAGAGCGGACTCGATCGAGTCGAGTCCGAGGAGCAGCGTGGCAGCAGCGAAGTCACCACCGGCCAGCGAGGCCGTTGAGGTGATTGCGTTGCCAGCCAGCCCTGCGATCAGGGCGTCGACGTCTGCATCGTCGCCCGCGAAGGCGGCCATGCTGACGTCGGCGTTGGCGGTCGGTACCTGGTAGTCGACACCCTCTGTGCCGGACAAGTCCATCGCAGCCACGAGGTTGAGCTTGGCCTGGGCCTCGCTGCCTCCGATCGCGATGTCGTCGTCGGCGGCCAGTGTGGTCTCGAACTTGTAGACCCGACCGTTGATCGTGACAACGTCGTTGTCAACCGGAATCGCCGTGATGCTGAGAACGACGGCGGCCGCAACGGCCGCGTCGTTCCCCACATCAAACGGAATCGCCGCAGTCACTTGTCCAGCGAAGTCGAAGGTGAAGTCTCCACCCGTCGCATCGTTGAACGCAGACTGGATCTCGGCCGTGCCAGCAGCCCCACCCTCATTTACCTCAGCCGCGCCCGTCTTGAGGAAGTCAGCCTCAGCGTAGGCGGTAGGAAACGTGGTGTTTGGGAATGGGTTAGGCATCAGGCAGCAACCCTCACCTTCCAGATGGCGGACTCGGGCACAGCCAGAAGGCCACGCCTCGTCCGAGCAACCATCTGCGCGACGATGAGGCGGGAGAGGTCCGAAGGACGCTCCGTGTCCACCCGCATGTCGTGCTTGATGTACTCGAACATGTTCCGCTTGGGCTGAATCAGGAAGACGTCGTCATC
>SDBT01009529.1_pt1 | contig 15738 bp, 30 predicted proteins | sample 2277101 | NCBI WGS metagenome assembly SDBT01 (sample SAMN10404973, study PRJNA504765) | marine sediment metagenome | isolation source: marine sediment core GS10_PC15, 103 cmbsf | place: Arctic Ocean: Southern Knipovich Ridge | collected 2010 | reverse complement strand
GCTCGATGCGGATCGAGACGCGGCTGTCGTCGCGCGACCGCTTCAACGCGGTGCATGGCGTCTATGTCTCGCCGCTGAATTTCGGCCAGCCGTCCGATTACCCGGCGGTGACCAACGCCACCTACCAGACCGCCGACGGCGGCACCCGCAAATTCGCCGGGCTAGATCTGCCATTCACCAGCCGCGGCGGCGCGGCGCAGCGCCTCGCCAAGATCGAACTCGAGCGTGCGCGCCAGGAGATCACGGTGCAGGCGCCCTACAAGCTGGACGCCCTGCAACTGCAGGCCGGCGACCGCGTCATGATTGACTCCGTGCGCATGGGCTGGACGGCCAAGACGTTCGAGGTGACAAATTCGGCGCTGGCGGGCGAGGCCGGCACCGATGGCGCGCCGGTGATGGGGGTCGATCTGGTGCTGCGCGAGACCGCTTCCGAAAATTTCGATTGGAACGCCGGCGAGGAGACTGTCGTCGATCCGTCGCCGAACACCAACCTGCCCGACGCCTTCACGGTGCGGCCGCCGGGGGCGCCGGTGGTCACCGAGGTGCTCTACACCACCCGCGCCGGCGGCGGCGTCAAGGCCAAGGCGACGCTCGCCTGGGCGGCATCGGTCGACTCCTTCGTGACATCCTACCAAGTCGAGTACAAGGAAACGGCCGTCTCGGATTGGATCGTGGTGCCGCGGACGCCCGATCGGACGGTGGAGATCCTCGATATCGCCGCCGGCGTCTATGATTTCCGGGTCCGGGCGTTCAACCATTTCGGCGTCGCATCCACCTATTCGGCGATCAACACGTCGGAGTTGTTCGGCCTGGCGGTGCCTCCGGCCGACATCACTGGGCTGACGGTAGCGGGGCTCGGCGGGATGGCGCTGCTGCGCTGGGACCGCCACCCCGATCTCGACGTTCTGCAGGGCGGCAAGATACTGATCCGCCATTCGGCGGCGTTGACCGGCGCGGTGTGGTCGTCGTCGGTGTCAATGACCACGCCGCTCGACGGCTCGGCGATCGAGGCGATTCTGCCGCTCAAATCCGGGTCGTACCTGCTGAAGGCGCAGGACTCCTCCAACATCCGCTCGGTCAATGCGGTCGCGGTGGCAACCGACCAGGCGACGGTTCTTGCCTATTCTGGCCTGACCACGGTCACCGAGGAACCGGGATTTGACGGCACGCATTCGGGCACCGCCGGCGGCAGCGGAGTCTTGCAACTCGACGGCGTGGACAACATCGACGATTGGGGCACCGTCGACAGCATCAACAATTGGGACAGCGAAGGCGGGGTGGTGCTGGCCGGCACCTATCTGTTCGCCGTCGGCATCGACCTGGGTTCGGTCAAGCGAGCGCGGCTGACCACCACAATAGTCGCGGTGATTTCCAACCTGCTGGACCTGATCGACGACCGCACCGCCGATATTGACGATTGGGAAGACTTCGACGGCACTGGCACCGCCGCCGCCGATGCGGTGGTCCAAGTCCGGCACACGCCCGACGACCCGGGCGGTGCGCCGACTTGGTCGGCGTGGCAGCGATTGGAAGCGGCGGAATATTTCAAGCGCGGTTTCGAGTTCAGGGTGCAACTCACGACCGAAGACCCGGCCTTCAACATCGCAGTTTCACAACTGAGCGTAATCGCGGAGGAACTGACTTGAGCAAGGCAAATGGGGAGATGAACGATGTCGCAAAATGACTTGGTGATCGCCAACGCCGCCGGCGCCGCCGTCCGCGCCGATATCAACTCGGCGCTGAAGGCCATAGCTGAGCTGCAATCGGGCGCCTCGGCGCCGGGCACGACCTACGCATACATGTGGTGGGCCGATACGACCAACGATGTGCTGAAGCAGCGCAACTCGGCGAACAACGCGTGGATCGTCCGCGGGCGGCTTGAGGCCGAGGGCGTGCGCGGAACGACCGGAGCCTACACGGTCGATCTCGCCGATCACGGCAAGGTCATCAACATCACCGCCGACACCAACGATTTGGTGCTGACGGCGGCGGCGACGCTGGGCGACGGGTTCTGGTTCGACGTGGTGAATTCCGGCGGCAACAAGCGCACGGTCAACCCGGACGGTGCCGAGACCATCGACGGCAAGGCGTCGATCTCGCTGGCGCCGTCCGAGGGCTATCGGATCCATTGCGACGGCAGTAAATTCTATACCACCGGCCGGTCGAAGATCGTGGCGATTTCATCGACCGAAACGTCGGCGGTCGCCACCGGCACCACCACCATTCCGTCCGACGACACGATCCCGCAGAACACCGAGGGCGACGAGTACCTTACTCTCAGCCATGTGCCCAAGGACACGGCGCACAAGCTGCGAGTCGATATCTCGCTTTACATATCGCACTCGGCGGCGCTGCCGATGATCACATTCGCGCTGTTCAAAGACTCGGACTCGGACGCCTTGGCTGTGTCGGCGTCGCGCCCGACAACGGCGACCCATCCGGTGACAATCACATTCAATTTTGTGATGACAGCCGGAACCCTGGCCTCCACCACGTTCAAGGTCCGCGCGGGCGCCCAGGTTGCCGGCACGACGACGCTCAATGGCTTTTCGGGATCCCGCCAATATGGCGGCAAAGCCGTATCGTCTATCCGGATCACAGAGTACATCGAAGGGAGCTAATCATGGCCGAATCTCTAGCTCTGGTGCTGGGATGGAAGCACAGCCACGAGCCCGGCATCCGCACCGCGACGATCGCCGGCGGCGAGGAGATCACAGCTTGGCCGGAGGCGCTGGGCGGCCCGACCCTGCCGGACGCCGCCGACGTCGCCACCTGGCGCACCGAATACGACGCTTACATCGCTTCGGGCGGCCGCGAAGACGATGCCGCGGACGCCGAGCTCGACGGCATGCGGCTGCTGAAAGCCGTGGCGCTGTGGGCGGCCGACCATTTCGGTATAACCCCGGCGACCGCGCGCGCCGAGATACGCGCCAAGTATCGCAGTCTCGGATGACCCGGCGGCGCCGCGCCGCGCTGGCGGTGGCGCTCGTCTTGGTCGGCCTGGCGCCACTCGTGGCGCAGGAGCTGACCTGCCCGCCCTATGCGCCGCGCGAGAAGATCGCTGCGTGTCTGGCGCGGGTGTTCGACGAGACCCCGCTGTGGCGCGGCCTCGATCACCGCGGCAATCTGCTCGAAATCTTCGCCAATGGCGGCGTTAGTTGGTCGGTGGTCATCACCCTGCCCAGCGGCGGCGCGCGCATCATGAGCGCCGGCGACTTCAATTTCGTGCTGCCGCAGCTACCGGGGCGGCCCGGCTGATGGCGGCGGGGTGGCACGCCAAGCCCAGGGTGACGTGGGCGCTGATCATCGGCGTTGCCGTCAACTTGGTGTTGGTCGGCGCGATGTATGGCCAGGTCATCACCCGGGTCGACCGCAACGAGCGCGATCTCCGGCTCAGCATCGCCGAGATCCGCAGGGTGACGGCGCTCGACGAACGCATCGCCGGGCTAAGCGCCGAGCTGGAGCGCACCCGCACCGAGATGCGCCTGCTGCGCACCGAGATACTGGCCGAGCTCCGCGAGCTCCGCCGCACCCGGCTGCGTCCAACCTATGACGGCGAACCGTGATCGATGTCCGCGCCGGCGACTGCGTCGAGGTGATGGCGGCGGGATGATCCGCTTCTGGCCGGGGCTGGCGGCGGTGCTGCTGCTGGCGACCCTGATCTTCACCCTCTATTCGCTGACCGGCGCGGCGCTCGGTTTGCGCGATCTGCAGCGCCGGGTCGTGCCATGCGCCTGCTCGACCGCCGGCTGGGTGATGCCGGCATTCCCGCCGGAGTTGGACTGGCGCGTGCGCGTGATGGCGCGGCCGGAGCTGCAGGCCGAGATGCGCCGCCGCGGCCTCGTCGGCGCCGCCTTCACCGCCGTCGAAGACGGCGTGGTCATCGTCTACGTGCCGCCACTCAACACCGTCGTCGACATGGAGCTGTGGCGCCACGAGCTGCGCCACGCGATCGAGCGCCACTGGCACTGACGGCGGCGGCCGCCCTACGCGCTCAACTTCATCCATCGGTTGGCTCCTTGGTGGCGGGCCAAATACGAACCAGCGCATCCTTTAATTCGGTTCCCAAATAGATCACGTTGTTGCAGTGGCCTTCCTTTATGGAAAGCCCATCATCAAATACCCAATACTCATCAGTCTTTATTTTGAGTGAAAGTTTATGCTCTAGCTCTTTCCTGAAGTAGCCTCCAATTGGCACCGCGTCCCAGGGCAGAAATGTGCCGCGATGTAATTGGAAGGCAAGAGCTTGTTCATGTGGAGTTGGGGTTTCGATGGTCCATCCTCTCGGCTCCTGTGCGCGGTCGAGTGCGGCGAGAGCGCTCGCCAGTTGATTGATCAGCCCACCATCCGGCAATCCGTCTTTGGCAAGGTCTTCCATTGTTGCTGCATCGCGGTAGTGTTTGCGCATTAAGTTCTGCGCCGCCTGGACCACGACGTCGTGCGGGCCTGGCTCGGCGCGCAGGGCGGCGAGTGAGGCATGGCCCTTCTCCGTCTTCCGGTACGCCTTGAAGTGCAGTTCAGTATCATGGGCTAAGTCTCCAGACTGAGCAGCCCATTTCTCGTAGGAAACTAACAGCCCATGTGCATCTGCTAAGGCTTGCCGAAGGCGATCGACTTCATCCATCGCTCAAATCCTCACCATGCACTGGGCAGTTATCCGGACCAGGACATTGCCCAGGCCAGTCAGGATATCCGCACAAGCATCGGTTGCGCCTGGCGCGGCGCTGCTCGTAGCGTTCTTGTAATAGGTCAGGGTCTTGTTCGTCGTCATCCATCGGTTGGCTCCTTTGGCGCTGCGGCTATCATGGCTTCGTAAATGTCAGCCGGCATCTCGGCTATGGAGAAACGGTGGCGCGCGTCCCAACCGGCTGAACACATCACGTCAGTTGGCTCTTTCGGCACCGCCACCTTCTCGCCGTTCGCCAGCGCCTCGATTGGGATACCGGCTGCGATGATGGTTGCAAGAACCTCATCTGCCATTGAATACATAGGTCTGGGATCGAGAGCGTCCGGCGCTGCTAGTCCAATCGCCTTCCGCAGCTTGTTGTAGCCGGTCATTACTTGCGCTCCTTGTCCCAGGCGGCGACTTGGGCTTCGGCCTGCTTTACATCTATGCCTAAGTTGAGGCGCAATCCTCGCGGCACCCGCACTATATTTGGATCATCCAGCATTGCGAGCATGCGGTCTGCTTCAGCCTGCACCATATCCAGTTTAGTGTTAGTTTCAGCCAGCATGGCCTTGAGCCGGACGTGATCGCGGAGGATGGTGAGGGTGGCCTCTGAATTTCGCCGCCCAAGATTAGACTTCCATGCGATGTCTTCCAACCACGCGATCAGTTCCTCGATCGTCGGCTCAGTCATCGCCGGCCTCTGCGGCTGTGATTGCAGTCTTCAATATCTGATGCACGCCATGAATATCGTTGGCTTCCAAATCATCTGACGCAGCCTTCAACGCCTCCAACATCTGCGGCGCGGCGGCGATCAGCCGGGCGTTGGCCTATCACCAGCGCCCAGCAGGCGGCGCAGAATGCCAGCGCGAGCCAGCGGATTTGGAGGCCGGTCATGATGGTGTGTCCTTTGCTGCGCGCAATTCCTGCCGGCGGGCCGCGACAGCAAGCGCGAAATCCGCGCGCGCGTCCGTCGACAGCGTCATAAGGAAGTCCCGTTGCTGGACTTCCCACTCCCTGAGAGCCGCCTCGGTTTCCTTCGTCTCTATTTCGATCCGAAGATTGATTTTGTCTGCGGCTTGGGTCATTGCCGCAGCGGCCCGTTGTGGCTTAGTCAGGATCTCGCCGGTCTCAGGGTCGTGCGGAACTTCGCCCGGCGGCGGCTCAACAGGGGGCTGTTCATTGCCTCCTGCTGGCACGTCCTCTGGTGGCCGGTCATCTTGGTCCGGGGCTTCATCGACAACAGAGTCCGCTATTGAGCAGGCGTCCTTCAGGTCGTCAAGGCATCCCCGTATCTGGTTGCGCCCGGCGGCGTTAAGGGCCTTCCAGAACGACTGGAAAGAGTCGTTCCCGCCGCTGGCGGCGATGTAAGCGTCCGCCTTGACGTTGCGCGGGACCGAAGCAGGCGCGGCCTTGGGCGTCTCGCCGCCGCGCGCCCACGACGCCAAGCCTTCGCCGACGGCGCGCGTGATCGGCTTGGTGAGGTCGACGCACGCCTTGTGCTGCTCCTGAAGTTTGATCGGCATGGGAACGCCCGGCGCATCCGCAGAGAGCAGCATCGAAAGCGTCATCTCGTACATGAACTGGGAATCGCAGATCGGCTGGAATCCCTTGGATAGAGGCTCTAGCTTGCCGCGATCGTTCTTGACCATCTCCATCTTCGGCTCTGCGCGCAGGCAGAAAATCAGGTGCGCGCGCGTCTGAAGCAGCCGGCCGATCATCTGCTTGTGCGCCACCTTCGGCTTGATCCAAGCGGCGAACTTGCACGCCTCGCGCTTCCGGTAGTCGTCGCCGGCCATGCGGGTGAGTTCTTCGTCATGCCAGTCGAGAATGCCGCCTTGCCCAGCATGCTCGTGGCTCATGCTGTCGACGATGATGACGGCAAAGCCTTCCGCGTCCGCCGCTGCGATGGCGTCGGCGTAATTGCTAGGGCGGAATGGCGGCCGCAGATCCAAGTGGCTGAAGTTGAACGCCCGTGCGTAATGCAGAGCGCGCCTGGCTTCGGTGTCGATCAGCGCGATCTTGCCGGCGCCCGCCAGCCCAGAGGCCAATGCCAGTGCAGTCCACGTCTTGCCGCTGCCGGACGGGCCGGCGAGGGCGATCAGAAGCGCGCATTTCTCACGTTTCGCTGGGCGGAATTCGTAGGTCATAAATGTTTATTTCCCATGTCCCTTGACGTGCCCGTCCTCGATCACGATGCCGACGCGGCCGGTATCATCGACGCGTTCCATCCACACCTGATAGTCGCGTTCCTTGGCCATCTCGGCGATCAGCGCCAGCGAATAGGTCTTTCCGTGACCATTCTTGCCGGTGATCTGGACTAAATGGCCATCGGGAATGATCTCGACGGCGACCAGCCGTTTCACATTCTCAGCGGTCAGGGTCAGTATTTTCATAAGATTTCCTCTTCGATCGTCGGCGGCGGGAATGGCGCCTGCCAATCGATCATTCGGCGTTTCATTTCTGGGCTGGATGAGTCGCGAATCTCCGCGTCCATCTGCTGTTTCTCGCGCCACACCGGCGGCGAAATGAAGTAGGTGCGCGCGGCGTATCCGGGCCACGTATTGTCCTTCAGGCACCACCGCCAAGTCTCGATTGCCGTCTCGATTCGCCGCTCCGCCAACTCGATCGCGGCTGGCGCGAACTCCATGACCGACAGAGCGTAGGGCGGCTCCTTCTCCTGACAGATGAAACGGAACTGAGGGTTTCGGGTCAGCCCGAGCTGGCGTAGCCCGCGCATGTACCAAGCGGCCTGGATGTCGGATCCGATCTGGAACAGGTGGCGCTCCGCCGCTTCGGGGTGCGCGTTCGCCATCGTCTTGTAGTCGTCGATACAAACTCGGTCGTCGTGCAGCCAATCAGGACGACATCGGCACCAGATGCCGGCTTCCTCCCAAGTCAGGGTCAGTTCCGGCAGGCCGTCCGTGAGTGCGTCCCGAGAATCCTGGTGGCTGTTAAGCTGCGGGCGGACGTTGGAGACCATCTCGCGAACCGCGCGCAACTGGTCGATCAGCAAGGGTATCCTGTCGGCGGCATAGGCGTCATCGCGCTGTCGTCGCGCGTCCAACTTGTGGTAACTCTCGTGACCAATCTTCACGATCGAGGTGGCATCTCGCTCAAGCAGCAATGCGTGTCCAGCCTTCCCGATGTCGAATTCCCGTTTGTTCTTCGGCATGAAATTCGGGTTCAGGCGCGGCGAACTCAGCCATGCGTGGCGCGGCGAGCGTTCGAGTTTCTTTATCAGCGATGAACTCAGGCTCGGACTAGGACACGGGTCGGCGTGATAGACCTCGGCGGCGATGTCGTGGATGCCCGGCGTCAGCGCCGTGGTTCCTTCGGGTTCCTGTTTCACCATGACAGGTCGGCAACGATCAGCGCCGCCAACGACCAAACGACCGCACAAAAGACAAAAGCCATGGCCTGGCCGCCGAATCGCCAGCTCATGGTTCGGGCTTCCTTTCCTGTTCCGACGCGGCCGGCTCCGTAGGTATCTCCACGGCCGGCGCCGGCCCTGGCTTGGGCGACGTCCGCGAGACGAATTTGTGCCTGAAGGTGAGGTCGTGGAGCGATCGATAGGCAGCGCCGATGGTCTGGTCATCGTGTAGGCGTGCCGAGTTCAGCACGCGGAGCGCCGACCGTCCGTCATCCTCGATGTCGTCCGGGCTGAACGGGATCCAGCCATCGATCCGAACTCTGTAACCAGCAGTCATTTTTGAACTCCCTTGTTTAGGCATCGAGCAGGCGCATGAGCGCCCGCTGCTGCGCACGTTCTAATCTGCTCTGCGCGGCTCTCAGGCCGTCCCGCACCTCCGAATCTGGAATGTCCGCAAGTAATGCGTCCGCGACGAGGGAAGCTATTTGCTCCGCGAACGTTGGAGGCATCGTCGGCATTGTCGGCATCGTCATCGGTGGCGTCTCGCCGGTCATGGTCAGCGCCCTCCCTCCGTTACGGGATCGAGATGCAGACCGGCGTGCTGACCGCCTGGCAGCGCTCCATGAAGCCGGTCGCCGTGTTGAGGCGCCATGCCGCAGTCGGCTCGGACGGCACCACCTGCATCACCCAGACCCCGGCCGGATGCGGCGCGGGGTGGGTGGCCGCCGCTTCGTTGTCCGAAACGATCCCGATCACGACAGCGGCGCCAATGAATAGCCCGATCACGACGAAATATATTAGCTTTTTCATTTCTGTAGCCTTTCCCTGGACTCTCATGAGCTTTTCCGGCGGCGCCGACCTCCCCCTGGCGTCGCTAAAGCCGACGCCGCCGCGCGCCGCCTAGCCGCGACGCTATTCCTGGTTAATAGCGCGCTGGCTACCTGTCAAGATAAAATATCGGTTGACGAATAGCGGGCGCGCTAATATAGGGCAAATCCATGGAAAGCACACTTGCGGAACTGCATCGCGACGCTGTCAAGCAACTGGCCCTGGACGTTGAGGCGTTTCTGATCGAGCACCAAGTGGGGGCGACTGCGTTCGGATGCCTGGCGGCCGGTAACGGGATGTTCGTCACCACGTTGCGGCGCGGCCGGATGCCAACGCCGCGAACGATCGATCGCGTCCGCGCATATTTGGACCGGGAAGAGAACGCGATTGTCATGGCGCGCGCCGGCACCGCTGTCAGATATCAAACACCCGCTCCCAAAAAGTGATGCCGGGCCTCATCCTTAGACAAGCGTCCGTCGTGGCGAAGAGCCGACGTTGCGGGGGCGTTTCCTGACGTTAACGGCGCATAGGCCCACCAACCCTCGGCAAAAAGGTGGAGACAAATGGCAAAACAGTTGAAACCCGGTGACGGCGCTGGTGTTGGTCACAACTCGGCGGCGCGGAAGGATCAGATTATACTGGTAATCGCGGAACTCGTGGGGCTCGAGGCGAGACGCAAGACGCTCGGCGCTGAGATCCGCGAACTGAAGCAAACGAAAATCAAGGGCGAGCTCGGAATGAAGATCGTGGACTTCAACGCCGCTTATCGCCTTTACCAGCTCGAAGATGACGATCGCCGGGCATATCTTGAAACCTTGCAAGAGACTTTCCAGGCGCTTGGCATCGGAGAGCAGCTCGATTGGGTTAACTCACAAGCCGCTGTCGCTGAGGGCGCGCCGGCTTGAACATCCTCGCGCTTGACCTTGCGACCGTCACCGGCTGGGCCTCGTGGCGCGAGGGCACGCTGGGCTTCGGCACCGTGCGTTTCGGTGGCGACGTGGGATCTGCCTTGAGCCGATTCCAATCATGGCTGCGTGACGAAGTCCGCGGCGGCTTCGTCGAGCGTCCCGTTTACGATCAAGTCATCTTCGAATCGCCTTGGATCGGCCCAAACACTTCGCAAATAGTCGCGCGGCGATTGCAAGGCTTAGCGGCCGTATGCGAAATGGAGATCTACAAGATACCCGGCTGCGAGTGCCTCGAAGTCAATAATAGTGCTGTAGTGAAACACTTCACGGGCGTCGGCGGCGGAAAGAGCAAGGCGAAAAAAGCCCGCACGATCGACGCCTGCCAGGCCCGCGGCATCAACCCCGCCGACGATAACGAGGCCGACGCCATCGCCATCCTCGACTATGCCGCCCATTGCCTGGGCGTCACTACGTCGATCCCGGACGGCGCGCTCAAGATGGTGGCCGCGTGATGGCGACTGGACGCCGCTTAGACGTCGTTAGGCGTTCCCGCCCATCACTCGCGACGCAGCGCGACCGGCTGTGCCTCCGGCATGGCGGAATGTTCCTGAGCGATGGGCCTGGCAATCGCATTTGTAACGACTGCAAGCGAACAAAACGGCGAGCGCGCATGGCACAAGCCAACTTGATAGACGACCTGGATTTGGTCAGCCAAACCCATGCGCCGCTTTATCTTTTTGACCCGCCGTATTTGCGACTGTCGTAATGATTGATGGGCAAGCTCAACTGGTACAAACGATTTCCGCATGAGGCGCTAGAGGGAATGTTCGAGCTGACCTTAGAAGAGCGCGGCGCTTACAACACTGTGATCGATTTGATCTACGCCCGCGTGAATAAACTGCCAGACGAGGACCGGTTCATTTCCGGTCATCTCCGCTGCGACGTGCGCGTCTGGAGGCGTATCAGGGCGCGGCTGCTCGGGCTCGGAAAGATCGAAATCGTCGATGGGCGCATCGCCAACGACCGGTGCACTTCCGAAATAGATAGCGCCCTCAGTAGGGGCCTAAGTGCGCGACAAGCAGCCCTTACGTCCTGGCGTAGCCGACCCCCTAAGTCGAGCGGTACATTGAATGAAAACAATGTGGTAACTGGAACGGAACCACTAGCGGAACCACCTGCGGACCCTCATGCTATACAGAGTAAGACTAAGAAAGAGAAGATAGGGAAGGAGCTTGTTGGTAACTCTGAGTCAGATATTGAGGAATCCAGTTCTGAACGGAAGAGTGTCGTTTCGCCTCGAGAACGAAACGACGCCAACGGCCTCGATCCGGTCTCCCTCGCTTTCGACGAATGGAACATATTTGCGCAGAGCCACGGCCTTCCGCTCTGCCAGCGCCGCCTCGAGAGACGCAAAGCAGCCCTCCGGCAGCGGTTGAAAGAGGCCGGCGGCATCGAGGGCTGGCGCACGGCGCTCGCCAAGGCTGCGTTAATTCCCTGGATGTTCGGGGCAAACGATCGCGGTTGGCGGCTCAACATCGACTCGCTGATCGGCGAAAAGTTCTTCACGAAGCTCATGGAGGGAGCACATGCCAATGCCGATCCGGCTGCGATCGGGGCGCGGCTGTTCGAGGAACTGGAAAGGCGCAGGCGTGGTAACTGATCCGTGCTGGGGCGTGCTTGCTGGCGAAGGTGCTAGGTCTCTTTGCCAGCGACAAGGGGAGCGAGTGGCCTTAACCGTTCCGCTCGCTCCCCGGCTCAACAGCAAAACGAAGAGGATTTTGGAGAATGACGAACGTTCGTGAGGTAATCACGGAAGCAATCGCTGAAATATCTCGCCTTCGTCGCGAGAACGAGATTTTGGCTGCAAAGGTCGACGTGATGGACTTGTTTGCCTGCGTGCTAATAACGTCGGCGGCGACCCGCAGCCATGGCGAGTCCGTAGATGTCGTTTGGAAGCTGAACAAGGCGCTGGACGAGGAGATTGCTGCGGATGAACGCACTCACATCGCAACTTGATCTAGCGCAGGAACGGGAAGCCGCGGAGCGCGCGGTCAGCGCGATCTTGACGCGGTTCTCAAGCCTATTCGGTGACAAGTTCACCGCCGACGACGCGCTCGAGTGGGGGGCAGTCTATCGGGCGGCGCTAGTCGGCGAGGGATCTGGCCGACCGCTGTTTGCGGCCACCGATATCGGCCAAGGTGCGCTCGAGCTGTTGACGGCCTGGCGCTGGCGTCGAGCGCCATTGCCGGCCGACGTCGCGCGGGCGGTTGGTGAGCTTCAGGCCGGGCGCAGGGCGGCGCGCGGCGTCAAGAGGCCCAACGCTGCCACTCAGGAACTCAGCGCCCGGTGCAAGCTGTGTGGCGCTCACAAGGGCGCCGAGGACGGGCCGTTCGCCGATGGCAGGTTGCCGCTCTATCGCGATGCCGGGGCGGAGGCCGCCAGCCCTTGGCTGAAACGGGATCACCCGTGCGGACACTCACGTGTCTGGCTGCATCAACTGAATAGCGAAGGCTGGTACGCTCTGTCGCAACTGCCCGGGGACGAGCGTTTCCGCGCGTGCGGCTTCGAGCCGGCCGGGCCAAGCGACCCGCTGCGCAAGATAATGGATCGGCTCGGCGACGCGCTCGCACGCTCGCGGCGTCACAAAAGTGAGATTACAAATGCCCAACAACACGCCGATTAGAATGCTCAGCCCAGGCCCGCCCGACGCGACTGCAAAGCGCCGGCTGCAGATCCTCGCGGATGGCCGGATGTGCGTCGTAGTGATCGAATGCGAGAGCAAAGCCGACGCGCAAAAGATGGCCGCCGGGGCGATCAACACGGTCCAGACCAAGGGCACGCTCACGTTCACGTTCCAAGAACGCGGACCCACGATTTGGATGCCACCGTCGCCGCGGGCTCGACGGTGATTCGAGCGAGGCACGGCGTGGCACGGCTTGGCGTTGCAGGGCGTGGCACGGCCAGGCTCGGCGCGGCGCGGCGCGGCTGGGCACGGCTCGGCAGGGCCGGGCAGGGCAAGGCAAGGGGCCGTATGGCCAACAACAACCGGAGGGAACGATGAAAACGTACAACGTGACGCTAACCGGCGTGCAACCATTGCTCATGCACGCTGACAACATTGAATGGGCTGATCAAATGTCAGCTTGGCAACAAGGCCGAGGCGCCACGACGACGAAGGGCAAGGCTGGTGACGATAGGACGCCCGCGTTTCGCTGGATCGGCGCGTGCTACCACGACGGCTCGGAACTGATCATTCCGATGGAAAATATAATGAAGATGCTGTGCCAGGCCGGCGCCCTCGTGACGGTGCCCGGCGGGAAGCGGGGAAAGACGTTCCAGGCGCAGACGCAGAGCGGAATAACGCCAACATCGATCGGCTGGCCGCTGCTGGTAAATGGCGAGCCGGTGCCGTGGGCGCCGGTCGAGGCACTTCTGAAGGAGGAAGACTTCGCCAAACACAAGGAGCGTGTGCTCGAGCTCGGTTTTTCGCTGTTCGTCAAGCGCGTGAAAATCGGCCAGAGTAAGCACGTCCGCGTCCGGCCGATGTTCGATCGGTGGTCCGCGTCCGGCCAGTTGCTTGTTACCGACGACGCAATCACGCAGAAAATCTTGACCTTCATTCTCGAGGACGGCGGGCGATACAAGGGCTTGTGCGACTGGCGCCCGAGTTCCAAAACGCCGGGCACGCGCGGCACCTTCACGGCGCGCGTGACGGCGGCTTAGTGGCGGGGCACGGCGGGGCGGGGCAGGGCCAGGCTTGGCCCGGCAAGGCACGGGGCCGTATGGCCAGAACTTTGGAGGCTGGTGAATGGATAAATCAGAGAGGGCGAAACTGTACTTCGGCGGATTGCCAACTGAAATGGACGTGCGCCGGTTGCGCGACGCTTTCACGCCAAAGGTGGGAACAGGTGTCACCTATGAGGAGATCGAGAACGTGATCGGCGCGCGTTACAAGAGCGGCCGATTTGACAGTGTAACAAGTGCGTGGCGCCGGGGGCTCATGCGCGAAGGTTTCGACACTGCGCGATACGATGGAGCGGTGAGATTTCTAACGGCGGATGAGGTGCACGACGAATGCCAGGGCGGTCTCGTCCGGCAACGACGATCAGCGCGGCGACTGTGCATCCGCACCGAGGCGATCGATCCGAAAGCTCTCGGGGGACGTCACGCCAAGGAGCACGAGTTGCTCCGCCTGCGGGCGCGCCGCATTTTCGACGATACCGCCAGAACGATTAAGGAAATAACGCCGCCGCAGACGTTGCGGATCGCAAACTAGAATGCTGGTTTGGAGCTCCGCAGCCGTCGACTCACGGCTCCGTGAAATGATCGATACGGCACGCCGCCTCGATGGGCGCGGCTGCTGGCCACAGATCATTCGGACGTGCTGGCCAGCCTATCCCGACGAGTATTGGACGGCCGCAGCGACCAAGGCGGAGAAACAGGCTGCAACGGCGTCTCTCAACCAGGAGCGGCCGTGGCAGGGTCCGCCGAGCCCAGGCGCGATCGATCGCCATGACCAGGTTGTGGAGTGGCTGAGCTGGCTTGAGCGACCGCGGCGGCGCATCGTGGTCTCCATTGCCTGCGGCGTAGGAAGTCGCCGCGTGGCGTCGTTTGCCAGCCGGAGCAAGTCCACGGTCAATCGAGTGTATCGGCTCGCCTGCCGCGACATTGCGACGCGGCTGAATCGGCGGTGCTGAGGCGGCATGGCCACCTCGGACAACGTGCTTCAAATCACCTTGGGCGACGAGGTCGGTTGTGCGCGCCGCGAGCTCAAGCGCCGCCGAAGCGTCTATCCCGGTAGGGTTGCGCAGGGCCTCATGAAGCAATACGAGGCCGATCGGGAGATAGCGGTAATGTCGAGGATCTTTGCCCGGCTCGAAGCGCTCTCGGAAAATATCGTGGACAGATGAGCCACTTTTGACGTAAGGGGCTGATATGTTGCCGAGCTATCCACGGATCACGGGCGACCAAAGGTTAATAACCGACGACGAGGTGGGCCGCGTAGATGCACATCTAGCGCGCCGTCTCGAGTGCCTGAAACTGGCCGTCCAAGTGATCGGCAACGATCTGAGCCCTGAGATCTACATGCACGCGGCGGCGCTGTTTGAGACGTGGATCATGCGCGACGACAACCCGCCCGATGGCGACGACGAGAGCCTGCCGCCGCAACAATATTGACGATCGTTCAACGGTGCCCACCAAACCGCTGAGCCCATGCCTGCAGCCGGGTTGCCCGGAACTCACCGCCAATCGCTATTGCGACCGCCACCGACGCGAGTATGACCAGCGGCGCGGCGGGTCATCGGCCCGAGGGTACGGCGCCGCGTGGCGTCGCCTGCGGCTGGTCATACTGCACCGGGATCCGGTGTGCCGCGCCTGCGGGCGCGAGCCGGCCAACGAAGTCGATCACATCGTGTCCAAGACCAATGGCGGCACGGACGACCCCAGCAACCTGCAGGGGCTGTGCAAGGCGTGCCACTCACGTAAAACCGTGCTGGAGGATACGCCGTCATGGCGGTGAGGCGGACCCGCCCGCGGCCGCGACCGCGGCACAAGGTCGAGCTGTGGTTCTGTTTCGGTTGCGGTTGGATCGCCGACGAGCGTCTGAGCGCCTGCGGAAATTGCGGCGCCGCGGCGATGATGGCGGTGACGCCTGAGTTGGTCGCCGCGGACTTGACGCCGACGAGCGAGCGTTATCACTGATGTTGACTGCGGCGGCGTGGAGAGGGCCCAGGCCCAACGCGGACACGCTCGGTTGCTGAGAACAGCATGGGGTAGGCTACGCTCACCCGATTGATCCACGAACGGATCGCAGCCGCAGTTGCGCGCGGCCCGCAGTCAACGTCTTATGGCGGCAATATGCCTAAGCGGCTTGCGCCGCCAAGGGGCGAGGCGGTTGGAAGCGGCCCGCCCTCGCCCCGCCCAGGGCCTTTCGTTGGGGGGGGCCGGGTCCGATCTCTGGG
>SDBT01009528.1_pt1 | contig 15738 bp, 22 predicted proteins | sample 2277101 | NCBI WGS metagenome assembly SDBT01 (sample SAMN10404973, study PRJNA504765) | marine sediment metagenome | isolation source: marine sediment core GS10_PC15, 103 cmbsf | place: Arctic Ocean: Southern Knipovich Ridge | collected 2010 | reverse complement strand
AGAACTGGAACTGAAGCGTGTAGTCGAGAGTCGCGTCGATCTTCGCAGCCGTAGCCGCTTCGATCCCCAAAGGAATCGTGATCGCAGCGTCCTGCTCCACCGCGGGCCTTCCGTCTCCCAGAGTCAGAAGGGGAACGTCAAACCAGATGCCAGAGTTCTGCTTCACAATCAAGAAGTCGATTGTCACGTCGTCGTTGTTCTGAACAGAGGCGATCGCGTCAACATTCGAGAAGTAAGCCGTCGTCGCCCCACCAATCTCGAACGTTCCAGTCGTCACCTCGAAGGCTCCGAGCACGCTGACCGCCTTGTTCGGCGTGTTGTTGTTGTTGATCGTCAGAGTCAACTCAGTCAGGAACGCAAAGAGTGGTGTCGGCGCTTCGTCAGCCGCCTCTACCTTCGCCAGGCGGATGCGCGTGAAGTCCGAGCTGGTGTTAAAAGCGTCAGCTTCCACCAGAGCGATCTTCGTGGCATTCCCGTCGTCACTCTTCAGAGTGCTCGGCGCGTCGATCGTCGTCGAATCGAGAGCCACAAACGTCAGATCAGCCGTGATCTTGTCAGCCGTTCCGATGTTGAGAGTCAGCTCATTCGGCACCGCGCCAACCAGATACTCAGCCTGCACCTCGGCCGGAAGCGAGTCGTCCGGAGCGCCAAGCGTTCGTTCCAGGTTGTAGGTTCGCCGCTTGATCAGTGCGCCCAGCTCGTTCCTGAGAATTCTGGCAAGGAAGACCTGGACCGTCCGACCTCCAGCCGACGCCTCCGTCGTCATGTCGAAGTCGGACTTGTCGATCCCCATCGAGTTCGCAGTGACGTTCCGTGTCCTCTTGAACCCGTTGTTGATCTCATTCCCGGAACCGTCGACGTTCGCAAATCCAAGAAGAGCCGAGTCGCCGCCAATCCAGATCCCCTCGCCAGGGATCGTCCCCAGCTCCGTCAAGTCCTTTGAAGACGTCGTAAGAACGGGGAGCGTGCCAGAGGCGTCAACGTCGAGATCGTCAGCCGCAAACTGGTGGCCGACTACGACGAGATTCGCGCCGGCTGGAGGAGTCTCAGTCACGAGAGACGACGTGATGACTGCAACCGTCGTGTCCACGACAATCGCCGAAACAAGGTGAAGGCCATTGTTCGCGTCGTCGACAAATCCCGTCACGAAGATCAGGTCATTCACGCGAATGCCCGTCGTGCTCGCCACGTCGAACAGATCCGTTGTCGCTGTTGCCTGAGTCGGAACCTCCTCGCCCTTCCGTCTCAGATCCGCGTAGAAGAACCCCTGGAGCAAGTCTTGAAGGTTCGACTGTGTAAGGTCCGTGTTGAAGCCGCCAGAGGCATCCTTATCCGTCGTCACGCCCTTTTTTCTTTGACGTGAAGGGTTAATAGGATTCCTGGCGATCGTTGTGATCTCGCCACCAAAGTCAGAATACGTGTTAGGTTCGAGCGGTCGCCAGTCACTGTTGCTGGGAGCCACTTCCTCCTGCGCCAAGACTCCAATCGAGGCCTCCTCGGCATATCGAAGACCAGTTATGTTGGAGTCGATCTTCTCGAGAAGAGCCATAGAAGACCTCCGTCAAAGACTACACAAAGTCGTCGTAATTGAACGTTGCAATCACGTCTACCTGGAACCACGATTCCTCAACGCCGATCTCGTTGATCGTCACGTCTCGGAACCACACCTGCGACGGTGTGGTCTTTCCTTCAAACGCCGACTTCGCAAGGATCGCGAGAGCTTCTGCCTTCGATGTATCCAAGCTCGTCGAAACGGGAGTGAAGATCGACACGATCACCGTACCCGTCTTGTTGAACCTCCTTTGCGCCGGAGGCCCAAGAGTCACCTGCTCACCTTGCTCGTGACGAACGCGAATCCTGGCCCACGTCGCAGCAGTCGGCGTATCGAACGCAACAGCGTCGTACGAGGTTGGAGGAATCGCTCCTCCATTCAGTGCAGCAGACCCAGCGTCCCAGACAGTCTGGTACGCCTGGTGGATCTCATTCCTGGCCTCAGTAAGAGTCGCTGTCACGTCTGCCTCACCTGAATCACATGGAGAACCAAGTCCTCATTCGGCTGAATCGTTCTCACACTGATCACCTGCCAGCGCGATCCATCCACACGCACAAAGTAGTCCGTCGTCTGGTCAGGGACTACAGTCCCCAGCGCAGTCGCTGGAACAAAGACCTCCCGGTCTCCGGTCCTGATCAAGTCCTCATTTATCCTGTCCTGGTCGAACTCAAACCACGCCGCATCAACTACGGTGCTCGTCTCATCCGACCCGCTCTGCCTCCAAGCCTGAGCCCCAGCCGTATCCACCACACGAACGTGCGTCGACTTCTCGCCGTTCTTCAGAATCAGGCGTTCAGCCAAAGCTCGCGCGCTGGTAAACCGACCGACGGTCACTTCTTCTTGCCTCCTCTCGGCCTGGGTCTCGGCTTGGGACGTTTCCTCGGCGGACCAATATGTTTCGGCATGTCAGATCTCCACCGCGTCATCGACAACCACCTGGACAGCGCCCTCAAGCGTCTGACCAAGACTCGTCAAAACCTTTATCACCACGAAGTAGTTCTCGCCAGACACCCCGACAGAAACAGCAACCACAACGTTAGGAGAAAGAATCTGCGTCGAGTCGACAACCAGTCCTGGGACTCCTTCATCGAGAACCGTATCAGTCAGAACCGACGATATAGTTTCGCCAGATCCAAGAAGGTTCGCAAAGGTCATCGAGAATGTTGTCACCTCGAGCGGCGTATGATTGTGGACACCGTCTGCCAGCCTGAGACCTACGCAGCTCACGGCGGACCTCCTTGCTTTCTAACGGTCAGCGCCATCTTGCGACCGAGCTGCGGACCACCAAAGTCGGCGTCAGCCACAAACGTCGCAGAGATCGGTCCTCCTCCTCCCTTCTTCCTCGGAATCTTCTTCGGCCTCTTCGGACCACGAATGCTGTCGTTGAAGACCTTCCGCAGCTCTGCTCTCGTCCTCCCCTGACTTCCAGGAGGAACGAGCTTCACATACGCATCCTCCATCTCATCCTCGGCGTCGTCAAGATTGGCAAGGGCGTTGTCATGACGACCGCGAAGATCATTGAGAGTCTGCGTCAGCCCAGGGATGAACTGCATAAGACCACGCGCCGTACGATCCCGAATCTGCGCCTCGAAGTGCTCAATGTCAAACGAGGTCGACACCAGCATATCGCTATGATCGAGCCACACCCGCACGGCCGCCTTGAGCTCAGCAGAGTTTCTAATGCTCGCCACCTTCAAGAGCTGAAAGTGGAGTTTGTAGATCACGCCCTTCGATTCAAACATCTCCCCGTGTGCTCGAACTATCCGGGCGCGATCTCCTTCCTGGATTACCGGTCTGAAAGGAGGCGGCATGCCTCACCGTCCTTTCTTACGCCGCGCCAGCGATCGTGAAGTCCATGTCTCCAGACGCGAACTTCGCCGTGTCCCCGTTGAGCACGGGCTTGGCGACCGTCAAGCTCTTGAAAGCAATGAAAACGCCGACGGTAGCCGCGTCGTACATCACCATGTTGGTGAGGTTTGCACCACCAAGCCAGTCCGCTGTGGCCTGGGGGAACGTCTGATCGGCGTTGTTCTGCGTCGCCGACGTCGCTGCCGAGTCCATGTCCGCAGCAATGAGCTGAACTCGGGCATACGATCCGGTCGTCGGCTCCGTGACATTGCCGCCAGTCTTCGTCGGCGTCGTCGAGCTAAGACCGGTGTGACGGGCATCCGCCGTCGCGGCCCAAGTCGCCTTGCCGAAGAAGTGGTTTAGGATGGTGTTGTCGATAACTTCTGCGAAAGGCATAGGATCCTCCTACCTAAACAGTTACAAAATTCTCCGGAACGATGAATGCCCTCGGAGTGCTCGGGACGACGAAAGCCGCCCCACCACCAGAAACACGATCAGTCTCGAACTCCATAAGGAAGTTCGCGTCTGCGGTCAAGGATATCAATAGCTCCTTCGCGTTCAAGATGCTTGTGATGTCGAAGTTCGCCTCAGCAACGAAGTTCAGCTTGTTTTCGATCGTAATCTTGAGGTCATCGACCTGGAAGTTCGCGTCCGCCTGGAACAGGAACTCCAGCTGACGGCCTCCACCAAGCTTGAGGTCAAAGTCAGCATCAACCGTAAATCCGACGATGACCAGCCGCTGAGCCTCAACGAAGTTCTCAGTGAAGTCTGCGTCAGCCTGGAAGATGAAGGCGAATTCAAGTACGTGAGTGACCGTCGCCTGGAAGTTCGCGTCAGCCTGTAGGTCGAAAGCAAACAGGCTCTCAACCCCAATCGCCTGGACAAAGTCGGCGTCGATAGTGACTCCAGCCACCATGTTGCGCCCGCCGTCAAGCGCTACCGAGAAGTCAGCGTCGGCCTGGAAGTCCACTGAGAGCGCCCGCCCGCCGTCGAGCGCCTGGTCAAAGTCGGCGTCCACCGCCAGGGCGAAGGCAAGCTCCATATCGAGCATGAGCCCGAGAGTAAAGTCGGCGTCAGCAGTGAACGCGAAAGCCAGCGCTCGATCAATGTCGATCACCGACGTAAAGTCGCCGTCGGCCACGAAGGCAAACGACAGCTCGCGCGCCACCGTAATCTCCATCGTGAAGTCGGCGTCAGCCTGGAGGTCGGATCTGAACAGACGATCCGAAATCTCCAGCAGCGCGTTCTGATCGACATCGGCCTGAAAGGCAAAGTCGATCTCAAGGTCGAGCGTCAGTCCAAGCGTGAAATCCGCGTCTACCGTAAAGGCGGACACCATGCCACGTTCGACGTTGTTTCCCATCGTGAAGTCGCCATCAGCCACAAAGGCGAAGGCAAACTCACGGACACGGTCGAGCACAGCAGTAAAGTCCGCATCGACAGTAAGCGCAGAGACCAGCGACAGATCTTGAGTGAGAATCTGCGTAAAGTCAGCGTCAGCCTGGGAAGCATGCGTCAGAGAGAGTTCGAGCGTAAGAGCTTGCGCAAAGTCCGCGTCCGCCGTGAACGCGTTCTTCATTGACAGCTCAAGCGTCAGCGGAGCCATCTGGAGCTCAACGTCGGCCTGGAACGCGAAAGCAAACTCAAGAATCCGTCCGAGCGCCAACGTGAAGTCAGCGTCAGCCACGAAAGAGTGCTCTAACTGACGACCCACGCTGAGCACTTGCTCGAAGTCGGCATCCGCAGTAAAAGCGTGAGCCAAAGATAGAACGTGTGTTGCCGTAGCCTGGAAGTTTGCGTCAGACTCAAAGCCAACAGCAAGAGACTGTTCAAGCGTCAGCGCCACTGTGAAGTCAGCGTCGGCGTCAGAGACGACGGAAAGCCCGCGCTCCACTTCGAGCGCCATCGTGAAGTCAGCATCAGCCACCGAGTTGGACGCGAACGTTCTCGTGATGCCCGCCTCGTACTCGACCTCTGACGTCTCGTGGTCGATGGAGTTGTTGAGATCAGGAACAATCCTGACGGCGAAGACTCCACCAAGATCGGCAAGCTGTGAGATGAACCCAGCCGTTGCGACAAAGTCAAAGGAGCCGGTCGAGCTGATGTTCACGACGATCTTGTCGGTCGTTGTGACCGTCGTCGCGCCGGTATACGCGAGCATCGCCCAGTCGCCGCTTCCGCCAACCCCGTTGACGAAGTACCGCAGCGTGAACGATGTGACATCCGCGGGATCTTGGTTGACCTCGAGCCGCCAAGGCAACGTATTGTCGGGCGTCTCGCACTTCGACCCAGTGTCGCCGTCAGTCAGGCACGTCGTGAAGTCGCCGCCAACGCCACCATCCGGAGCCGCCCAGTTCGCGACGTCATCAATGAACTCGCCCTTGTCGATCTTTACGAAGGCCATGGACAGTGCATCTCCCCAACGCTTACGCCCTTTGCAGGCGCACTCCCTCGACGATCAACTCCCTGATGAGCCCCTCTACCTCGGGATACTTCCGCCAGTTCAGGATGACGCCGTCGTCGGAGAACTTCTTCTTCTCACGGATCGGGCCAACGCGCTCGTCAAACTCCGTCACTATCCGATTCGAGGCATCGTAGACAGGATCAGGAGCAAGAACGATCGTCAGCGCTCTGAATGCCAGCTCGTGCGTTGCATCTTCGATCTCGGTGGGCACATTCTCCACAATGCGACCGTCTGCGTAGAACGCGTTAATCCTCGGGAATTCGAGGCTCTGCGTCACCAGCCGCCTGATTCCAATAAACTTAGCGCGATACCTACGATCAAGGAACCTTGTCGCCTCAATCAGCGCTCCCTGGATCTTCCTGTTCGTCGTCCCAGTAGGAAGCGCCTCGCAGGTGTCTTCGTGGTACTCCTTGAATGCTGCAACCTCAGCGTAGGATGTGGCGTTCGTGAGCCCCGCTCCTGTTTCAACTACGAACGCCATGAGCCACCTCCGATTGAAATATCTTGCGCTTCATCATCTGGACAATGGAACGCTTTTCCTTGTCGTCTGCCGCGTGGTAGTTCCGCTTCGCAATCCGCTCCATTCCGCGCCCAGCGTCAGGGCCGAGGTGCGCGAACGTCGCCGCGTACCTCCGTATGATCTTCGCGATCCCCCGCCTCATCCTCCCGACAGCGGCCCAGGTTCTTCTGCGTCTCTCCTTGAACTCTTCCGCACAAAGTCACCCGTCGGACCAGTGCCGAACTGCCCATCCCCCATCTCGTCCACCTCACCCGCAAGGGTGTGAGTGTGACGATCGATAGGATTGAACTGAATCTTTCCCAGAACGACGCGGTGGGAATGCCCTGCGTCGATTGACGTGCGAGCGTCACCACCACGCCAGGTATGCGAATGACCGAAGGCGAAATCCCCCTCCCCGTCAAACTGTGGACCGACGTCCCTGGTCGTCTGCATGAGCGGACGATCAGCCTTCGCGGTCGCATCGTCGCGCTGACTTGCTCTCCTCTGCGTCATCAGACTTCGACCTCCCTTGCAAGTTCGACGTAAAGCAGACCAGATCCACCGCTCGCTTGAACGAACGACATGACGTGCCCATCACACGGAATCGAGAAGTGCTGGTTGGTAGGGATCAGAATATCGTTCGTCGTCGCCGCCACACCCACATCCTTGTCGAAGCGGACGTGGACGTTGTTCGCCGTACAGACGATGATCGCAAGCCCAGTGAGCTTCCCAGTTGAAGCCGACCCGGCAGCAGTCGTAAACGGAGAGCCAGGGACGCTCCCAGCCACCGGCTGAGCGCCTCCGATCGCCTTGCCGTGCGCGCCTGCCAGCGTGAATATGTTCGACATCTATAGACCTCCTCCCTCAGTAAAGACAACGCCACGGATCGAGGAGGGAACAACGACCCGTGGCGAAGACTGAGACGTCGAGCTTAATCAGGAGTCTTCGTCGTTCCCCCGCTTACGGCGGTAGGGCCTGTTTCCCCGCTTACGCGGGGACTGTTCGACCCCGACCGCGTCGTCGCCGGGTTCTTCGCCGTGTCCTCCTGACCCGTGTTCTTGATCGAGCTTCCGCCCTTCGAGTTCGTGTCCGGCATCAGTTGATCCTTTCTCTACAGTAGACCAGCCAGCCGCCTCCATGACAGCCAGCTGAGTCTTGTTACAGAAGCACTCTTGTCCGTCCTTATACAGAGTCACCAAGCCCGTTTTCGGCTTCTCGGAATCATCTACCTTTGGTGACTGATCAGGAGCATCACACTTCTCGTACCCGTTTCCCCTGTACGAGGAGAGTTGCTTGCGATCGATCAATCTCTGATCGTCGCCTTTGCTGACCCAGACAGTTTCCATGAGAGCCTCCGAATGATGAATAGCAGGGCGGGATAGAGGGGACTACCCCGCCCTACCGATTACACGTCCTTGACGATTTGGGCCCCAAGACGTCCGTCAACCATCAGCGCACCCACGAGGATGTCGAGTGACAGGACGTCAGCCTTGAGATCGCGGTCATAGTCGTAGACAGCGCGAATCGAGAGACCCGTCGCAGGATCCTGGATGTACGCGGCTTCCGCGCCAGCCGGCAGATCGAGCGGAGCACTCACAAACGCAAGACAGTCCGGGTGGAACACCGCGCCGTGCTGCTCGCGATCGTTCCCGCCGCCGTCATAGACCGTCGTCACCGCATTGTCAGCGATGTCCTCTCGCGTCGGCTCGACGATCGTGATAATCCCGGCGTTGCCAGAGAAGGTGACATCAGCCGCGACCACGACATTCCCGTAACCAGCGATCGCCACGATGTCGCCAACGAGATACGTGTCCGTCGCACCGGCAGCGCCGTCGAGTGAGAGCGAAGACGCCCCCTTCGGAACCGGAACACCGCCACCGTCGACCAGAGCTGTCGTACCCGTCCCACTCGTGTGGACCGAGGTATCGACGTTCTGCGCCATGAAGCTCGAGAGCCCCATGATGGGTCCGATCTCAGCCAGACGGAGCGCGCTGTCCGCACCGCTCTTGTCGACCTCGACGAAGCTCTCGACCCCAAGGATCGTAGCCTTGTACTCGGTCGACACGATCTGGTACCGCGGACGAAGAGGAACCTTCTGGTCGTTCAGCGTCTTCTCGACAAGTGCCATCGCTGCGATGGAAGCCGGAAGTGCCGCGGGCGCTGCCGAAGACGGACCAGCAACATTAGGAATGTTCGCCAGCTTCGTCAGCGCGTAGGTGTCGATCACCTCGCCCATCTCGACCATGCGCGGCGCGAGAACCTGCTCGCTGAAATCTATGATATCCAGCGTGCGCTCGCGGTCCGTGATCCTGATGGAAGCGTCGAAGTGCTTCTCCAGGACCAGATTGATGTTCGTCTCCTGGATGTCTCGAATCGTGATCGAGGAACCAGTGTACTCGTCAACAACTCCCTGACTCCGACGACGGAGCCGGATGGTGTCGCCGACTTTCGAGCCGGGATTGAGATCAGCCTCATACCGGCGTGAAAACAGCCGTGTCGCCACAAGGTTGCTCTGGAGCAGCACCAGGGCCTCGGCCGCAATAATGTTCGGAGTGAGAAAGCTATTAGCCATCGACCTCTCCAGTTAAAGTTTCCAGGGGAGACCGAAAGCCTCCCTTTCTACAAGATGCTGCCCGTACCTACGCCGGACTTCATTCCCATCTTCTCGCGGATCTTCTTCCACTCGCCGATGTCCTTCACCTCAGAGAGATCGATCTCTCCAGGAGTAGCTCGACCGCCGTGTGAACTCGAAGCGTCCGCTCCCTTGGAAGGCGGCCACCAGTGCCGCTTGTTCTCTTTCTGCATCCCGAGCCACTCGAGAGGCGTCAGAGCAGTTTTTCCGTCCTTTCCGTAGACGATCGTGCCTTCCTTATCGCGAATGCACAGACCGTGGTCCGGATCGTTCTTGAACAAGAATCCAGCAGCAGCCTTGACGTCGTCAAACGCCGAATCGACTACTCCGGTTTCGGCACAAGCGGACATTATCTCGGTCTCCAAGACCAGCCTCCGCTTGCTACCGACCGCGTCATCCCTCTCCTTGGATACCTCGTCCAGCTTTTCTTGAAGGGTTACCAACTGTGATTTGTGGTCCTTCTCACGGTTTGCCATCCGCTTGTCGAACCACTCCTCGGTCTTCCCTTCAGCCAGAAGCGATCCGAGTTCGTCCTTCTGCAAGGTTGTCATCATCGTCTGAAGCTTCTTGATCCCCTCTTCGCCGCCGAGCGCAACGAGAACGTCGTTCTGCTCGTCGAACTTCTTCTTGAGATCTCGCTTCTCGCCGATAACAGCGTCCCTGTTTACTCGGAGACGCTCGGTCTCCAATTCGACCGCCACCCTGATCTTCTCCTGAAGATCAGCGTCAGCTCCTTTTCCACCAGATCCATCGCCGTCGCCGTCGCCGCTACCCCCACCACCGCCACCAGAACCGTCCCCTTCAGGGGACCGCAGATACGACGGACGATCCAGATACTTGAACATCGCACAGCTCCTTGCCTTGCGAGCGCTCGGCTACTGCCGAACTACGGTTGGAATGGTCGCAGGGGCGGGAGTCGAACCCGCTTCTTCCAGGTTATGAGCCTGGCGCGTAAGCCGTTACGCTACCCTGCATCAGGATTCGACTTATCAAATTCGTATCGCCGAAGTGACTCTCTGTCAAGCTATGACTCTTCCTTGCCTGCCGCGCCTTCTCCAAACGGATTCTGATCTGAAGGCTGTGATTGGGCTGATCCCTCTCCAGGAACCCCCTCTTCTTCGACAGCAATCGACTCGAGATCCTCCTCGATCTCGACCTTTTCCTCATCGAAAGTTTTCTCTGTAACTCCGCCCCGATGAGCAAGATCGTGCAGCGTCCGCGCGCTAACGGGGAAGCCTTGCCGCCGCGCCTGAGCCCACTCGAGCGCTGTTTGCCCGTCCATTACAGGCTCGGCGAAGTCGAGATCAGGCGTAAACTCTACCTCTTCAGGGTCTTCACCCATCATCAGGGCCATGACCTTCAGCTCACGCTCAATCCCCATCCCTGCGTTGATGACGACATTCCGCAGCGTCACCTGGTGCGCAAGGAGGCGAGACTTCAGCGCGTCGCCGGACTCCGGCCGCAGCGTTGTGGAGAGCAGACGCCCGCCCTCCTGGTCGAAGCGGGTCAGGTCATCCTGGATCGCCTGCCGCATCATCGGGATGCCGCCGTCGCCCTCGACGTCCAGATAAGCTGCCTTCGCCTCTGGATTCTCAAACACCCAGAGCTTCTCGCCGCCAATCTTCGTCGGCGCTTCGGACTTCGGAATCCCAGAGATGAACGGCTGGGGATCACCCTTCTGATAGAGAGACCTCCGATAATCCGCCGTCAGCCGATAAACAGAAAACGCCCGCCTCACGAGCGGGAGCATCGGGATCGCTCCGTACTGGAATCCGATGTCGAGCGAGTTCACCGACAGGAACGGGATCTGGTTGAGCGTCTTGCCAAACAGCAGAATCTCGTTCCATTCCTGCCCGTCGACAGGAACCACCACCGGCAACTCCTGCTGGATCGACGTCACCGCACCGATGTCCACGTCGATCTCCGGAAACGTCGTCGTCTGCGTCGACCGAGTCTGGGGGGGCTCAGTCCACAGACGCACCTGGTACGTCCCGTCCCGCAATCGCAACTCACGCCAGAACTTCCTCTCCTCAGTCGAGAAGGCGTCCGCTGTCCCCTGATCTGTCTCCTTCGGAACGTCGCGAGCCTCAAATAGCACGACGAACGCCGCGCCACCGCCATCGCGTGGAAGCAGAGCCTGCCAGTTCAGCACATTCTCAGCCGCGTATGTGACGACCCGGATCTTATCGTCCTGCTCACTTACGTCGGCCAGGAGTCCAATGCGACCACCAGAAAGAATCTCGCGGGTGACAGTCGCCCAAAGCACCAACAGCTTGTCGCCGTCAGGCGTCGCGTCGTCGAGCAGATACCCCATCGCTGAAGGAAGCTCGACGTGTGGATTCCGAGCATGGATGATCCCCTGGAATCCAGTCAGCGCTGGCTCCACTATTTCAGGGAACTCAGCGAAGCTAAGATAAAAGTCGTACTGATCTTCCGTCGTTCTCTTCGACGTCGATGCCAGCAGCTCATTGGAGCTCACCGGCATGCCAGGAGGAGCCGGGAGATACTTCGTCCGGCGACCCTTCACGACCCTCTGGCCCTGAAGCGCATCCCGGATCGATTCCCAGTCACCAACTCTTTGCTGGTACTCTCCGTGCGGTCGGTCTACTGGCATAATGTTGGACGTTAGCCCTTCATCTGATAGGTTGGCAAGCGATATCTACACAGAAATGGCGAACTTCCACGGAGGATGGCACTATGGCTAAGGCAGACAGCGTCAAGAAACCAGCCGTGGAGACGAAGCGATTGAACTGGAGAGATATAGCGACAATCATAGGATCTGTCGTGCTTCTGTCTGGTCTGATGATGTCCATCGTCGGTTGGATTCACGCCGAAGTCACCATCCCGAAAATCCTCAACCAAACGAGTGAGCAGATCAAAGCCGCGATCGAACATCACTCGAAGTTTCCCCATCCAGTATCGGCCAGCCGCAAAGAATTCGAGATGCTGAAGAACAGCATCGACGACAGCATCGACGACTTCAAGCTGGATTCTCGCCAGCGCCTCACCAGGATCGAAGCTAAGCTCGACTCCATGTAGCTCACCCTCTGCTCCACCGCGAAACGTTCAGGACGTGCATCTGCGCTCGTCTCCAGTTTACCACCCTCATCTGGTTCGCGATGGCCCACTTCACGATCGAGTCGTCGTGACACCCAGGATCGTGCTCAAAGTGCCCGTTATCCTGCATCCTGAACGTCATGCACTCATGGAGCATCTGCCGGTCGAATACTCGCGCGAGCGCCCCGTCTGTCTCCAGCCAGTCGCGTAGGCCCTCCAGCATCAACGGACGCGTGATCGCGTTCGTCGACCATCCCGCCTTCTGAACCGTCCGTTCCCCGTACTGCACCTTCGCAAGCGAGTGGTAGTAGAGATTGCCGCCGCGATTGTGAGACCGCTCCAAACCAAGATCCATGCACTTCTGGATGACGGCGTGTCCGTGATTCTCCCGCTCAATCCCAACCAGCGCGTCGTTGTAGAGCTTCGACACCCGACAAGCGTGATGGGCAAGCGTCCTTGGATTGAACAGTCCGTGCAAGCTGAATACCTGCTCGCCCGTCTCCCTCTCCATGACTCCCAGTCCGCTCCTGTCGCAGCCAGGAATTCCTTCAGAAGAGTCGACGCCCATACAGTAGGTGCGTCCGTACTGCGGGGGCTTGTACTCTATCTCGTACCCACCCGCGAGCGGACGGCATCCTTTCGGGATCATCCCAAGATGTGGATCGTCAATAAGCTCAGGACCACGACAGAAGTCCCGTAGCTCCAGCACGACGTTCGGATCGAAGAACGGAACGCCGCTCACCAGCCAGCACGTCTCGTCGTCCTCCGGATACTCCTGATAGAAGAGATGCTTCAGCTCGCGTAGCTTCCGCCTGCGCCACTTGACCTGTCCGCCCGTCAAATGCTGCGCCTTCCGGACACGCTCCTCGTCCGGATCTCCAGAGCTGTTCAGTATGTACGCTTCCTCTTCCGGAAGGCATACGTCCTGATTCGCCAAGTCGGCAAACCACGGCAGGAAGATAGGAGTCCACTCGTTCTTCCCCATCTTCGCTTCCATGTACAGCTCACGGAACAGCTCGCTGCCGTTCGGCGTGGTCTCCAGGACCATCTCTCCCTTCGACGCCGCTTCCGATATTCCAGTGAGGATGTCGCGCTGCTTGATGTTCTGATTGAAACCCAGACAGCTCCACGCGACCTCTGACCAGTGGACCCGGCTCAATGTATCCCCTCGAGCCACAGCCCTTCCCGCGGCCGTGCCAATGTAGAACAGAGAGTTGATCCCTGGAAATTCGAGTCGTGTAGAGTGCCCAGGTCCCTTGATCTTCGGTGCCTTCGGATCGCGCTCGTGCATCAGCTTCGCAATCCGGAAGATTCTCCCCGTCGTGTCGCCGTCCTGGGCGAGCGTCATCACCGTGACGTTCCGATTGCGTGTCGCCATGTAGTAGCTGAGCCCCTGCTCCAGCGTGGTGTATCCACCCCGCCGATACTTCAGGAGCAAAAAGCGCGGCTGGTCGCCCCGCATGCGAGCCAGCCGCTTCCGAGCGAGATATCGTTTCTGCAGCGGTCTCAGTACGAATGGCGTAACGCGATTGTCCATCGTCCGAATCTGGAGATTCTGTCTCGCCACCCGTGAAAACGACAGAGTTTCCTGCCTCGGAAGCAGCGTTTGCAGAGACTCTCTAAGCTGATCCGCAAGACTCCGTCCAACGAAGTCCATTTTAGACATCGATCACCACGCCAGGACCAAGCTCATGAACATTCTCCTTCTCACGACTCTCAATGACCTTCATCGCTTCATCCACCGCCTGGAACACCCGCTCCCGCGACTCGTCCGGAATCGCGTGCGTGATCATTTCGATGATGATCGACACCTGCGCGTTCAAGTGACCCGTGTCGACCGTATGCTTCTCAGGAGCGTTGTACCCCATCATCCGCGCGTCCTGATCCATCAGGCGCGCAATCTGCCCGATCGCGTGCATGTCAGGAGGTGGTAGTTCGTCCTTCTGCGTAACAGGGTTGTAGACCGGCTTGGTCGGAACAGCGACCATCCACATCCTGTTCAGCATGTGCTCGATCCGCCCGTGCGCGATCGCCCGCAGCTCAGATGCCGTCTCTCGCGTCGTGTCGCGGATGTCAGCGATTGCGTCCATGACCAGTCGGTACGCCGACCCGCGATCAGTGCCAAGCACCTCACCAATCTTGTCGTACGTGAATCCAGCGTACCGAAGCTGTGTCGCCTTCTGGCGCTTCTGCACAAGCTCAGGACTGTTGTCAGGATCTCTCACGAACGCCTTGCCTTTCTTCCCTGGCTTCAAGCCGCCCTTTCCGAAATGCCCCTTCCCGTTCAGATTCGACATCGGTCCATGCTTCCCTTGATCGTCGACTTTCGGACCGGGTGGATTCTTCTTGTCCTTCTTATAGAGCTTGCCGCCAGGACCCATCGTCCCGTCACTGTCCTCGTCCGTGAAGCCCTTAGCGTTAGACCATGGAGAAACATAGTCTTTGTGGCCTTCCTTTGGAACACCGTGCTCATCGTAATCGAACTCCCCCATGCTACTCCTCGCAGCCGGATCGGTCTTTGTCTTCTTGCCAGATCTCGTTGATCTTCACTCGCTCCTCCAGATCCGCGACTCGAAGAAGAAGCTTGTGAGCCTCGCGCTCTGCCGCCCCCACAGCGAACTCCAGCTCCTTGATCTTTTTCAGGACGTCGAACTTCCCAGCAAGATCACCAAGCTGACGGGCGACCTCCTCAACGTCGAGCTTAACCTTCAGAATGGCTTCGTGTTCTGCTGCCAATGAGCTTCCAGCGCTGTGAAACGTCCGGTCTCGACTGGATCGCCTCGCGCGCTTCCTCCAAGTGAAGTTGAGTCGAACAATTCGAGCAGAACGCTTCCGACTGCGCCAGCTCTCTCACCCGGTTACGCTCGCCGCAGTCCCAACAGTTCAGCTCGATGAACAGCTCGGGCTGAAGAACCGCCACTTCATTGAATCCTTTCTCAACTCCAGAAAGGACTTCAGTCCGAGCCCTATCCAGGATCTCGTTCGTCTCACGCATGTCATGCTGATGGCCGCAGCTCGGACAAAAGACCTGCTCGGGCGGAGATTCCACGTCCTCCACTCGATAGCCGAACCGAAATCGACACTCATGGCACGTCATGTCACACAATGCGGGCATTGTCATCCTCCGGGTACTCTTCATCTCCGTCAGGGAATCCGTCGCTGTCATCCTCGAAGTCAGGCTGGTAGCCGTCGCTCTCTTCGTCGTACGGGCCGCTCATCACCACCTCCCGGCTTTTCGGTCCTCAGAGTAGATCTTCTTCAGTATCGTACGCCCGAAACGCGCTCGAACACAGCCTCCTTCTCCGGTGCGGCCACGCCACGCATAGAGGCACGCGCCAATCCTCGTCTTCATCCGCACGATCTTCCACCCGCGAAACTCCATGATGATCCCAGCCTGGAGCTCATCGAGCGTTCGCGTGTCGGGGGCCGGGTCGATGCTCATACCGTGAACTCGGCCCACGCTACCTGCGCTCCGCAGATCTCGCATTCCCTGTACTCGTCATGAACCTGTCGCACTTTCTCGACAGAGACCACCATCTCGTGCCCGCAATTGTCACAGACATACACGATCTCGCTCGACATCACGCCTCTGCAAGCTGCGCCGGATCCAGCTCCCGGCATACCTCCAGCAGCTTCTCCGCAGGCTGTTTGCCCAGAAACTGCCTGACGACGTCGGCCTCCTCGCC
>SDBT01009527.1_pt1 | contig 15738 bp, 11 predicted proteins | sample 2277101 | NCBI WGS metagenome assembly SDBT01 (sample SAMN10404973, study PRJNA504765) | marine sediment metagenome | isolation source: marine sediment core GS10_PC15, 103 cmbsf | place: Arctic Ocean: Southern Knipovich Ridge | collected 2010 | reverse complement strand
TCGTTTGCCCGTTTGTCCGCCCGCTTTTCGTCCGACATCGACTTCAGTTTACGCGCGTCGAAGTGGTCCAGGCCGTGCCAACCGGTGAGATCCTTTCCGTTAAAAACCGCCGTGAAGCCCTCGAGCGGTTCGTGATGTTCGGCACGGGCGGCAGCGGCCAACCATGCCAAGGTAAATACGATTGCCGGCAGTGCAGATAATACTTTCATTGCGTTCCTCAAGGCCATGTCAAACCGGGTATAGGCGAAGGTCAAGCGATCTTGGATTGTTGGAAATGCTACGTGATACGATGACAATTGGCAAAAGGTGGCATCGCCTCGAAAGAACTATGGGATCGCGCCAATGCCGAAAACCACCGACGACTGGTGAATCCTAAAGATCACATCAAATTCAGAACTGATCGCCGTTCGAACAACGGGGCTCACCTCGCTGATTCTGATCCGGACCCGAGATCTCCGAGCCCGATTTCATGTTCGCCGATGCCTATCGCCAACCGCTTACAAAGATGATCTTGGAACCATCTGGAGACCAGTCGGGGGCCGTGTTCCATCGATTAGGATCCTGACCGTCAATGCGGACCGCCTCGAGGGGCTGCGAGGATTCGACCAAAAAAACGTCAACCAAATAAAGCTGAAGTGGCCCCGAGTCTTTGTCCTCGAGACTAATGACGATTCTTCTTCCGTCCGGTGACCATGCACAATGTGAACTGACCGACCCGCGCACGAGCACTCGAGGAACATTGGCGCTGCCGCTGGTACTGACGATGCATAGATCGAATTCATCGTTGCTTCCACGATGTCTTTGACTGCGAAAACAAAGCCATCTTCCATCGGGCGACCAGTCTAGGCCAATAGAGGGTGACCAACCTGTTTCAAGGACATTTCGCGAAAGCCCCAAGATAGGGTCATGGACTACCAAGGTGGTTCCCCAATTGACATAGGCCACTGCCTCGCCATCGGGGCCCCAGCGCGGGCTGCCACAACCAGAAGCGATCCGGCGACTAGCTGACCCGTCAACATTTCTAATCACCACGCCACTGCCATCGCGGTATTGATGGTACGTGATCTTGGTGTCGTTATTGGACCAACTGGGCATGGCGCCTGGGCCAAGGTACCGTGGATCGTTCCCATCGGCATTGGCAATTACGATCTCTGAGGTTCGCCATGTCTCCGTGTCGTGCCACGAATCGTACGCAATTTGCTTGCCGTCTGTTGACCACTGTGGCGAGCCAGCTGACCAACCGTCTCGCTGATGAAGCTGGATGAGGTTCGAACCGTCGGCCTCAATGGTGAATAGTTCGAATTGCAGACTCTCCGAGTCGGCAGCTTGTGCCGCGACGACAAACAAGTGGAGCGGCAATAAGGCGCCTACGGCTACCTGATGAATCAAGAGTCGTGAACACAAGTATTTCATGACTGCGGTCTCCTGCACTTCGAAAAGACTGGTGTCATCAACCGCCGTATCTTGGAACGATACAGTTGCGACAAGCAACCGTGTCACCGACGGAACCCACTTGGGTCGAAGCCGAATCGATTCCAGGTTCGTCTCAAATAGGAAATGCTGGTTCAACCAAACTTCGTAATTCCCGGCACGGCCACCGTGGGTTCAGGCATATCGCCCCACTCGTATTTTTCCGGGCCCAGGCGTTCACTGCTGTTGAGACACTGTTCCCACGTCAACGTTTGCCCCGTGTAAGTACACATGCGCCCCATAATCGCAATCATTGTGCTGTTCGCCATTCGCACGCCGTCGTTGATAGGTTTGCCAGATCGAATACTAGCAAACAGCTCGGCATGCTCGACGTCGTACATATTGGGCTTGGCACCACGATAGCGCCACGGGTTCTCGCCCTTGACGCGGTGTTTTAGTACCAGGGCCTGACCCTTAGTGCCCATCACGTATTCGTCGTCGCCGTGTAATCCGCCACTACACCCGTCCTGCTGTCGGGTGTAAGCGAAGGCACGTATACCATCATTGAATTCGTACGCGACCGCATGATGATCGAAAATCTGGCCGAACTTTTCGTCGACTCGCTGCTGTCGACCACCCAAACCGTACGCACGTATAGGTGTCGCGTCACCAAGTAGCCAGGAAATCTTATCCAGACTGTGGACATGCTGCTCGACGTTATGATCGCCCGAAAGCCAAGTGTAGTAGTACCAGTTGCGCATCTGGTATTCCATCTTGCTCCAAGCGGGATCGCTGCCCCGATACCAGGCCGAACCAGCATTGTAATCGGCCTGAATCGCCACGATGTCGCCAATTGCCCCGTCCCTAATCCGTTTGACCGTCTCGCGCACACCGTGGTCATATCGCCAACAGAAACCAGAAACAACGGATAGATTCTTTTGCCGCGCTAGTTCAGTAGATTCCAAGATACTACGCACCCCGGGTGCATCGACGGCCATCGGCTTCTCGACGAATGTGTGTTTTCCGGCCTCGACACACGCGCGAAAATGAGCGGGACGAAAATGGGGCGAGGTGGCCAGAATGACGACGTCGACGTCCGTCGCCAACAGATCCTTGTAGGCGTCGAAACCTGCGAAGCACATATCGTCTTCGACGATCAACCGTTCACCGTCCTTGGCCAGCAATCTGCGGTGGTCTTGCAATCGGTCCTCGAACACGTCTGCCAAGGCAACCAATCGACAATTCTCATCTGCTCGCATCGCATTGAGTGCGGCACCGGAACCACGATCACCGCAACCGATTAAGCCGACTTTCAATGTATCGCATCCATCCCCATCGCCGTGGACAAACTGGGGTACGACAAGGCCGGTGGCCAGTCCTGCTCCGACGGCAGCCGATGACGACTTGAGAAACTGGCGACGAGATGAACTAGAGGAGTCACCTGGCGGTTTATGGGAAGTCATGGCCCTTCCTTCTGCTACGCTGAAACCGCAGAGATTACCTGGGTGTTTTTGAAACAGCGCTCGCGAAATGAGTATGATATCGAAGTGACGTCAGTTGAGTCCGAGACATGGTAGGCCAAGAGCCTAGAGTGTTAGCAGATTGACCGCGGGTCCACCAAGTCGACGGATGGGGTCGTAAAAACGAAGGAGCCCCTGCGGCTGGGACAATGTCGCTGCCGAAAGGGCTCCACCCGTTACCTACCTGCTTTGTCGTCGCTACAAACAGGAATCAATGTTTCCAAGACGGCCCTCGCCGAATCTCACACCCGGTGAGGGCCGTCTTTCAAAGGACTCTTCCTAGAGGCGAAACCGCCGTTTAAGAGTTCTTTCGTCTCCGGAACAACATCAGCGCCACGCCACCCAGGCCCAGAAGCGTCAACGTCGCGGGCTCTGGAATAATCGCAAAGACTGAAGTCGTCGACGTGAAGGGATTCCAAGTTGACGTAATATGGTAACCGGGAGCTGTTGTTTTCATCGAGCCGTTGGCGACCCAGGTCGGTACGTCTTGGTAACCATACGGTCCAGCGGGAGGCCCACCTGCACCATATTGCCCGAGAATGCCATAATTGACCGGACCGACCAAGTTCAACACGCCACCGGGAAGCAAATTGACGTACTTATTAGCCGAGAGATGGCTGCTCCAATAAGGGAAACCGCCGTTGGCAGTACCATTGGACGTGACGGTCCCAGCAATATCGACATGGCCCTCGTTAAGGTTCCAGTGGCTAAGCTCATTTACGATGTTTATCACGGCACCCGCCTGAACATCATGATTGAGTATTCCACCGTTTCCGGCCTGATCAAAACCCATATTATACAGGGTAGTGGTCGAGCCGGTCTGATAAACGATCGTGCCAACGTCGGTCGCGTTCGGATAGAGAGTCCACATAACCGCTGCACCAACCGATTGGCCGGTGGTAATAATCGGCATGTTTCCCGCGTCGGTGGTACTAATGATCGCACCTTCTCCAACAGGAGGCGGTCCAGTCGGGACGATTCCGCCGGGCCAGTTGAGCACGTTCGTGAAATCGTTATCGACCGCCCCGTCCCAGGTGTAATCAACGGCAACGGCACTGCCCGCCATTGCAATTAGGACGACAAGACTCAGAATCATTGTTCTTTTAATCATTGCACATAACTCCCCATTTCGGTTCAGAGACATTAGCAAGTACATTAGCAAGCTCTCAAATTGTTTAACATTATTGTAGTTGACACACACGTTCGATCGCCTCGTCCCGTTTACCCCTCGGAAGAGCGGGGGCTCTATCTAGACTGGTCGATTTGATCCTCCAAAACCCCTAAAACCGTAGAACAATTAACAGTTTGACGCGAAAGCCTTTAGATACGACAATGAGGTAAGGCGCCGCACAGACTAGCCCTTGCATAACCGCGTGCGTGCGATCCTCCACTAGTAATATGCGAAAAACCGTCGCCAAACAGGCAGGTTTTTTTGGATTTTCTGAAAAAATTTCTAACACCGACGTAATGTTCAACGCCGATTATCGCCTTTTTCTGCTGCTATTTTGAACAATTGAGAGTGGTGCTGTCCTTTTGAGATTGCTCGCGTTCTCCAGGGCGGACCCGCGTAGTTTCACACGTTGGCAGCCATTAGATGCCGGGTCATGGATCCACCACCCACCATCAAATTAACCAACACGACGCTTAATACGCGTTGTTAGTCGGTTTGGGGAACCGTAATGGAAGTTGAAACGAACGGTCAGATCACAACGCTTCTCGAACAAATCGCGTCTGGTGACAAGGCAGCCAGGGGAGAGCTCGTACAGGTTACTTATGACGAGCTACACCGATTGGCCGCGATGTTGATGCGGCGCGAACGTCCTGGTCATACTTTACAGCCGACGGCCTTGCTGCATGAAGCCGTGGTCAAACTTTGCGGTACAAAGGGGATGAAAAACATCGTCAGTCGCGCGCTTTTTTTTGGATCAGCTGCACGAATTATGCGCCATCTGCTCGTTGATCACGCTCGACAAAGGCAAAGCGTTCGGCGAGGCGGCGATTTTCGTCGTATTCCCCTAGATGATGTTGTTGATCAACTGGAGCGCAACCAGGGTATCGATCTGATCGCCCTCAATGAGGTGCTGAATCGGCTTGAGAAACGCAACAAACGTCAATTTGACGTCGTCATGCTACGTTTTTTTGTTGGGCAATCCGTGGACGACATTGCCAAAGACCTTGGCGTCTCCGCAACTACTGTAAAAAACGATTGGAACTTTGCTCGAGTTTGGCTCTGTCGACAGTTGGGCGAAGATTCGTAAGAGGATATACGAATGAACGACGATCGCGTTCAGCAGGTATTTATTGAGGCGCTAGAACACGAGCCGGCTAAACGGCCTAAGTATCTCGACAAGGGGTGCGCCGGCGACGCGGAGCTACGCGCTGAAGTCGAAGCATGCCTGTCACTGTACGAGACCAAAGTTCGTCACGGCTTTCTCAAACCTCTGTCAAAGAGTATCGCGTCAACGCGGGAAAATGAGCAACATGTCGACCCGCTGATCGGCCGAAGGATTGGCCCGTTTGAGATCGAAAAACGGATCGGCGTCGGAGGTATGAGCGATGTGTACCTTGCCTCCCGGTCATCAGATTTCGAGCAGCGCGTCGCGATCAAATTTCTTACGCACGGCTTGGCATCGGGCGACATGTTACGTTCCTATCGGAACGAGATCCGCTGGCTCGCCATGCTGTCCGAACATCCCAATATCGCGGCGTTGTACGATGCCGGGACCACCGACGACGGCTTGCCTTATTTGGTGTTGGAATTCGTCGAAGGGCAGATGATCGACGAGTATTGTGACGAGCACTGCTTTGGCATGCGTGAGCGCCTTGAGCTGTTTCGCAAAGTGTGTGATGTCGTTCAGTTTGCGCATCGGCATACGGTCGTGCATCGTGATCTCAAGCCAAGTAACATTATGATTAGGCCTGATGGCGCGCCCAAGCTGATTGATTTTGGTATTGCGAAACTAGTCGACTCAGAGGTCGATGCGAAAGACGGGCAGACGATCACGGAAACCGGCCGCCGTATACTCACACCTGAGTACGCCAGCCCCGAACACATCCAAGGTGAGCCGATAACGACGGCAACCGACGTCTACTCTTTGGGGGTCGTGTTGTTCGAATTGCTGACGGGACGACGGCCTTATCGCCTGACCAGGCATTCGGCTGCGGAAACGGAACGTATAGTTTGTAACAAGCAACCGCCCAAACCTAGTAGCGTCGTTTTCAACGGCGTTCTGCCCGAAAAAGATTTGGGTGAATCGACAAAGGCATCACCGGACGAGATTGCGGCGCGTCGTCACTCGCAGCCTCGACAATTAGCTCGCATATTGACTGGTGACCTGGACAATATCGTCCTTCGTGCGCTGGAAAAGGAACCCGAACGTCGCTATTCGTCGGTCGATGATCTCTCGGCCGACATTGGCCGGTATTTGCGGTCTGAACCAATCCATGCCCGTCGCATAGGCATGGCTGGACGCGGTTGGCGTTGGCTGCGGCGAAATCCGGTGGTCGGCGGACTCACTCTGACATTGTTCGCTTTTGTGCTAATTACGGCAATTGTCTCGCCGCTAGTTGCCTTTCGCTTCCAGCAACAGCGTGACGCACGAATCGTGTCACAAAAAAGGGCCGAGGCTGCTGAAGACCAATCCAAACGTGAGGCAGATACGTCGCGCAAAGTTGCGGACCTTTTGACCGCGGTCTACACGAGTGCTGATAATCCGTTTGTGTCCACGTCTAGCCAAATGTTTCCTCGTTTCACGGACCGTCAGGTTGAGATTCTCGCCCGGAATGCAGAACAGGCGATCGAAGGCCTGGGTGACCAGCCTGAAATCCAGGCCGAGCTCCTTCACACCGTTGGTCTTTTCTATCTTGGACTGGCACGTCCGAAGGATGCCGAGCGACTGCTAAAACAGTCGCTGGCGATCCGTAAGGACGTGCTGGTGCCGGGCCACGTGGATATCGCGGTGACCGCGTTTGATCTGGCGAGAACTAACGTCCAACTTGGCGATTGGGATGCGGTGCTTGCGCTTTCAGAAGAATCGGTGGCAATACTTAGGGACGCACCGGGCGGTAATCATCCATTACTTGGTCCGGCGCTGCTTATGTTGGCACGGATGCACACGGACGATTTGGCGCCAGAGAATCCAGAGGCAGTGGATTTCTATCGCGAGGCGTTGACTGTAATGACCCGGCAGTGGGGCGATGATCGCGTCGAGCTCGAAGCGGTAGTCGAAGATTGGGCCGACATGCTCGTTAAAGTCTACACGCTTAAATATCCTGATTTCGAAGTGGTTCGCGCGCAGACGCCCCTGTTGTTCGAATTTCTCGCAACCGTCGCAAATTATGATGGCGATGAAGATCGTGCTGCTCTGCTATTATCGGTCCACCAGTTTATTACGAAGTTCATTTTCTACGGTGATGAGGACTCGACGGAAATTGGCAGAAAGGCGCTGAGCCAGGCTCAACGCATGTTCGGGGAACAACACAAGATGGTGGCCGTGCTCACCTTCGTGCTGGCCGCGGCGGAGAGTCGCGCGGGGAATGTTGATGCGGCGGAGCGTCTTTTGACTGAATCGCTATCGATAACCCAGGAAACTTTGGGCCAAGGGCATCATTTCGTCGCTGCCATTAAGTATTTCCTCGGTGGCGAGCACCTAGCCAACCAGCAGTTTGACCTCGCCGAAACACTCTTGCAAGACGCCGTCGCCATTGCGAATAGAAAAGTCCGTGACACCCATCCCGAATTTGTCGTTTGGGCGATGAGGCGTTTGGCCAATTGCATTGATTTGAAGGGAGAGCATCACCAAGCGCAAGATTGGCATCGCCGAGCCAATGTATTGCTTGCACGACAGCTTTATGTCGGATACCGGGTATACGAAAACCGTGGTGAAGCCAAAAGAGGAATAGAGTTCATGCAAATGGCATTGCCCTTGCTCGGTCTGGAATACGAGGAAGACGACGGTGGCCTGCCACAAACTCGGGCATTTCTCGAAATGTTGCAACTCGAAGAGGCAATGGTCGCATATTCCAAAGATGAGGGCCCGAGATTGGAATCACTTATTGAAGAGATTGAAGAACACCGGACCGACGAAGCGATTTGGCGTAAAGTGGCTCATTTACGTCATTTGCTCAGCCCACCGCTGCCGGTCGAACCCGCCAAAGTCCCGATTGACATAAGCGCAAGCTTCATCTCAGATCTGGAGTTCGACTCCGCATCCGTGGGGCACCTCGAACCGATGCGTGATCAGGTGCCAATTGAGTCTGGTGGCACCTGTTTTCTTCAAGTTGACGGTGAGTTCTATCCGAAAGGCCTTTACGCACCTGCGCCAGCGAAATACGTGTTGCAGCTAGACCGAAAATGGCAGCGACTACGCACTCAGTTTGGCTTGCACGATGGCTTTCCCAAGTCGGTTGCCTACGACTTACAGATGGATGGCACGGTTTTGTATTACGCCGTCAAATACCAGAGTGCGCTTGACCAAACTCCCACCGTAGTCTTTATCATAATTGGAGACGGCCGAGAGTTATGGCGCTCAGACGCGATCAGTGATCACAAGGTGCGGGACCTAGATATTCCCGTGGGCGACGTCGACGTGCTGGAATTGGTTGTCGAGCAGTCGAAACCTGGCAGACCGGGCGAATGGCCCGTTTGGCTGTCGCCTCAATTGGAGCGATGATCTCCCACTCGCCAGGCGGTCCGGCCCATTGCCTCATTCGCGCTGCCCGTTTGGTCATCCGTCACTACGGGCTGGCCTTTGTCCAGCGTTTCGGCCTGCCAACCGGCTCGGAATCGCGCTGACTGGCCCGCAGCGCATCAGAGTGCCCAAGTATAGTCTTGGTTTTTCGTCAGTCGAGCAAGCTGCCTCACCCCGATATCGATGTGCAATGTGTGCTTGCCCAACAGGTTGCGCGATGCGACGACCCGTTTAGGACCTTGACCCCGCGGCTGTCACAATACCCACTTGCTCAAAACTCGCCCTCCAATCAAGATACTCGAACACGTAGGGTTTGAAGTGCGGACTTGTTTGCTTAGAAAAGCAAACGTGAATACAATGATGCGTTATGATGAAACAAACAGACCGCCAGTCCGGTTGGCAGGGCGAGTAGCATAATTCAGGATTCGTTTCGTGATGAAGAAAACGGGCTCGTTCCAAATACTTAAATTCCTCATACTAGCCACGCTGATCGGCGTTGGCGTGGTATTTTGGTTTAACCATGATGGATCCGTTTCGAAGCAGCCGATCCGGAACGTCCTGCTAATCAGCATGGACACGACGCGGGCGGATCATCTGAGTTGTTATCGATACCACCGAAAGACGACGCCTTGTATCGATTCGATTGCAGAGGAGGGTATTCTGTTTGAAAGGGTCGTGGCGCCGGTACCGCTGACCATGCCATCGCATAGCACGATGCTAACCGGCACGATTCCGCCTCATCACGGAGCGCATGACAATCTATCTTACGCCCTCGATTCTTCTCAGCTGACTCTCGCCGAGATTCTCAAGGATCACGGTTTTTCCACACTCGGAATCGTTAGTGCTGCTGTACTGGATGACAGGTACGGCCTCGACCAAGGATTTGACACATATAACGACGAATTTGAAGATGCCATCAAGGATTCCCACGTTGTCCAACGTCGTGGCGACGAAACGAGTCGCCTGGCTGTTGAGTGGATGAAAGAGCATCAAGACGAACGATTCTTCATGTTCATACACTTCTACGATCCACACGCTACGTACGATCCGCCCGAGCCTTTTGCATCGCGGTTCCAAGATGATCCTTACGCGGGAGAAATAGCTTTTACGGACGACTGCATTCGTCACATTATTGAAACACTTAAAGAGTTAAACCTCTACGACTCGACGTTGATCGTGATTACGGGCGACCATGGTGAATTGCTCGGACAACATGGCGAGGCCGGGCACATGTATTTCATCTATCAGGGTGCCCTTGTGGTGCCATTGATATTCAAGGTGCCAGGCCGAAATGATCCTCAACGTATCAATTCCGTTGCCGGCGTCGTCGATGTCACGCCAACCATTTGTTCGCTCTTAGACATTGAAATGCCGATTCCCGTACAAGGCGAGGATTTGTCTTGTTATTTTGATGGCGATAGTTCCGCGGACATAGACCGGTATGTCTATTGCGAAAGTCTGACACCGACCAAGTACCTGGCTAATAGTCTGCTGGGAATCGTCGGCAACCGCTGGAAATACATCCAGACGACGAGGCCGGAACTGTACGATCTTTTGGTCGATCCTGAAGAGGCTAATAATCTTTGCGATGAGCAGCCAGACGTTGCACGGGATTTGCGGGACCGTCTTAGTGAGATGATGGAAGCATCGGTTCGCGATGATCGGTCGACCAATCGTGTTCGGCCGGATGCGGTAGCGATCGAAAAACTTAAGAGCCTGGGATATATAGCCGGAAATGTGGACGAAGATTTTTCGTTTGATCAGGTTAAGGATGATCCCAAGGACCTAATCGGATTTCACAATGATTTTAAGAGGCTCGAACATCTTGCGGCCCAAGCACAATACGACGAGGCCAAGGTGCTGTGTGCCGAACTGCTATCTCAAAGACCTCAGATCGTTGATTTGCATCTTGTGCGAAGCCGAATCGCGTTGAGCGAGGACGACTCGGCGGAGGCGCTCCGATGCCTCAGCACCGTAGTAGACTTGGATCCCGAGCACTTTCAATCTCTCATGAGCTTGGGCGACATGTATGAGTCGGCTGGAAACGTGGACCAGGCGATTCAGTACTTCGGAAAGGCTGTTAATGTCGATCCAAGCTCAGATGCAGCTCATTACGATTTGGCACGCATGTACCATCGACAGGGCAACGTCGGCGCGGCACTGGAACACGCGAACATTGCTGCACGACTGAATCCGGATTCGCTGGAAGTTCGCGCAAGCCTTGCTCACGCTTATTGTCAGCGAAAGGACTACGAATCGGCCCTTGAGCACTATTATAAGATTGTCGAATTTCAGCCCGACTTAATCAGCAACCTTAATACGCTTGCTAGAATCCTAGCCACGACCGACAATCCGGCCATCCAGAATCCAACGGACGCGTTGAAGTTCTCGAGTCGCGCTTGTGAGCTCTCTCGCAATTCTGTCCCCGAGCTGCTAGACACGCTGGCGATTGCCTATGCGGCCAATGACCGTTTTCCCCGAGCGATTGAAACGGCAAAGATGGCAATCAATGTCGCCGGTGGCCAGGGCGATGCCAATTTTATCGAGCAACTCCGTAACCGTCTAGCGCTGTTTGAAGCAGGCAAGCCGTATCGGGAATATTTGGCGAAGTGACGACTTTTGAAACGCTGCTGACACAGTTGTTGTGATCGTCTTATTTCTTTCGGATGCTGTATATGTCAAGCCGTGCAAACACATGGAAGTCCTTAACAAATGGAATCGCAGCGGTGGCGTGCGGTACGGGTGACCGTTACTGGAGACGGTCGGCTAAGGATACAACGCCTGTAGCTGCAATTGGGCAATCTTATAAATCCCTTTTTCGACGCCATTCGGCCACGAAACCGTGGCACCTAGTCTTGATGCTGTTTCTCCTGTCTGCAATGGGCGCAGACCATGCTAACGAAGGAGTCGCTACTTACCGAGAGGGGCTCGCCTGGCACGCCAAGCTAGAATTCGACAAGGCGATCGCTGACTACACCAAGGCGATCGGCATCGATCCAGAATTTGCCGCTGCCTATCACAGCCGAGGCGATGCTTGGTAGGCAAAAGGCGACTTCGACAAGGCGATCGCCGACTATGGCAAAGCAATAGGCCTCGATCCGCAACTCACCGCCGCTTACACCAACCGGGGCAATGTTCTACAGACAATGGGAGAGTTTGACAAGGCACTTGCGGACTACAACGAGGTGATTCGCCTCGATCCGGGTGATGCGTTTGCTTATGTCACGCGCGCCGACGCATGGTTAGCAAAGGGTGACTTTGCGAAGGCAACCGAGGATTACACCAAGGCGATCAGCCTTAATCCGAAATCCACTTCTGCGTTCAACAGCCATGGCCATGCCTGGCTCTCCAAGGAAGAGTTTGCTAAGGCGGTTGTTAAGGAAGACGAAGCGATTCGCATTGATCCTGCCAAATATGCCTCCGCTTACAACGGCCGCGGCTTCGCCTGGCTTTCTCAGGGAAAACATGACAGGGCGATCACCGATTTTAGTGAGGCCATCCGCCTCGATCCTAAATATTTCTCAGCGTACAACGGTCGCGGAATCGTCTGGAGCCAACTAGGAGACCACATTAAGGCGATTTTCGATTTTGACGAAGCCATCCGCCTTTACCCCAACGAGGTGAGTACCTACGTCCGTCGAGGAAACGCCTGGCAGGCGAAGGGCGGGTATGACCAAGCAATCGCCGACTACACCAGAGCGATCGACCTCAATCCAGCGATCCGGCAGGTCTACTTCCCCCGCGGTTTGGCGTGGGAATCGAAAGGTGAATTTGACAAGGCGATCGCCGACTACAGCGAGGCGATCCGTTTCAGACCCAAGGATCCGAACACCTATTTCCGTCGGGGCGTTGTCTGGGCTCGTAGCGGTAAGTTCGACAAGGCGATAGCCGACTTCACCGATGTGATCCGCTTCGATCCGAAGAATATGACCGCCTATTTCGCGCGTGGCAATGCTTGGCAGGTGATAGGCGAACACGACAAGGCGATCGACGATTACACACGAGTAATAGATCTCAATCCAAGGGCAGCCGATGCCTTTCACAGCCGAGGCAACGCCTGGCAGGCCAAGGACGAGTACGATAGAGCGATTGAGGACTATAACGAAACGCTTCGCCTTAACCCCAATCATGTCCGTGTTCACAATAACCGAGGTCGTGCCTGGATTAAAACGGGGCAGTATGACAAGGCCCTGGTCGACTTCATCGAGGCGATCCGCATCGATCCGAAGGATCCTCAAGCCCACGGCAATCGGGCCTTGCTGCATGCCACGTGCGCAGACGCTGCGTATCGTGATGGAACCAAGGCCGTCGAATTCGCCACCAAGGCATGTGAATTCACCGACTGGAAACACGCTGGTTTCCTTAGTACGTTGGGCGCCGCTTACGCCGAGGCGAGTGAATTTGACCAAGCGGTGATTTGGCAGACGAAGGCGGTTGAGCTTGCGCCAGAAAACCAGAAGGAAGATTATCGCTTGCGTGTCAAACTCTACGAGAGGGGCCAGCCATATCGTGACGAGACTCGGCACGACGGCCAACAGACAAGTGAATAGCACACACCCTTTTCACGTGTCGTATTTTCTGCTCCTCATTTCGATCCGACGGTCACACATAATGCTCCGCCTCATTCCGATTTGAATAGCTCTAAAGCTCGCTGGTATTCTTCCCTTTTTTGAGCATTCGTTTCCAGCTTCATCGCCTTGTTTAGATCAGAGATCGCCTTGTCCTTCTCGAACATCGCCACCCATGCCATTCCCCGGCTGTAATATGGCGAGGCTAAATCAGGAGCTAGACGGATCGCGTCATCGAAGTCAACCATCGCCTTGTCGAAGTCGTCCTTTTTTGCCCAGGCGTTGCCTCGGATGACACGAGCCTGGACCGATCTCGGTTCGAGCTTGATGGCCTTGCTGTAGTCGTCAATTGCCTCGTCATATTCACCGATCGTAAAAAACGCCAGGCCTCGATTGTTGTAAGCATAGGTGAGGTTTGGATCGAGTCGGACCGCCTCATTGTGATCGGTGATCGCCCTTTTGTACGCGCCTTTGGAAAACCACGCATTGCCTCGGTGTGTGTAGGCTATGGCAAAGTCGGGCTTGATGCGCAGGGCCTCGTCGTAGTCGGCCAAAGCCTGATCGTACTGCCCCAGGATGGTGAGCACGTTGCCACGATAAGTGTGCGCAAGAACATCTTTTGGATCCAAGCGGATGGCCTCGTTGACGTCGGCCTTTGCTTTTTCGTACTCGCCTTGATACGTCCATAGATTGCCTCGATGCGTGTATGCCATGCCTAACTTGGGATCGAGACGGATAGCTTCGCTGAAATCGTCGATTGCATTGGCGTTTTCACCCATCGACATCCGAGCGAATCCTCGGTTGTGATAGGCAGAGGCGAGGGTTGGCTCGAGCTCGATGACAGTAGTGAATTCGGCAATTGCCTTGTCGTACTCACCTTTTTCCAGCCAGCCGTTACCTCGGCTGAATACGGAGTCCACGTTGTCGCTGCACCCGTTGCTGGTCGTGCAAACGGCAACCATTGCCACAACTTGGCACCATCTTTTCATGGCTATTCTCGTTATCAAAGGTAACGTCGCCTCAAAACGAAGAGATTTATCAATTGGCTATGAATGAGCAACCTAGTTTTGCAAGGCGCCCATTTCCACTGTCTCTACGGCGAAACACAACTCGCGACTCTGACACTGGTCTTTCAGTTAGTCAATCATGGCCAGCCTTACTTCGGTTCGTTCGCGAACAACACGGCGTAACCCACTGCTACGGGTGAGCTCGGGACGGACGATTCGAGGTCATGCGCAAGTCCCAAATCGAAGGGCCGAAGACGCTCAAATAGGTAGCCCGATGGCACCAGTGGCGGATCAGCATCACTGGCTCAGCACCGTACTGCGCGGGCATGACGCCTACTACAGACTACCGGGTAACATCGCTTCACGCGAGATTTTTTTCAAGAGGTGCGCCGACTCTGGCACCGCGGCCCCCCTTGCCGCTGCCACCAGCGGATGAACTGGGCGCGGTTCGATGCTCTCGTGGAGGCCTTCCCGTTGTCATGCCCCTGACTCACTCGTCCCAACCATGCTTAATCGACCAACCTTGGGTCACCTTCGGGAAGAGACTTATGCCGGTAAACCGTACGTTCGGATCTTTGAGGTCATATAACTTAGCGGCTGAGCTGTTTGACCAACCCCTGATTGGACTATCTGTGCGCGATTAAAAACAAGCGATAGTCGGTCGTGACCGATGAACTTCGAGTATTTCGATTAACTTCAACAGATTTTGTTGTCCGTCAAACACGTTTTCCTCGCATTTATATAGTCCGGCTTTTTTAGGTTCGCTTTTTTTCAGAAAGTGGTGGTGGTGAGAGGTTGCGGTGGCAGCACCGTGTAGGCAGATATTGTCGCAGGCATCACCATGAAAATGTTACTTAAGCACGTGAACCTAACGATCGAGAGTATCGACAAATGTGTCAGGTTCCTAACGACGGCCTTTCCCGACTTCAAAATCCGCGGACGCGGTGTCGTCGAGGGTAAACCGTGGGTCCAACTGCGCACGGCCGACACATATATCGCTTTGAATGAATACAACGTGGATCGTTCTGTGCGTGGTCCGTTGAAGCATTTGGGATTTGTGGTCGATGATGTCGACGCCCTCGCAGACCGGTTGCTGGCGGCAGGATATCGCGAGGGGATAATTGCGCCGTCGCATTCTGACCGCAAGTGAAGATATTTCCACGACGCACTAGATATCGAGTGGGAGTTCGTAGAATATCCGCATTGGATCGATGACTTATGTCAACCTCACCCGCGTAGGGCACCCAACAGTGCTTGGTGGCAGGGTGGCTTCGCCACCGCCTTCGGTGTTTGGGCCACGGGCGGCGCTCTGGTAAACTGACTCGTGATTCATATTTCAAATATGTCACCACGGCGGCGACCACAAAGCAAACCCGTTGGACGGCGTAAGCATTAGCAGGGAATTCTTATTTTTTTACGACCACTTTCATGGGATTATTTCGCATAGCTTATATGGGTGTCCTCCTAGTAGTATATCCCTTGCACCGTCTCCGTTCGACCAGTTGGGTGCTTTGGCACCCGAATCCGGAAAGGAGTGCTGAAC
>SDBT01009526.1_pt1 | contig 15739 bp, 13 predicted proteins | sample 2277101 | NCBI WGS metagenome assembly SDBT01 (sample SAMN10404973, study PRJNA504765) | marine sediment metagenome | isolation source: marine sediment core GS10_PC15, 103 cmbsf | place: Arctic Ocean: Southern Knipovich Ridge | collected 2010 | reverse complement strand
AATCAATAACTTCTTTACAAGCTTTATTATAAATATTTAAATCCAAAATGTCATTGCATAAAGCTAAAAACACTTGGTTATCCTCTGTATGAATTATAAAATCAATGTATCGATCAGGTCTAGGATCTTGATTAATTTGGATTAATTTTATTTTTAAATCTAACATATATTTTAGATATTGATAAAAACGCCATTTTATCGCTAATTTGTCATTCTTTTCTTTACTAATAAATATTTGAAATAATATCTTTAATTGTTCAATATTCAATTTTGACAAATCTGCGATCTTTCCAACATCATCCCCAATCGTAATATATCCTTTTGATGTTTTGGATTTGGATCCTTTGGTTTTCTTTAATGGTTTAGCTTCAATATCTTCAAGACATATCTTTAGTTCACTTTTCGTGAAGTGGGGTTGAATTTGCTCAACTAAATAAACTAAATATTCTTTTGATTTATCATCCATTGTTTCATAAAATTGTAAGTTCATTTTTTTTGCACCTATTTATATTTGTTTTATTATCCTACGAAAAACGATTCTAATTCTGAATGTTTAACTCCCTTACTAGCTATGTTTTTTAGATAATACATAATTTCTCTTTCCTGATACGGTAAAATTGTGTCGATTGTGAAAGAAATTTTATGGTCTCCATTCTTCTTAGATTTAACAAGTTTGTGATCTAGGTTAGAAGAAATGAGTTCAAAAGAATCTGGAAATGTGTCTGTAACACTCACATCATTAAGCTTTATATTTGAGCCATTTTTTGCCACAATATATATAGCAAACTCATTATTATTTCTCCCAGGAAAAATTTCTTTCCCGATCATTAATTTACGACGTCTATGGGATATTTTTATAGCAGATTGATCCATCTTTGATAAATCATCCATGATAATGAAATATTCATTCTGATTAGAATTTTGATATTTTGGATAATATGAATAGACTTTCAATGGTAAGTTGTAAGCTTTTTTATAATCAGGCGTTATAGCTTTAAGAGGGTATTTTATTTCCAAGAAATCCTCTTGTTCAATAACAGTTTTTAAGTTATTGCTTCTTAAATTTATAGATATTTCTATTAGATGATCATGTGAGGGATCATCATCATCAGGATTCATTTTTAATTCGATATCTTCTAAATCTAATGTACCAGATGATCTATACAAATTGTACTTGGAAATATCTCTTGGGGCTAAAAAATCTTCAGGAATTCTTTCTGTAATTCGAATTCCTTTAATTGGAAGAGTACCTTGATTACTTATAATAATTCTAGAATTTATTGTAGTTTCTTCAAATGATTTTATTTCTCCTTCCGCTACTTTTTTCTTGATAAGGACACTTGCTATATTGAAATTATTTTCATCATAATTAGAAGAAACAATAGAATGTCCTTCTGTTTTATAGTCAACTGAATATTCTAATTTTCTTGAAAAAGTTGGTTCTTTCTCATCTATAAAATCGAAATATGAAGATACGTACTTACCTCGAGGTTGAATTAATGTATCTCCAGTTGCACCAAGATCCAAATCTAATATTTTTTTAGATTTGGATTTATCATAAATTAAAATTGATTTCAATTTTATTTTAAAATCGCTATGGTTTTCAAATATGAGGGAACATTGCCAATGATTGGGAGCATAATTTTTCTCAACTTTTTTAATCGCGTGCATAGCATGCGAATAAGCTGAAAATTTATTAATTTTTACACCTGAGAGAACTTTATTTGGTAAATTAAATGTCAGATTTAATTTTCCAGTGGTTATCTTTTCTTTTTTTTTAGGAAACACTTTAGAAAGGATAATTATTTCTAATGTTTCACCAGGTTTTAAATTAGGCAGTGGACATTCAATAAAAGTTTTAGTTATTTTAAAATCTTTAATTTTTTCGCTCTCAACTTCAGTATCATAAAAATTATTAGGAAAATACTTCTTAAATTTAATTTTTTCGAGAATAGAATTTGAAACATTTGCTATGGAAATTGAGAATTTGATTTTATTTTCTCGCTCTAATAACAAAAGATGGTTCCTAACCCTATTTTCGTTTAGATTTGAGTCGCTAAGAGAATTGGTACTAAAATTCAGGTCTTCAGTCAAATTCTCAATATTCTCATAAACTTTTACCAAATCTGGTAATTCTTCTGGACTTACTATATCGTATTTGAGCACTTTATTTGAATTAGGTTCAAAAATACCTAATTCAATATTATTTTCAATATTTTGATCATTAAATTGAGAGCCTGAAAATTGTAATTTTGCATCCCATAATCTATCTTTAATTGAATTATTAAATATTGAGATATTTCCATTACCTTCAGAAGAATTTCTTCTTCCATCAGTACTATAATGGAAATCTAAAAATTCTTCATTCAAAATCAATATTTCAGAAAACAAACCAGTGTAACTTGATTCGATTTCATTCTTTCGATAGGTTTTTTCAACTAGTTTTCCTCCTTCTCTTATAGGCATGCCAAGAAAATTTGGACTCATTTTTGTTTTTAAATCATTATTATCAACTTTTTTAAATCCCATTTTATTTTTCCTCCAATGTAATCATTATCTGGTTAATATTCTTCAAAAAAAATATTTAATTTGTTAATAAATTTTCATTTAGTTTTGTAGACATTATATTTAATACATCAATGATGAGACAAATTGAACCCTCCCCGGTTATGGTACTACCTAAAATATCGCGAGAATCAGAAAAATTTGATTTAAAAGGTTTCACTACCACATCTAATTGTTGTAATTGTTTATCTGCTATAAAGACAGCTGAATTTTCTTCATCTCTTTGACACCAAATAGCAATTCTCTTATAAGAATTCTCCGAAGTTTTTTGAGCCATCTCTAAATATTCATCTAAATATATAATTGGCAACTTTTTTGTATTAATTCTGTAAAATTGCTCGCCATCTTCATATTCAACCAAATTCGGGTTGAAAAAATAAATTTGTTTTATGTTTTCGGTCGGAATAGCAAAGAGATCATCGGTAACTTGTATTAGTTGAGCTCTTAATATTGCCCGTGTAAATGGTACAATTAATGTGAATTTAGTCCCAACGTCTTTTTCTGATTGAATTGTAAAGTCACCGCCCAAATCTTTAATTTTTTCAGCGACAATAGCTAGTCCTATTCCTCTACCTGAGATAATATCAGCTTCTGATAGAGTAGAAAAACCAGGCATAAGAATAAATTTATGGAGCTCTTCATCATCTAGCTCTTTTACCTCAATATCATTGTAATATCCTTTTTTCACAACTTTAGCCCTAACTTTATCATAATTAATACCTGCACCATCATCTATCACTTCAATGTAAATTGATCCTGCTCTTCTGAATGTTCTTAGCTTTAAAGTACCAAATTCATCTTTCATTTTTTTCACTCTTTCTCTTGGTAACTCTATTCCATGATAAATAGCATTTCGGATTAGATGTACCAATGGAGAATTAAGTTCTTCTAATATTTTTCGATCAATTTCAACATTAGTTCCTTCTAGAACTAATTTCAGTTTTTTACCTGTTTCATTTGCCACATCCCGGACCAATCTCTTGTATTTTCTGAACGTCGATTCGACTCTTACTAATTTTAATCTAAATAATATTTCTTGAATATCTAAATAGGGTTTATCCATTTGATCAAATAGTCTTGAAATTGTCCTATCTTGCTTCTCTTTAAGAAGTTGGCTTATATGGTTCTTCATTACCACCAACTCACCAAAATAATTCATTAGTTCTTCTATATATTCAATATTAATCTTTATATTTGTTATTTTTGCAGTTTCATCTGAAAAATCATCTAAAATGTGCTCTACCCGCTCTTCCTCATTATCATCGTCAATATTATCAATTATCTCTACTTCAGGTTCGTTATAAATAGGTTTTGGTCTTTCTTCTTCCCATTTTTCTTTTAATTTTTTAATAATTTGGATGAATTCTTTAGTTTTTAGTGGGGTTATAACAAAACTTTCAATCTCAAGGATTTCATCAATAATGTGAGAAATATTTGCTTTATTTTGCGTACTTATAAAAAAGATCTCAAAATCATTTTTTTTTATTGCCTTTTCCAAGGTTTCCGGAGCAGGATTAGTCCAACAAATTTTACCTCTTCCACTTAAAGCTCTAAAGATTATGAATAACCTGACTTTTTTGAAAACACAAGTTTCTTCAATTCGAATATATATCTTATATGACTTGTTTTGCTTTTGCTCTGCAATTTGTGAAATTTCTTCTATAGATAATGCTTGGATGAATGTGATGTCATATTCATTTTCAAAATCCTCAAAGCTCCCTTCGATATCTTCAACAAAAGCAGCATCAATATCACTCATATCTCCCTGTTTCACTCTTTTTAAAACTTTTCTTAATATATCGAGAGATTCGAATAACATATCTACAAAATCAGATCTCTTACTTATTGGAATCCTTTTCTCTTTAGCGCTATCTAAAAAAGATTCAAAATGATGACAAAATTTGGCTAAATTATCAAATCCGGCCATTGCGTTAAGACCTTTTAGTGTATGAAATGTAAAGAAAAGTTCCTGAATTGGTTTAATATCGTCTGGTCTTTCTTCTATCTTAAAAATTTCTTCTTCTGTCTTTTGAATCAGATCTTCAGATTCGCTTATAAATAACTTAATATCTTCTTTTGACACTTTTTCTTCTGATGGCACTTAATCACCTTCTTTTTTCAATGAAAATAAATTTACTATTTTTCGGTTTTTTTATTCTTGAGTATGCGATCCATAACTTCCAAAATTTGCTCCGACTTAAATGGTTTTTGGATGAAATCCTTTGCCCCTTTCTTGGCCGCTTCGAGGACTAGGGCTTCCTGCCCAAGAGCGGAGACTACAACTACCAAAGCTTTAGAATTAATTTTTAAAATCTCCTCTGTAGCTTCGATACCTCCTTTCTCTGGCATTACTAAGTCCATCGTGACTAAATCAGGGCTTAATTTCTTGTATAAAGAAATTGCCTCGACTCCGTTTGAGGCTTCACCGATTACTTCAACTTGATCGATTTTATTAATGATATTTTTCAGCATGTTTCGCGTAAACTGCGCATCATCCACAATTAGGATACGTTTTTTCTCATTCTTTGACATATTTTTCACTCCTTAATTTATCTGAATTTACTTTTTTTTTGATTTTATTTTAATGATGATAAATCTTGTTGAATCCTGAATTTCTCTACTTCGCTAAAAATCATACTCAAGTTAAGCATCACCCTTGGTCTATCCTTAAAATTTATAATGCCTTTAATGAATTCCATAGCAACACTTGTTTGAAAAATAGGACTCAACTCTAAGATCTCATTTGGAAGTATGTGATCGATTGCAACTATTGAATCTACATAAAAACCAATAAGATCACCATCAACTTTTAGTATTATAATGAAAGTCTTTGATGTATTCATATCCTGATTGAAAGAGGAGTATTTTGATTCATACAAAATATATTGGTCCAAATCCAACTTCTTCCTCAAATTAATTACATGAATAATTTCTCCTCTATAATTATAGATTCCATCTATGAAATCCAGACTTTTTGGTAATTTTCTTATTTGACCTGCTTGAATTATTTCCTTAACATCGAGAAGGTCAATAACAAATTGTTCCCATCCAATCTCAAAAGTAAGGATTGAAACTTGTTCAACTTCTTGGTCATATTCTCGTATTTGAGCCATTTTTTTTTAACCCATCTATTCTTTAAATTATAAAATATTGATCAATAATATTCTCAAAATCTGAAAATGGAGTTACATCTCCATTAAAATCTTTAATATAATCTTTAAATTGGTATAGAAACTCGTCACTTACCAAATACATGTAACGCTGTAATAAGCTATTCATATCTTCTACCAAAAAAGCAAAAATAACGTCATTTTTACTGATCACGTAGAATTGTTGATTTCCAAAATTAATTTCCTTTAGCTTGGCACCTGTCTCCTCTCCAATAATTGTATTTGAAAATGAAAGTAAAGCTGAAATAAATCCCCCTATGTGTACCTCATGATCAGCTATATTCGACCTTTTCTTATTAATCTTCGAGATAAATGGGCTTCCAGCTGATCCGATTATAAATACTGCAATAATACCAGGACTCCTAGGAATTTCAATCTCAGATTCAAATAAACTTGTTATTTCAGAGACTGGAGCGTGTAATTTTACTTTATTGTTAATTTTTTTTGACAAAAAATAAAGCTTAGGAAAGTTAACTGATCTTTCCTTCTCTTCCATATAGATTATAACAGAAATTTCTTGATTAGAGTTTTCAAAATATTGAATAAAGAGCGTGAAGTCATTTAATGGAATAATAGAGTTACCTTTTCTTTTAGTAATTATTTCTTTCTTATATAATTCGATAACATTCTGTATCAAGGGAACTCCTATGCCCTTTTGAAGAATTATAGTATAATCTCCAAGAGTTTTTAATTCTCTGATACTCAATAATCCATAGCCAAGCATTTGCAGTTTTTCTGAATTATGAGTTGTATTTTGAGCAGGCGTATTCATTGATATCATATTAACTTCATGCTTATGTTTTACAAATTCTTTTTTTTAATCGATAAACGTAAAAACAATATAAGAACATCAAGAATTTTGATGTCAAATAATTCTTTTTTTGTTTTTTTTCTCATTCTTCTTAATTTTGAACTAAAAAATTTATAAAAGTGAGCATATTTAAATTTATTGAAAAACATTGTTATTCTAATGAGAAAGACAACATTCTAATTAAATAAAAATATATATAAAGTTCCGACTATCATATTATTTTTTCATTATTTACAAATATTATTTTTTATTGAAAATCAATATTCTTCCGATTTCTTACCATTTTGATATAGTTTTGAGTTTGACAAACATTTATATGTTCCAAAAAACATATTAAATAAACAATTAATATTTGTTATTATATTTTACATACTAAAAAAAAAGAGTACACACAAATTGTTAACAGAAATAGTTTTTTGTGTATAAAATTATAACTAGCATGACAATACAAGCTGCAGATCCTAATAATGAAAATCTATTAGAGGATATTATAATAGTTTGCCCAAAATGTAAAACTATTAAGGAATTAAAGATACCGAGAAAAGTTGTAAATCTAAGTAAACAGCTGACAACGATTTCAATTCCTTCAGGGTTATGTTGTGAACATAGTTTTCAATCTTTTGTTGATAAGAATTTCAAGATTCGAGGGTATCAAAATGTTGATTTTGAATTCAACCACATGGAACTTTATGAAAGTTCCTTGCCATTAGATGAACAGGATAACGATAGTGTAAAAGAATTTAGTTCTTCACCAATTTTTCAAAATGTTATTCAATTATTACGTAATAGCGTTGACGATAAAGAAGTTTTAGGTTGTTCGATCCTTACAATTGAAGGAAAAGTTTTGTATTCTTCCTTTCCTGAAGATACTCTTTTTAATACAATGAAAGAATTTGAAGCGAGAAGTGAGAAAAATTTAGTTTCTGTAAATAAAATGTATCTTGAATTAGAAAATAATCAAAAATTCATCTCAAACTTTATGGAAATTAATGGTATAAAATTCAATTTGATTTTGATGCTTTCTTTTAGATGTAAGTTTGGAATGGGCAATTTACATATGCGAGATTTAATAAAAAAGATTGGAAAGATAAATTAAAATGAATATTCAGTATGTAAATTAAGAAATTCAAATGTTTGGGCATGATTATAACTCGTCAAGACCTTAGTAACTCATAATGTTAATCCAATAACATTTATTCCTCTGCATATTGTAGATTTACATTTATCTAATGAAATCGAGCATCAAGCTATAAATTTGTTATGCAAGATAAATTGTTTATTGCCATAAGAAATATATTCCACACAAATGATCTTTCAACAATTTATAAGCTTTTAAGTAGTTCATTACTATAACTTTTATACTATAACATTTAATTTTGTTTTAATAAATTATATTCTTCTTCTTTTTTTAGATGTTTTAACAAGTTCAATTCCCATAATAGATCATATTTTACTTCTCCCTCTATTATTATATTCAGAAGTTTCTTCCTAATCTTTTTTCCAAGAATATTTTCAACTTTTTCTGATAGAAGCCCCTCCTCTACAATTTTAAATACTTGAGTTTCAAGATTATTAAGAATTTTTATTATAGCGGGTAACAATTCCATCGGTGGTTCAAAAAGGGATAAAATATCCTCATCCGAAAGTATATCTATCATCCTATAATTGATAAAGATACCTAATTCTTCAATATTTTTAGTATCGAGGATTTGATATAATTTCCTTTCAATTGGGTATAATAAATATTTCCCTATTTTGTGATAAAGGCTAATAGCTTCAGAGAAATTCTCAGAATCGCTCCTTTTATAGGTACAAAATATTTCTTCGAATAGACCACATCCTTCCGAAGACACGATTGAGCTCAATTCTTCTTCAGTAAGATAATTTATGATTTCCAAATCGAAAAGATAATTGGCTAAACGTATTTCCCCTCTCATTAACCTTTTTGCGATCTCCTCTTTAAAGACCTCTTTAGCTCGTAGATCCCCTTCTTGTGTAAGCCTTTTTAGTAGAGGAAATGCCAGTAATGAATCTAATATGTCGGTATTATAATCGTTCTCTGCCCACGCTTGAAGGTTAGAGGAGTGTGCCCAGAATTCTACCTCGGGAGGGATTAACTCTGGTGCAGTTTCAAGAGAGTGGCCTAGTTTGTCCAACACTTCATCAATGGAACTTATAGAGGAGTATTGATTTATTTTATCAACGGGGATATTGATTAACACGTACTTACATTGCTTGAATTCCTTTCCAGAGACATTAATATATGTTTTTCCATTTTTTAAGCTTAGACTAAGATATTCATTAATTTTAAAATCTTTTTCCGAACTCATTGTCACTATCTTTATTTCAATATAACTTTATAAATCTTCACCTTTTTAACAACCTGCAAAAATTAGTTTAACATTTAATTAAATTGAGAGTAGAAAAAAGTTCTTTACGCCTTCAACGGCAAAAAACTTCACCAAAATTGATAAGGTTAAGGGTTAAAACTTAGTCTATAATTAAATTTTTAATTTGTGTACAAAGGTATATTTTATATAAGTTTGTGTGACTACTTTTATGTTTTGTATGTAAATTTTATCTTGAAATATACTTTTTTGACTCTGCTTTTTGGATATTTTTATAAAAAGGTTAAAAAAAGAGTCAAAATTATTTTATCTTTAAATTCAGTAATTAAATTTGTATGTAACGATGAGCTTATAAAATTTAAAGCATTCATTTATAATAATTTACATATGCGAGATTTAATAAAAAAGATTGGAAAGATAAAATAAAATGAATATTCAGTATGTAAATTAAGAAATTCAAATGTTTGGACATGATTATAACTCGTCAAGACTTTACTAACTCATAATGTTAATCCAATAACATTTATTCCTCTGTATATTGTAGATTTACATTTATCTAATGAAATCGAGCATCAAGCTATAAATTTATTAAAAGTGTATTTGGCAACAAACAATATTGATGGAATATAACCTAAAAGCCAATGTGCCGGCGCAATATACTTAACTAATATAATTTTGGAATTTTTTTGAATAATATTCCTTTAATAAAGTAAAAAGTCTTAAATTATTACTCAAATTACTCTCATTTTTTACCCACAAAATAATATTTAATTGAATTCTTGATAAATTTCATGATATCGTGTAAACAAGTTTTTATAAAAATGTTAAAAAAAGAGTCAAAATTATCTTTTCTTAATTTATTTTGCCACAAAAATGGTATGAATAATAACAATTCTCACATTTGTATGTAACGATGAGCTTTTAAAATCTAAAGCATTCATTTATAATTAGAGAAAGATAAATAATAATTAAATTAGAAAATTTTTGTTTTAAGGAGAAAAAATAAAAATGTTGTCAAATGAAGACCTCTTAAAGAATGTTAAAAGCCTTTTGGATAATGTTTACGAGATCCTACAGCTATTTAGCCCTTTAATGGCACGAATGCTAGAATTAGATGAAGCAAAGAAGTACAAAAAAAATGGTACTTTTGATAAAGCAGCTTTCTTATTCGGTGAAATTTCACAGCTTTGCAAAGAAATCGAAGGCACTCCATTACCTTCAGCCACATTTTTAGAAAATTTAGGAAATTAGTCATATACTACGTTATATTCTGACATTATCAATTTAATACTTAATTCTTTTTAAGAAATCTTGAGATAAGAAGATAATATATGCGCCCGCCGGGAATTGAACCCGGGACGCTGACTTGGGAAGCCAGCATATTACCACTATACTACGAGCGCTTGATTTTTGAGAATCTACCTAGTTTCGAGTTCTTCGAACGAATATAATTATAATAATTAGAGTAGACAATTAAAATTTTTTGAAACAACCCTCTTAAAGATAACTGTAAAATCTTATTTCGTATCATATATAAGAACAAAAGGCTCTTTCGATACAAATATAACCCTAAATTATTATCATTACCATATTCCCAATAATGAAATCTCATTTTTAGGGGATAAAATTCCCGCATCTTTATCAATACTTAAAGAGGATGTTTTTAAGCAGAACATCCGAGATTAAACTACCAATAAAAAAAAAGGAAATAGTGAATATAAATAAGATGACACCAAATCCCGGTAGAAAGGAAAATATACTCAAAGAGTCAGAAGAAAAATATAAATTAATGCTAGATAACGCATATGATCTAATTACAATTATAAACGATAAATTTGTTCCTGAATATATTAATGAAAAAGCTTACCTTGATTTGTTGGGTTATTCTAAAGAAGATATAATTGGAAAAAGTCCATTACTTCCTTTTCATCCGGATGATCATGAATTAGCCATTAACACTTTAAAGAAAGGTTTTAAGAACGGGGAAGGAAAAAATGAAATTAGAGTAAAACATAAAGATGGGAATTACATTTGTCTTGAAAGTAAGGGAAGAACTTTCATTGATGCTAATGGAAAAAGAAAAGTAATTATTATATCAAGAGATATAACCCGTAGAAAGGAGACAGAACAGAAATTAAGGTATTCAGAAGAGAAATATAGAAGTCTGATTAACGACCTTATTGATATTATATTAGAAGTCGACTTGAAAGGGGTAGTAACTTATGTAAGCCCTCAATGCTTCGATTTAATTGGTTATCACCCTCATGAACTTATTGGTACAAATGCGCTTAAATTTATTTATCGAGATGACGTTTCAATAATAGCAGATTCGATGAAAAACGCCTTTAAAACTAAAACTATGATTTCAGTCTCGATCTATAGACTCGTCCATAAAAATGGTGATAATATATTTGTCTCTGCCAGGGGAAAATATGTTAATGTCAATGGAACAGAAAAATTTATTATTGTAATAAGAGATTTAACTATTCAAAAAAAGATAGAACATAATTTAAGATTGTCAGAAGAAAAATCTAGATTGATTTCTGAAAATGCAACTGATATTATTTCAATTATAAACAAAACCTTTCAATTAGTATATATAAATGAAATCCCTCTTTTAGAAATAGGTGGTTATAGTGTTAGTGAATTGATTGGAAAAAGTGGAATTGATCTAATACATCCAGATGATCGTGAGAAGACAACAAAATTGTTACTTGAAGGTTTTAAAACAGGCGAATGTTTTATAGAAACAAGGATTAAACACAAGCTTGGTCATTATTTCATATCAGAAACTAATGGAAAATTATTCATTGATAAAGATGGGGAAGGAAAACTACTTTTGTTTATTCGAGATATAACCAAGCGTAAGAATGCTGAAAATAAAATTATAGCTGAAAATAAGGAACTAAGGGAATTAAGTCAAATTAAAAGTGAATTAATAACTAAAGCATCTCATGAATTTAAAACACCTCTGAGTTCTATTTATGCAGCATCTCAATTTCTTATACGTGACTACGGAGAACGATTAGATGGAGAAGTTTTAGATTTTTTAAAAATTATTCATCGAGGAGGACGGAAATTAAAACAATTAATCGAAAATTTGCTTGATGTATCAAACGTAGAATCAGATAATTTGAATTTGCATTTCAAGAAAGAAAACTTAACACAGCTAATAAATGAATGTATTACAGATTTAATGTATTTGGCGAATGAAAGAAGTATTTGTATTAGAAATGAACTACAAGAAGAAATTAACTTAGAAATAGATAGAATTAGAATCGAGCAAGTAATGAATAATCTCCTTACTAATGCAATAAAAAACACACCTCCCGAAGGAAAAATTTACATTAATTCAAGGATCACTAGTAAATCGGTTGAAATTTCAATAAAAGATACAGGAGTAGGGTTAACAAAGAAAGAGAAAGAGCTTTTATTTCAAAAGTTTAAGAAATTTAATAGGGATATAAAAAGATTAGACATCGAGAATGAGGGTTCAGGATTGGGATTATATATCTCAAAAGAAATTATAGAATTACATAATGGAAGTATTTTAGTAGTTTCAGAAGGAAGAAATAAGGGATCAACTTTTACAATTCGGTTACCAAATTCGAATTAATCTTTTTTTCAAGACTCACAAATATAATCTTTAAAAGTAAGCTCTTTTTTAATACAATAGTTGTTTTTCAGAAAAATTTGATGACAACTTTTACAAATCCATGACATATTCCTATTAATTATAATTTCATTTTTGTCTTGAGCATATATGGAAAATAACCTAAAAAGTTATACTAAGATTGGTGGGATATTTGGCATTTTATCAATTACTTTTGGTTTAATAGGGGATATTATTGCTTTAATTTTATTTCCGGGATATAATTTTCTGAGAAATTCTGTAAGTTATCTGTGTATAGGTCCGGGGGGATTATTTTTCCAATTTGGTACTGCTTTATCCGGTATTTTTGCATTGATTTTTGTATTATGTGTTATTCAAACACTCGATGAAGAATCTACTAATCCAATCATTAAAAAATGGGCTATATTATTTGCAATAATTTCTTGTGTGAGTTTTATGAATTTAGGAATCTTTTGTGGATCTTATCCTATAATAGACTTAATACATGGAGTATCGGCAGTAATTAGTTGGCTATCAGGTATAGGTTATATCACTCTTTTTAGTATTTTAATGTTAAAAGAGTTAAAATATCCTAAAATCATTGCTTATGTTGGTTTCATTGTTTCTAGTAGTCTATCTTTTATGATAGTATTGTTTATTCTGTATTACTCCCCTGGAATAAAAGAGGTCGTAATGATTTTACCACTAGTAGAATGGATTAATACTTTTGCTCTAATTTTTTGGTATTTTATGGTCTCTACATACCTACTGGCCAAATAGACTTAATTTTTTAAAAGAGAGATCCTTCTTTAATTTGCTATAGTAATTTTTTTAAGTGATTGGAAGTAGGCTATCTATTATGAGAAAAAACGTTTCATTATTCATACTGATACTCCATCAAGTATTATTCATAATAATTTACTTGATCCCATTCAATATAATATCTGAAAAAAATGATGAAATTAGCTTAACATTTGCTCTAATCTTATTATTTATTATCTATCTAAGTACATTTTCGATCCTCTACAAGGTTATTTTCAAAGAAATCTCAATTTATGTTTTCGGAATAATGGTGTTTATCGTCGGATTCTTATGCAATATTGTCGCTATTATAATTTCCCCTGAATATTTTATGTGGAAGTGGTCTATAAGTGTTTTAACTCACCATCCTGGTGGAGGGTTCATGAGAATTGGATTTATAATTTCCTATAATCTAGCAATTCCATTTTTTATCAAGTTTGGGAGGTTATTAAAAGCTGAAACTATAAATGATCATCTACGAAAGCTAGCAGTTGCATGTGGTATTTTTACTTCAGTTGCTGCTATGTTAGCAGGAACTTTTTCAGGTAGAAACACTCTTAACAGTACCTTACATGGCTTATTTGCACTCTTAAGTTGGCTTGGTGGGGCAGTAGTATGTCTTCTTTTTGGTTTGTTGATGTTAAAAAATTCTAGATTTTCAAAATCAATCTCAAATTTTAGTTTTTTAATAAGTGGATTTTTACTTTTTTATTTAATTCCATTTTTTATAGTTAACTTCTGTAATTTATTTCCTGAAACATCACCCGTATATGCTTTTGGAAGAAATATTTATTTTATTATGCCTCTCTTTGAATGGATCGTAATTTTTAGCGTATTTACGTGGTACCTATTCATTTCTATTCATGTTTTCCGGGAAAATATCAATTAATTAGGTGTAATGACTTTTATGGATAACATTAAGATTAAAAAAAACGTAAAGATAGAGAAGAAAGATGCTTTAATAATTGTAGACTTACAGAATGATTTTGTTTCAGGTGGAGCTTTACCTGTTGAAGATGGAAATTTGATAATTGATGGAATTAATAAAGTAGCAAATAATTTTAAGAAGATTTGCAGAAATGTCATATTAACTCAGGATTGGCATCCTCCAGGGCATAAATCCTTTGCAAGTGTTTATCCCGGAAAAAATCCGGGTGATGAATTCCAATCAGAAAATGGAGCTATTGGCCCAATTCTATGGCCAGATCATTGTGTTCAAGGCACTGAAGGATCAAAATTTCACAAAAATTTAAACACTGACTTAGCTAGTTGTACAATTAGAAAAGGTACAAACTTAAACGTGGATAGTTATTCAGCTTTTCTTGAAAATGATAAAAAAACTGAAACAGGGTTAGCCGGGTATCTAAAATCTTTAAAAATTAATAGAATTTATGTATGTGGTTTAGCTTTAGATTATTGTTGTTATTTTTCTGCTATGGATGCTGTTGATTTTAATTTTGAAGTGTTTTTTATAGTAGATCTGACAAAAGGAATCGATCTTCCTCCAGGAAATATTTCAAAGTCGTTGGGAAACATGAATAAAAAAGGTATAAAATTCGTTTCATTTCAAGATAGCTTTAAATGAAAATAGTTTTTTTACATCAATCTTTTCATTTAAGTAATGGTTAAATTTCCCTATCACTCAATTTTGATCGTTTGTAGTGTTAATACAGCACGTAGTAGAATGGCGGAAGGTTTTTTACTTGATTTTTTCTTTAGGAAGAAATTAGATATAATTGTTAAATCCGGCGGTATTTCGTCTCATGCCAGAGATGGGATGGCGATATCAATGGATGCAAAACTAGCTATGAAAGAGATGGGAATTGAACTATCGGAAAATGCTTTATCTGTTGATTTAAAAAGGCACCCTGAATTTTTTGAGAATATAGATCTAATCCTAACATTAACAGAAAAGCACAAGAAAGAAATCTATAATTCAATTAAGTTGAATAGTAGAAAAATTTTAACAATAAAAGAATTCGCTGGAGAAAATGGAAATATAGAAGATCCGTGCATGAAGGAATTAGAAGGCTTTAGGGTTGCTCGTGATGAAATTATTGAAAGTTTATTAAAGGGTTTAAATAAATATTCATTTTAAAAAATGATCGAATATATAATCATTGCTATATTACAAGGTTTTTTTGAATGGCTTCCAATTTCGTCCAGCGGTCAGACTTTTATAGTAGGAATGAATGTTTTTGGCATATCTGCTGAGGAATCATTTAGTCTTGCTATTTGGTTACACTTTGGGACAACTCTTGCAGTGTTATTTAAATTTAGAGCTGATTTTTTTAAGATTTTTAAATCCTTTGTTCCTAATACCTTTAAGGTTGATGAAATTGATATAAAAAGAAGAAATTGGTTGATTTACGCAACTTTAGGTACCGGACTTACTGCTTTACCACTCTACTTTATTTTCAAAATATTAATA
>SDBT01009525.1_pt1 | contig 15740 bp, 17 predicted proteins | sample 2277101 | NCBI WGS metagenome assembly SDBT01 (sample SAMN10404973, study PRJNA504765) | marine sediment metagenome | isolation source: marine sediment core GS10_PC15, 103 cmbsf | place: Arctic Ocean: Southern Knipovich Ridge | collected 2010 | reverse complement strand
GATGGTCGGAGATGTCGAAATCCGAGGGAGCAATCAAAGTCCGGGGTGAGATTAGAGACGGAAAGATTATAGGGATTCAGGAAATGGCTCTTGGAAAGAAACCTATCCCCGTTCCTGGCGACATTATAAAAGGATGCATAGCCGAGGGTAAAGAAGGTGTTCTCCCTGAAAGAGAATGTGTACTGCATCTTAGGTTGATAGCTCCTGGCATATGGATCATCGCCCGCGAAGTAAAAGGAAGATCAGGAGGAGTGAGTAAAAGGAAGCTTCCTTTTCGCCGCAAGTAGGGTTAAACTTTACAAACCTATAGAGCTCATATTGTTTTTAACTTTCAGAGAATAATTGAGCTTTTTTTATACTTTTGAAAAATTAAAAAATAAACCTTCGTCCCGAGGGCGTTCGACTGAGCTCAGCCGAAGTCTTCAGGTCGAGGAAAATTCAATAAAAATTAAAAAATAAGAAATAAACAAAAAATAAGAAATAAAAAACAAAAAACACTCCCTATTATTTGCCAAACTGAAACAAAAGTTGTAAAATGATCATAGAAGCGCTGTTTTTACAGTATTGTTTTTGGTTATCAATATGGGATTATTTTCAAAATTAAAAAACAAAAAAAATAAAGGTAATTCTGCGTTTGCTTTGGATATTGGTACGGCCGTGGTCAAAGCTTTAATTTTCCGGATTGATGAAAAAGAGGGCAAGGGTTATATTTTAGGCGTGGGTCGGGCCAATCAGGCGTTAGGAGATATGCAGTCGGGTGCGGTTACGGACATTGCCGGCGTGGTTGCGACTTGCGAGAAAGCAATTAAGGCGGCAACAGATGAGGCTCATTTCCGGCCGACCCAGGTTATTTTAGGTATTGCTGGCGAGTTGGTCAAAGGTTCAACCACCATGGTTCATTATGAACGTTTAAAACCCAAGACCAAGATTGATCTGCCCGAACTTAAGAACATTCTCCATAAGGTGCAATGGAAGGCTTTTGACAAAGTCAGAAAACAGTTGGCCTGGGAGACCGGTCATTCCGAGATTGATGTCAAGTTGATTAACGCGGCAATCGTGGATGTCCGGATTGACGGCTACCGGGTGACTAATCCTTTGGGCTTTCAGGGTAAGGATGTTTCGATCGGGATTTTTAATGCCTACGCCCCTCTTGTGCATTTGGGCGCTTTGCAAACAATCGCTTCGGAATTGGATTTGGATCTCCTTTCGATTGCAGCCGAACCTTATGCTGTGGCGCGGGCCACGGGTCTAGAAGACGCTCCGGAGTTTTCGGCTATTTTTATTGATGTTGGCGGAGGCACCACCGATATCGCGGTCGTGCGCAACGGCGGGGTGGAGGGGACAAAGATGTTCGCTTTGGGCGGGCGCGCTTTCACAAAGAGAATCGCTTCTGATTTGGGTGTTAGTCTGGCAGAGGCCGAGGAAATGAAGATCAAATATTCTCGCAGCCAACTGCCAGAAGCAAAACTTGCCAAGATTAAAGAGTCCTTAACCGGTGATGTGCGGGTTTGGATTTCAGGATTAGAGCTTGCTCTCTCTGAATTTACGGAATCTGATTTGCTGCCTTCGCGGATTCTGCTTTGCGGCGGCGGTTCTTTATTGCCTGGAATTCAAGCCGCGCTTCTCAATCCGATTTGGGTTGAAAATTTGCCTTTTGCTAAGAACCCGCAAGTGAGTTTTATTAAACCAGAGGAGGTGGTTGATATCATTGATCAAACAAAGAAGTTAACCCAACCCCAGGATATTACACCAATGGCCTTGGCCAATCTCGCTATTGATTTGGCTGGACAAGAGAGGGTGGTGGGTAAAATTTTGAGAAGAGTGGTTCGGATGATGCAGACTTAGATTAATGCAAAATGTAAATCTCAAAATGCAAAATGATAAATCAAAATGCAAAGAGAATCCTTCCTTTTTGCATTTAGGTAATTTTACATTTTCATTTTGATTTTTGCACTTTGAATTTTGATTTTAAATAATGAAAACGATTTATATTGACATCGATGAAGAAATTACGAGTGTGATTGACCGGATCAGGAAAATTACAGATCGGGAGATTGTTTTAGTTATTCCCCAGCGGGCTTTGCTTTTGCAGAGTATTGTCAACTTAAAGCTTTTAAAGGGACAGGGCGATATTTTGGGCAGGAAAGTGATTATTGTGACTGCCGACCAATTAGGGAAACATTTGGCGGTAAGGGCTGGTTTAGAAGTTAGAGAAAAGGTGGGGAATAGAGCTGTTTTAACTACTGAAATCGAAGTGTCTCGAGAGGAAAAGGAAAGAGAGACAAAAACGAGGTCAAGGAAGCAGACGCAGCCTTTTTCTTCTCTAGAGCGGCATTCGGCGGTTTCGGTTTTTGATATTGTCCGGCGGGCCAAGAGTCAGAAGTTTTATCCCCTAAGGCAAGAAAAGGATAAAGAAAAAAAGAAGTTTTTTTCAAAGTTTAAAGTCCGCCGTCCCAAAGGCGGACGGCCGGACAGGCCCGCCTACGCCAAGGCTTCGGCGGGCAGGCCTAAATATCCAGGACTCAAAAGGAAACGTTCCCGCAGGCTGGGGGCGCGGCTCTCTTCGTTTTCCGCCAAGGTCGGTTTGGGTTTTATCGGCTTAAGTTTGGTTTTGGTTGTTTTAATTATTTTATTGGTCCTTCCTCATGCCACGGTTACGATTATCCCCAAGAGCGAACCTTTAAGTCAAAATGTTGAGTTGGTGGTGCGAACAGATATTGAGGAAATAGATGATTTAACCAAAGCGATTCCCGGCGAGTTTATGATTTTAGAAAAGCAGGAGTCGCGTATTTTCTCAAGCACCGGCAAGCAAGAAATCTTGGAGAAAGCTTCTGGCACAGTAACTATTTATAACGAGAAAGGCGTCAGCCAGACACTGGTTGCCACAACCAGATTGATGGCAGAGGGAGAGATTCTTTTCCGAACCAAAGAGCGGGTGGTGATCCCGCCGGCCTCGGTTTCTCCAGAGGGTTCTTTGGCGCCAGGTGCCGTTGCTGTTTCCGTGATTGCTGACCAGGCCGGCCCAGAAGGCAATATCGCGCCTTGCGAGTTCTATGTTGTCGCTTTTTCTGAAAGTCAGCGCCAAAAGGTTTATGCTCGGAACACAGAAGCTTTTGTTGGCGGCGCTTCTTACGAGGCGAAAGTGGTTGCGGAGAAGGATTTAGAAGGAGCCAAAAGGATAATCTCCGAAGATTTGATTGCGATCGGCCGTGAAGAGATCAAGGCGGAATTAAACTTGGATTTTGAATTGCCTGAAGGCGCGATTGAGAGTGAAATTATAGAGGAAGAAGCAAGCAGAGGGGTAGGCGAGCAGGCAGAGAGTTTTGAACAAAAAGTTAAGATCCATCTTAAGGCTCTGGTTTTTAGAAGCGAAGAGGCGGCAGAACTAGCGTTGAATTCAACGATGGATGTTTTGCCGGATGATAAGTATATCATTAACCCTTCGCTAGAAGAAGGAATTGATTTTAGTATTGAAAGCATTGATTTAATCCAGGAAAGGGCTTTGTTGAACGTTCGGGTAGAGAAACAGGTTGTCTGGAAGATTGATACCCTAAAGCTTAAAGCGGAGATCACTGGCTTGAGTCAGGAAGAGGCCTTGGAGCACCTTAATGAAATAGATGAGATTCTGGAGGCAGAACTGAAACTCTGGCCTTTTTGGGTCAGAAAAGTCCCTAGTTTAGAAAAAAAAGTGGAAATAGAGATTAAGGCAGAATAGTGAGATATGATCCCATTATAAGAAGACCAGGGGCCTTGCCCCATGTTTTTGACTTTATTTTAAGATATGTTATACTAAATCAGGTCTTTGTGATCACTATTTTTGGTGATGTTTTTATATTATGCTAAAAAAAAGTAAGATTTCTAGATCTGCTAAGGAATCTAGACCGACTTCGCCTTTGTCCAAGAAAGATGTCATTGAATTGCAGGGAGAGGTGAGCGAGGTTTTGCCTTCCACTACTTTTAAGGTAAAACTAGAGAACAATCATGAAATCCTCGCTCATATTTCAGGCAGAATCAGAGTGCATAGGATTCGGATTATGCCGGGTGATAAGGTGCGCGTGGAATTGAGCCCTTATGATTTGAGTAAAGGGCGAATTGTTTATCGTTATTGAGATTTTGGGTGATTTTTTTGTTTTCGATTTGCTCGAACCTTTGTTTTGGTTTAGGGAAAATAAATTTAGTTAAAATTTAAGATGAAAGTAAGGTCTTCGGTCAAGAAAATTTGCAAGAAATGCAAGGTCCTGCGGCGCAAGGGCAAGGTTTTTATAGTCTGTGAAAATCCCAAACACAAACAGAGGCAGGGATGATGATTAGTTCAAAGTTCAAAATTAAAAGTTTTGAATTCAATTTTGAATTTTGGACTTTTAACTTTTAACTAAGATATGGCTCGGATTGCGGGAGTGGTATTGCCCCAAGACAAGAGAATAGAGATTGGTTTAACTTCCATCTATGGCGTGGGACGGTCTTTAGCTAATAAGATTTTAGAGAAAGCTCGGATTGATCCAGACAAGCCGGTCTCTGCCCTGACAAGCGAAGAAGAAGGAAAATTGAGAGAGATCATTGAAGCCGAGCATAAAGTTGAAGGTGATTTAAGAAGAATGATTTCTTTACATATTAAACGTTTAAAAGACATTGCTTCTTACCGGGGCTTGCGACACAGCAAGGGTCTTCCTGTGCGGGGTCAGAGAACGCGGACGAATTCGCGGACCGTGAGAGGAAATATACGTAAGACAGCTGGTAGCGGCCGCCGGTCGTCGACAGAGAAAACGTAAGGATATGAATCATGAATAATGAATTTTGCCTGCCGAAGCTCATGGGCGTAGGCAGGAATTAGGAGTTTTGAATATGGGGAAGAAGAAAATCAAGACAATTGAATCTGATGCGACAACCGAAGCCAGGCAGGTAGAGAAGCTCACAGCCCAACTTGCGCATAAGCGGAAGAAGGTGCGCAAGTATGTGCCGCATGGGTGTGCTTATATTTACGCTACTTATAATAACACAATAGTGAGTCTAACAGATCAGGGGGGCAATGTGGTCGCTCAAAGTTCAGCTGGCCGTTTAGGATTCAAGGGAGCAAAGAAGTCCACGCCCTATGCCGCAGGAAGAGTGGTTAAAGTAGCGGCTGAAAAAGCCCAGTTGTATGGCCTAGAAAAGGTTGATGTTTTCTTGAAGGGGATTGGCGCCGGCAGAGAAGCGGCAGTACGTGCTTTGGCTGCAAACGGCTTGACGGTTTTATCAATTAAAGACACAACTCCAATCCCCCACAATGGCTGCAGGCCCAAAAAAGCGAGGAGAGTGTAGAGTGCAAATTTTTAATTTTTAGTTTTTAATTTTTATTTAATTTTTAAACATTGATCTTAAATTTTACTGTTTAAGAACTAAACCATTAGAAATTAAACATTCAATAAAAATTAAGAATTAATAATTAAGAATTGATAATTAGGAAATGGCTAAACAAACAGGTCCTAAATGTCGTCTTTGCCGCCGGGAAGGAGTAAAACTTTTTCTGAAAGGTTCTAGGTGCCTTGGCCAGAAGTGCGCAATGGTGCGCAAAAATTACATCCCGGGCAATCAAGGAACAAAGGCAGGATACAAGAGATTATCTGAATATGGTTTGCACTTGCGTGAAAAGCAGAAATTACGTCGTGTTTATGGTGTTTTAGAAAGACAATTCAGGCGTTATTATTTTCAGGCGAGTAGAAAAAAAGGGATTACCGGCGATATTTTGTTTCAAGTTTTGGAGTCACGTTTAGATAACGTGGTTTACCGGGCCAACTTTGCCGCCTCGCGGAGTCAGGCAAGACAGCTTCTAAATCACAGCTTCTTTTTGGTTAATAGCAAAAAAGTCAACATCCCTTCTTATCAAGTGAAAGAAAAGGATAAGATCAGTTTAACCCCGCGGGCCCAGAAGACTAAATATTTTAAAGAATTACAACTTCCCGTAAAAGGGACCTGTGTTTGGCTGGAGGTTGACCGTAAGAAAAAGGAAATCAGGGTTTTGCGCAAACCATCTATTTCCGATGTTGATCAATCGATTGACATGGCTTTGATTGTTGAATATTACTCTCGTTAATATTTTTAAGATCATAATTTCAAAAAAGATGCGAAGGTTTAAGAAATAGGATTCTCTATTTCCTGAATTGGGTATCTTTTACTAGAATAAGATGGAAAAGATCAAATTACCTAAGCGTATTGAAGTAACCAAAGCCAAAGCCAACAAAGCCACTTTGGTGATTGAACCCTGCTTTCCTGGCTATGGCTTGACTTTGGGCAATGCTCTAAGAAGGGTGCTTCTTTCTTCTTTGTCCGGGGGTGCGGTAACCAGCATCAAGATTAAGGGTGTCGATCATGAATTCTCCACTCTTCCTTATGTTCGTGAGGATGTAGTGGAAATTATTTTAAATTTGAAACAGTTGAGGGTCAAGGTTCACAAAGAAGAGCCAGTGAAATTTACCCTCAAGGTCAAAGGAGAAAAAGAAGTTAAAGCCTCTGATTTCAAAACGGGGAGCGATCTAGAGATCGCAAATCCAGATCTTCACATCGCCAGTCTCACCGACAAAAAGGCCGAGCTAGAGATGGAACTTCAAGCTCTCAAAGGGCGTGGCTACCAGTCTGTGGAGCAAAGAGAAGGAGAGAAGAGAGAAATCGGCGAGATTGCGATAGACGCAATCTTTACGCCGGTTAAAAAGGTGAACTGTAATATTGAGAACATCCGGGTAGGAGAGATGACTAATTTTGACAAACTAAAGATGGAGGTTGAGACCGATGGCACAATTTCTGCCAAAGAAGCCATGGAAGAGGCGTCTCAAATTCTGACCGATCACTTTTCTCTTTTGGGCGGAATAAAGGTGAGAAAGGCCGAATCCAAAAAGACCTCAAAAGAGAGAAGCAAGGGCGTTAAGAAAAAAGTGAAATCGCCAAAGAAAGCCCTTGTGGAAAAAGTAGAAGATTTATTTTTGGAAGAGCTGAAGTTTTCAGCCCGCACATTCAATGCTCTGAAAAAGAAAAAGATTCGACGGGTTAAGGATTTGGCCAAGATGACGGAAAAAAGATTGAGCAGTCTCTCGGGCATTGGGGCCGCGACGGTAAAAGAGGTCAAAAGAGTCTTGGGCCGCAAAGGCATCCTTTTAAAGCAGGAATGATTACAATTCAAAGTGACCGAAGGTCATCCCGAGGACGAGCAAAGCGAGGACGAGGCCTGCCTGGCCGGCCGCCTTGGTGTAGGCAGGGATCTCGTGAATATTCCTTGGGGTCTTTCGGTGTTTCTCACCTTAAGATGATACCATGGTGTCATCTTTGAACTTTTCACTGAAAAACATGCGTCATTTGAAAAGGGGTAAAAAATTAAGCAGGACCTCTGACGAGCGCAAGGCCTTACTCCGCGGCCTTGCCAATTCTTTAATATTGCATGACAAGATTAAGACCACAGAGGCTCGCGCCAAGGCCTTGCGCCCTTTTGTCGAAAAATTGATTACTAAAGGCAGGAAGCCGAATTTAGCCAACAGGCGATATGTTTTAAGATTTTTAAATCAAAAAGCGACCGCCAAAGTCTTTAGCAGTTTGAGCAAGAAATATAAAGCGCGGCCGGGGGGCTATACCCGGATTGTGAAATTAGGAAAGCGCGGCAGAGGAGACAACGCGTCGCTTGCGCACATTGAGCTTGTCTAAAATATATGATGAAACGTCAAGATAAAATCAAGCGGGAATGGCATTTGATTGACGCCAAGGGTCGGATTTTGGGCAGGTTAGCTTCCGAGATTGCCGTTATTTTACAGGGCAAGCACAAACCAGGCTTTCTTCCTTATTTAGATCAGGGGGATTGGGTTGTGGTTATTAATGCTAGAGAAATCAAGACCACTGGCAAGAAGGGAGAGCAGAAGATTTATTATCATTACACCGGTTATCCGGGAGGCATCAGGGGCAAAAAACTTAAGGATGCTTTTCAGGATGATCCTGCCTGGGTTTTAAAAACAGCGGTTTCGGGGATGCTGCCCAAGAATAAATTGCAGAAACCAAGACTTAAGAGACTAAAAATTTTCGTAGGGAGTGAGCATCCTTATCAGGGGAGATTTAAGTAATTTTCAATTTTCAATTTACAATTTTCAATCAATTTTCAATTTACAATGAATAAATTTTCAAACCAAAATGGGCAATTGTTTGGAGATTGAAAGTTGAAAATTCATATTATGGTTACCAAAAAATCTACAAAGAAAAAGAAAGATAAAAAGCAGGAGTCTAAAGTTACTGCTAAAAAGAAAGGCAAGGGTTCGCGCAAGGACCGTTATTTTTATGCCGTGGGCAGAAGAAAGAGGGCGGTGGCGCGGGTTAAACTGGTTGTCGGCAAAGGCGAAGTTATAGTTAATGATCGGGATTACAAAGAATACTTTCCCAGAACCTCTTTGCAAAAAATCATCAATGATCCTCAAATTTGCATTGGACGCACTGATGGTTTTGACGCAAAGGTTAAAGTCAACGGTGGAGGAGTGCGGGGCCAGGCAGAAGCAGTCCGCCACGGCATTGCCCGCGCTTTGGTTTGTTTTGAGCCTAATTTCCGGAAAAAATTAAAGAGAGCGGGATTTTTAAAAAGAGACCCAAGGAAAAAAGAAAGAAAAAAATACGGGCTGAAGAGAGCCCGCCGAGCGCCGCAGTGGTCGAAGCGGTAATGTGTAATGTTGGAATAAAAAAACTCCTTAATCAATTCAGGGAGTGAAAGATTATTTATAGTTTGTGAAGAAAAGCAAGAGCGATGCGGCACAGATAGCCACGCAAATTACGAGACGCCAAATTGCTTGTACTCGTTCTCTTCTTGATTTAGGATGACAGATTACCATAATCAAGCATCCTATTCCAATACTTGCTAACTGAGCGAGAAGTATCAAAGGCCATAGATTCATTGTTTCCCTCCTTGCTGTTGTAAGTTAAAAGATCAATCTTTAATCAATTCAATTTCTACCAGGGCATTGATGCCCTGGCCAATTTTTCTCAAATAGAGGATTTTTTTCGTATTTTTGCTCCAATTGATTCTTGTTTCGGGCAGTTCTGTATTTTTGATTTCAGTGATATGATGGGTGTTCATTTCTTTGGCGCCATCAATAAACTTAAGTTTTCCTTCTACCGTGAAGACCACGTATTGAGAACGGGGCCACCAGCCGACATTCTGCAATTCTCTGCTGTCTCGCGTTAGGAGCGTCTTCTCTTCCTCCCGCAAATAATATATTTCTATTTGATGTTCGTTAAAGTAGAGAAGTCTCTTGCCGTCAGGCGACCAGCTTGCGTCCTGGACTTCGCTGGCTATTTTAAGAGGCAGTTCCTGATCAATTAAATAAAGGTTGTTTCCGGCAATCACTGCTATTTTTTTAGACCCAGGGATGATCTTGTACTGATCGGCTTCGGGCAAACGGGAAATGATTTTAAAACGCTCCTGCCAGAGGTAGTTTTTAGAGACTAAGAAATAGCCCACCTCTCTTTTTTGGACCAAGATCGAACCCCAAGAGGTAGGGAGGTAGGAGTAGATGTTTTGAAAAAGCAAACTGATTTCCGACTTTAGAATATCAACCTCGTAGAGGTTATTTTCACTTAAAAGGAATAATTTTTGGCTGTTGGTGGGCTGCCATTTAACACTTTTTATCTCCTCTTTGAAAAGACTCCCGATTTCCCAAATTTTAATCTGATCTTGTTTTGTTTCAATTTCTGACAGATCAAGAAGGCCGTAACGTTCGCGGTTTCCTTCTTTGTGGCTTAAGAGAACTTTTTTATTGTCAGAAGACCAATTGAATTCATCGAAATAAATATCCGAAAGCTTAATATTTTTTCCTTTATTTTTTACATTTAACCAGATTCCGCGATTTTCTCCTTCAGTCAAATTGTAAATAATTTTTTTATTATCAGGGCTTAAGCTGAAGTTGTTGATCTTGTCTTGGAGCAGGATTTGTTCAGGCAGATTTTGGGCAAAGAGAATGATGTGGGTCGCGGAGGTAACCAGCTCTGGTTTTACCGTCAGATTGGTTTCCCAAGGCTCAAACCCTTGTTTTTCGATTTTCAGGTCGTAGTTGTTGGGTTTTAGACTGTCAATCTTGCTTGGACTCGCGTCTTTATAGAGTTTATTGTCAAGATAAATGGCAGCGCCGCGAGGGATGGTTTTGATACTAATCGTCCCTGTTTTAGTAAATTCTAAAGTTTGTAAATTAAAACGATACCCCCTAGCATAGAGGATGATTAGGGGAGAGCCGATCAAGAAGATAATGATTATTAAAAAAAGGAGAAAACGGCGAAAATGATGAGACATAGGGGTAATAAAATTGCTGTTTTGTTATTTAATTAATCTGTTAAACGGAAATCAATTTATCACATTATGAGAGAATTGTCAAAAGAATTGTCAATTTCTAATGGTTCGACTATGCTCACCACCATGCTCACCACCCTGAGCTTGCCGAAGGGTTTTCAATCAATTTTCAATTTACAATGAATAAATTTTCAAACCAAGATGGGAAATCGCTTGGAGATTGGAAATTAAGAATTACTCTTTATGGCTAAGTTTATTATCAATGGCGGTAAAAAACTAAAGGGAGAAATTAGAGTTTTGGGCTCTAAAAACGCGGCCACAGCTTGTTTGGCGGCAAGCCTGCTGATCCGTGATGATCTTGTTTTAGAGAATGTTCCTAATATATCAGATGTGGAAAAAATGAAGAAGATTCTGCAAAAGATCGGGGTTCGTGTTGCAAGTGAAGATAAAAAACACAGGGTAGTACTCAACAGTGCCGGAGCCAGAAGCTCTGATTTGAATTTTCCCGAGGTGTTTGAGATCCGTTCCTCAATTCTTTTGGTTGGGCCACTACTTGCTCGCTTTAACAAGGTAAAAATCCTTCACCCCGGGGGGTGCCATATCGGAGCGCGGCCGATCACTACCCACCTTGATGCTTTTCAGGCTTTAGGGGCTCGTGTCCGCAAGATTAAAGATTATTATTATTTGGAAGGCAAGGGTTTGCGGGCGGGAGAAGTTGTTTTATCTGAATTCAGCGTTACAGCAACAGAGAATATTATGATCGCCGCTTGTTTGCTTCCCGGGAAGACTAAAATAAAGCTTGCCGCCGCTGAACCGCATGTTCAAGATTTAGCTCGCCTCCTGAATAGGGCAGGAGCTAAAATTCGCGGCGCCGGCAGTCATACGATAACAATTGAAGGAGTTTCGAAGTTAAAGGGGACTAGACATAGGGTGATTCCTGATATGATTGAAGCCGGCACTTTTATCATTGCTTCTTTATTGACTGGAGGAGGAGTTAAGGTTGTGGATATTAACCCTGATCATTTAGATCTTTTTTTGAAAAAAGTTGAACAAGCGGGTGGACGTTTTGATAAAGGGAAGAGCTGGATTTTAGTTTTGCCAAAGAAGGGTTTCGGGCCGGTTCAAATTCAGACCCTGCCTTATCCAGGATTCCCTACTGATCTTCAAGCCCCTTTTTCTGTTTTATTGACTCAAAGCCGGGGAGAGAGTTTGATCCACGACCCCATGTATGAAGGCCGTTTAAAGTATTTGGAGGAATTGAAGAAAATGGGCGCTCATGTTAAAATAATTAGTCCCCACAAGGCGGTAATTCGCGGCCCGGTTAAACTAAAAGGCAGGGAAATTATGAGTTTTGATTTGCGGGCAGGGGCTACTCTTATTTTGGCGGCTTTGGTTGCTTCCGGCAAATCGGTTATTCACCGGGCTCAAGAAGTGGATCGAGGGTATGAGAGGATAGAAGAACGACTCTCCGCGCTCGGCGCGGATATTAGAAGAATTAATTAATTTTTAGTTTACAGTTCTCGAATTTCCAACGATATAATTTTCAAACCGAAGAATGAGAAATGGTTTGAAAGTTGAAAATTGATCATTGAAAATTCATTGGAAATTGAGATTTGGAAATTGAAAATTTTAATCCAATGTTTGTCAAAAGAATCGGTATTGATCTCGGCACAGCGAATACTTTGGTTTGTGTTCCGAAGAGAGGGATGATTATTAATGAACCGACGGTAGTGGCGGTTTCTTTGACCGATAACAAGATTTTAGCCGTGGGGATAGAGGCAAAGAATATGCTGGGCCGTACCCATGAAACGATTCGGGCTTCCCAGCCAATGAAGAACGGCGTGATTGCTGATTACCGCATTACCGAGGCGATGCTCCGTTATTTTATTAGCAAGGTTATGGGCGGTGTGCGGCTGTTTCGTCCGGAAGTGATGGTTTCCGTGCCGGTCGGGATTACTTCGACGGAAAGGAGGGCGGTCGTGGATGCTACGATCAATGCGGGAGCGAAGGTCGTCTATTTAATCAAAGAGCCGGTCGCGGCCGCGATTGGAGCGAGCATTCCAATTGGTGAATCAGTGGGCAATATGATCATTGATGTCGGGGGTGGAACCTCGGAGGTGGCGATAATCTCCTTAGGGGGAGTTGTAGCCGCTGATTCAGTGCGGGTGGCGGGAAATAAATTTGATCAGGCAATCGCCGATTCTATTCGCGCCAAGCACAATTTGGCGATTGGCGAATCCACGGCGGAAAGGATTAAGATTAAGCTAGGCAGCGCCTTGCCCTTGAAAAAAAACAAAAAGATGGAAATTCGCGGTCGGGATATGATTGGAGGACTGCCGCGCAGTATTGTGATTTCTTCTTGGGAGGTGACCGAAGCGATCCAAGAGCCGATCCGAGAGATAATTATGACGATAAAAGCGGTTCTCCAAAAGACGCCTCCTGAACTTTCAGCAGACGTGATTGATCGAGGCATGGTTTTATCAGGCGGAAGTTCAAAACTTAGGAATTTAGACAAATTGATCACTAAAGCGATTAACGTTCCTTGTTATACCGCTCCTGATCCTCTTTTGTGTGTAGTCAGAGGAACGGGAATCGCCCTGGAGAATATAGATTTATATAAACACAGTATTCTTTCTTCTAAAAAATAGAGAGATAGAGTTTGATTTGCTCAAGTTTTTAGTTTGTAATTTGACATTTGAAATTTATTAACGCACGGTCTTTATTTTTTTATCCTTCAATTTGTGGTATAGTTAATACAGTTATCATGTAATACAGTCATCATGGGTTCCAGTTCCAAAAACGTTTTCCGCGGGATTATTGGGCATAAGAGCCGGATTAGGATTCTAGAAAATTATCTTGAAAGAAAGAGTTTTACCCATGCTTACCTTTTTACTGGTTTTCCGAATCTGGGCAAAAAAGAGGTTGCGCTGCGGTTTATCGGAGGAATTTTAAATCTTAAAGATCAAGATCGGGTTTTAGCTTACCCTGATCTTCGGATTTTAAATCGGACTAAATCAATTCAGATTAACGAAATCCGCGAGCTTAAACGCCATTTGAGCCTTGAACCTTATTTGGGTTCTTATAAAATAGGTTTTCTTCCTGAAGCCGAGAGGATGACCAGGGAGGCGGCGAATGCCCTCCTCAAGATTCTAGAAGAGCCGCCTGATGACAGCATTTTGATTTTAACCGCTCGGGATCGGAAAGCGCTTTTAGAGACAGTAGTTTCTCGCTGCGAGATTCTTAAATTCCAAAGGGTTCGCGGCCTGGAGATCAAGGATTTTTTAACGAAAAAGGGTTTGGATTCTGATCGAGCAGAGCTTTTAACCCGTCTCTCCGAGGGTCGCCCTGGTCAGGCAATAGAATATCTAGAACAGGATTCAAAACTAAAACAGGAGACTGGCTTGGCCGAAGAATTATTCCGCTTGAAGGAGCAGCCCCTCTCTTCCCGTTTTAGATTTGTTCAAAAGATGATTAAAGACGGGACCGCTCCTGAAAGCTTTTTAAATATTTGGTTGAAGGTTTATCATGACATTTTGTTGTTAAAATTAGACTGCCTTTATTTAGTGAGTGGGTTGATTTCGAAACGAGAGCTTTTAAATTTAAGTCAAAATTATAGCGCGGATGAGGTTTTGTTTGTTCTTCGGCTGATTGGGAAGATTTCCCGAGATTTAAAATATAATATTAACAAACGGTTGGCTCTAGAAGCGCTGATGATCAGTATTTAAAACAGAATCTCTTCAGGTGAACATTTTTAAATGAGGTTTTCCCAAAAACAAAAACTTTTTATGAAAAAAATTTTACCAATCATTCTTCTTTTTTCTTGCTTGATTCTGGTTTCTTTTTCTCTCCCTCGGTGCGCCAGCAAGGAAGCGGGGGTCTGGCGTTCAGACGACGGTGGAGATACTTGGGCCCAGAGGGTGACCATTGATCAGAAAAACGACATCGCTGCTCTGAATGTATTGAGAATTGTTTTCGATCCGACTGATCCACAAAAAGTCTATTTGGGTTCAGAAGGCAATGGAATGTATAAATCAGATAATGGCGGCGATACTTGGCAGAAAACCAAGATTAGCAAAGGTGATGTCTGGGATATTTCTCCTGACCCCGAGGACGGGAATATTGTCTATGTTGCTGTGCTTTTTGATCAGCTGGGGCGCGTCTATGCAACCTATGATGGAGGCGAAAATTGGGAGGCAATTTTCGTGGATTCAATTGTAGAGAGCCCTGTTTATAATGTGAGGGTTGATTGGCATGATCATAATAACATTATCGTAACCACGGGCTGGGGCGGGGTTTTGCGGTCGCAGGATCAGGGCCAGACTTGGGAAAAGATAGCCGAGATTGGCTCTCTGGCTGGCAGGTTGTCTGTTTCAGATACGGATTCTAGAACAATGTGGTATACAACGCCAACAGAAGGTATTTTTGAGACACGGGATGGAGGAAGCTCTTGGGAAGAGATTGCTCTTTTGGGCCTAGAGGATTATCCTGGCGCTTCCCGGGTTTATGATTTGGAAATAGACAGAAACAGCCATACCTTTTATTTGGCTACTGCCTATGGTCTCTTGATTAGTGAAGATGAGGGGAGGTCTTGGCAGCCAATTAAGACCCTGACTCCTTTCGGGGTTTTACCTTTTTACGCGGTGGCCGTTAATCCTGTTGATTCTGGCGAGATTTTTTTCACGATTGGGAATACGGTTTTCAAGTCAGTCAATCAAGGGGAGACTTGGAAGCTGCACAAAGTTCACACCGGGGAGGCGATTAGATATATAGAATACCATCCGGAGAAGCCAGAGGTGATTTATTTTGGGATAAGGAGGCTGGAGTAAATATGGTAAATACCAAATATCAAATTACAAATGACAAATATGTTTGAACAAATTTTTAAAAAATACGAACCCGGGTTTGCAAGAGCAATTGATCATATTAAGAAGGAGCTTATCACACTCCGGACAGGCCGCGCGAAACCATCGCTTGTGGAGAATTTGGTGGTAGAGGCTTATGGATCAAGAATGCAGGTGCGCGAGCTTGCTAATGTCGCTGCTCCAGAACCGAATGTCTTAGTGGTTAAGCCTTGGGACCCGAATATCATTAAAGATATTGCAAGAGCCCTGGCCCAATCCGACCTGGGTTTTAATCCTAACACAGATAAGGAAGTGATTCGGATTACCTTACCCAGCCTGACAGAGGAAAGGAGGAATCAGTTAGTCAAGGTTCTGCACGATAAACTGGAGCAGAACAGAATTAGAGTCAGAAATTTAAGGGATAAGGTGAGGGAAGAGATTCAAGGGTTGGAGCGGGGACATCAGATTTCCGAAGACCAGAAATTTAAGTCATTAGCGGATTTGGACGAGAAGACCAAGGAGTATATTGGGAAGATCGATAACTTGGGCGAAACCAAGGAGAGGGAGATAAAGGGGGTCTGAATAATTTTCAATTTTCAATTTTCAATTTCCAATCAAAT
>SDBT01009524.1_pt1 | contig 15740 bp, 14 predicted proteins | sample 2277101 | NCBI WGS metagenome assembly SDBT01 (sample SAMN10404973, study PRJNA504765) | marine sediment metagenome | isolation source: marine sediment core GS10_PC15, 103 cmbsf | place: Arctic Ocean: Southern Knipovich Ridge | collected 2010 | reverse complement strand
GAAGGTTATGCTGCTACAGGAAGAAGAAAAACGGCAACAGCGCAGGTAAGGATGAAGGCGGGCAAGGGTAATATGATGGTTAACAAAAGGACTATTGATGATTACTTTCCCCGCAAGACTTATGTCAAAATAATAAAGGAGCCTTTGGAGAAAGTAGATTTCCTGGGCAGATTCGATGTGGAGGCAAAAGTCAAAGGAGGAGGCTTAACTGGCCAGGCTGAAGCTATAAGGCTCGGACTTTCTCGGATTATCCTGAAGGTAAATCCTGAGCTAAGGGGAATTCTGAGAAAAGCGGGTTTCCTAACAAGGGACCCCAGGATGAAAGAAAGGAAAAAACCGGGATTGACCGGAGCCAGAGCAAGACATCAGATTCCTAAAAGGTAACTTAGAACCCGTTGTTCGTAAATCGTATCTCGCAAGAAAGTTTTAACACACCATGTGAAATACGAACAACGAGATACGAGGAATAGATGGAAGAATCACAAGGAGCTGATTTTATTGTAATCAAAGCGTGTGAGGATGGCGTAACTATTATTGGTTTGACACGGGGTAAGGAAACGGTTATTCACCACACAGAGAAACTAGATAAGGGTGAGGTTTGGATTTCTCAATTCACCGAACATATTTCGGCCATAAAGATTAGAGGCAAGGCCGAAATCCTTTCAAAATATGGAAAAGTAGAGTCTGGTAAGTAATTTCCAGATTAGAATAGACAAGATAAGACGAGACGAGCCCGGGTTAGAGGTTGTTTTAAAAAAAACTGGGCTCAGTGCGCAGTTTTTTTATTGCATTGTGGATCAAAATACAAGACATAAGAATGAAGGGAGGTGATAAAGAAAATGTTAAGAAAGAGCAAGAAGTTAATCATCATAAGTGTGTTTGGAACATGCCTGATCCTACTTGGTCTATCTCCCCTTTTGGCTGCTGAAAAGGTAATCAAGATTGGAATTACCCAGATTGTGGACCATCCAGCCTTAAATGCAGTCAGAGACGGTTTCATTGATGAAATGACCAAGCAAGGATACATAGAGGACAAGGATATAGTCTATGACCTTCAGAATGCTCAGGGAGATATGGCTACCGCTAACACTATTGCCCAGAAGTTTGTCTCAGAAGGGGTAGACCTCATCCTCTCTATCGCCACTCCCACTTCTCAGGCAGCCGTAAACGCCACCACTACCATCCCTATAGTTTTCTCAGCCGTAACAGACCCCATAGGAGCAGGATTGGTTAAGAATCTGGAAAATTCCGGTAATAACGTCACCGGAATCTCTGACCTCACTCCTGTAAGAAAGCAATTCGAGCTGATAAAGGAAATGCTGCCAGACGCAAAGGCCGTAGGAACAATCTACAACGCAGCCGAGGCTAATTCCGTACTTACCAACGAGCTAGCTAAAGAAGCATGCTCAGACCTGGGACTGAAGCTAATCGAAGCCACGGTTTCCAGCAGTGTTGATGTGTTATTGGCCGCTAGATCCCTGGTAGGAAAAGTGGATGCTATCTATATCTCTACCGATAATGCCACTGTTTCAGCTTTGGATGCAGTAGTGCAGGTAACCAATGAGAACAACATCCCACTCATCCTGGCCGACCCCACTACCCTGGAAAAGGGAGCCCTGGTAGCCCTTGGTTTCAATTACTACCAACACGGTCAACAGACAGCACCCATAGTCATCAAAATTCTGGAAGGGGCAAAACCGACCGATATACCAGTAGAGTTCGCCAAGAATGTACAACTGGCGGTAAACCTGGATACAGCAAAAGAAATAGGAATGTCAGAATCTTCGCTTCTCAGTGCTATTGGCCGTTTTTGGGGAAAATTGGCAAAAGAGGGTAATGTAGAGCTTATACGAATTGGCGGCTAAAAATTCTCCGGGGGGAGAATCAAGATCCCCCCGGAATTCAAAGAGGTCAAAACAGGTGCTGGCTGGTTTTTTTTTACATAGTGTGGAAGAGGGGCTTCTCTTCGGCATTCTGACCCTGGGAGTTTATATAAGCTTTAAAGTCTTGAACTTTCCCGACCTTACCGTGGATGGGAGCTTTCCCCTGGGAGCTGCCGTAGCTGGAACGATGATTTTTCGTGGGGTGGATCCATTCCTCACTCTTCCCGTAGCTGTCGCAGCCGGAGCCTTGGCTGGTTTAATGACCGGTTTCTTACATACAAAACTAAAGATAGCCCCTCTTTTAGCCGGAATCATCACCATGATATGCCTATATTCTATAAATTTGAGAATCATGGGCAGGCCAAACATATCACTCTCGCCGTACCTGGGCCATAGGACTGTCATCAGCATTCTTAAAGGGTTAGACCTACCCTTAAAGAATGTCTACCTTATTCCCCTTGTCTTTTTTCTTGTTGTCCTTGTCCTGAAACTATTGCTTGACCTCTTCTTACATACCGAGGCGGGACTGGCCATAAGAGCTACCGGGAATAACGAAGAGATGGCCAGAGCCCAGGGTATAAATACTGACACCAGCAAGCTCATCGGACTAAGTCTATCCAATGGACTGGTTGCCTTGGCAGGGGCTTTATTCGCTCAATATCAGGGATTCTCCGATATAGGTATGGGCATTGGGATGATTATCGCCGGACTGGCATCTGTTATCATCGGTGGAGCTTTGATTCGGGGAAGAACAATTGGCTTGATAACGCTGGGGGTTATCGTGGGGGCTATTGTCTATCGCTTAGCCATAGCAGCGGCCATCAAGTGGGGATATAATTTGGGGTTTAAACCCACAGACCTGAAATTACTTACCGGCTTATTAGTAATTGCAATCCTAGCTTTCCCCATCTTAAAGGCTAAGATGAAAACAAAAACTGCAAGATTGCCAGGAGATGCTACCATCAGGAAATAGTAAATGCTGAAGATCAGTCATCTAAATAAGACATTCTTTAAGGGAAGTGTCAACGAGAATCTGGTTTTAAAAGACATCAACTTAACTGTAGCTCACGCTGATTTCGTTACCATCATCGGCAGTAATGGAGCGGGAAAAACTACTCTTCTAAACATAATCAGCGGAGTGTTTCCTCCCGAAGAGGGCAGGATAGAAATAGCTGGAATGGACGCAACTAACCTACCGGAACATAAACGAGCTAGCCTTATCGGACGGGTATTTCAGAACCCCTTACAGGGAACGGCATCCTCTCTGACTCTGGAAGAAAACCTGGCCATAGCTACTTTAAGAGGTAAAAAGAGAGGACTGAGCCTGGCTGTTACCCGAAAGAGAAAAGAAGAATTTAGAGAACGATTAAATCCATTGGGCCTGGGATTAGAAAATAGACTGCATCAGAGAATGGGATTACTTTCCGGTGGCCAAAGGCAGGCTTTAACCATTTTGATGGCTGTTCTTGCCGAACCTAAATTGCTATTACTTGATGAACATACAGCTAGCTTAGACCCAAAAACAGGCCAACTAATTATCTCTTTGACCAAGAAAATTGTCAGCGATAATCAACTTACCACTCTCATGGTAACCCACAATATGGAACAAGCTTTAGAACTTGGTAATAGAACCATTATGATGGAGGAAGGTGAAATAATATTTGATGTTTCTGGCAAAGAAAAGGAAAAAATGACCGTTAAGGACCTTTTGGAAAAGTTCACTCAGATTAAGAAAAAGAAGTTGGTCGACGATAAAATGCTCTTGCTATAAAAAGAAGAGAGAGGACTGATGGTCCGAAAAGACAGAAAAAAAACCAAAGGAAAGGAGAAAGAATATGGCCGAAAAAAAAATTATACTAGAAGAAAGAGAGATACCGAAAGTATGGTATAATGTCCTACCAGATTTACCAGAACCGTTGCCTGCAGTACTACATCCTGGAACCAAAAAACCTGTAGGGCCGGATGATCTCTCGCCAATCTTTGCCATGGCGTGCATCGAACAGGAAATGTCTTCTCAGAAGCGCATTGACATACCTGAAGAAGTATTGAAGGTCTATACTCAATACCGTCCCACTCCCCTGCGTAGAGCCTATCGGTTAGAGGAGGCAATAGGAACCTCGGCTAGAATATACTATAAAGACGAATCTCTATCCCCGCCAGGTTCTCATAAGCCTAATACAGCCATTGCCCAGGCTTATTACAATAAAAAAGAAGGAGTCAAGAGGTTAGCTACCGAGACCGGGGCCGGTCAATGGGGAAGCGCCTTAGCTTTTGGCTGCAAGATGTTCGGGCTAGAATGCACCATCTATATGGTAGGAATAAGCTACGACCAAAAACCTTATAGAAGACTTTTAGCTCAAACCTGGGGAGCCGAAATGTTTCGCTCTCCTTCTAACAAGACAGAGTTCGGCAGAAAAATCTCAGAGGAGGATCCAAATTGCCTTGGTAGTTTGGGAATTGCCATCTCTGAAGCAATAGAAGATGCAGTAACCCATAAAGATACCAAATACTCAATAGGGAGTGTCTTAAATCATGTTCTTCTGCATCAGACTATAATAGGTCTAGAGGTAGAGAAACAACTAGAAAAAGTAGGAGAGAAACCAGATATAATGATTGGTTGTGTAGGAGGAGGAAGCAATTATGCTGGATTCTTCCTTCCCTTTGTTCCCAGAAAACTAGCTGGCGAGAAGATAAGATTTGTAGCTGTGGAACCTACCGCTTGCCCTACTCTCACCAGAGGTCCCTACAACTATGACTTTGGAGATACCGCCTGCACCACACCTCTATTGAAGATGTTTACTCTGGGACATTCCTTTGTTCCTCCCCCTATTCATGCAGGAGGATTGAGATATCATGGCGCTGCACCCATTCTCTCCCATCTACTGAAACTAGGACTAATGGAAGCGCAGGCTTATCATCAAAAAGAGGTATTTGATGCTGCATTACTATTCACTCAGACAGAAGGATTTCTGCCAGCACCCGAAACAGCTCATGCCATTAAAGCGGTAATCGAAGAAGCAAAAAAAGCTAAACCAGGAACGGTAATTGTCTTCAACCATTCTGGCCACGGTTACTTTGATTTAGGCGCCTATGATGCCTATTTCAGGGGGAAATTGGAGGATTACACTTATCCTCAGACAAAAATTGAGGAAGCGCTCAAGTCTTTACCTCAAGTGGAAGAGGTATAGCTTTTTATGTTCCTCCCCAGCTACTACTGCTAGTCAGATAGAGCTGGGGAGAAACTCTCACAAGGAGTAAATCATTGTATTATCCAGATGAAACCGAATTCAAAACCTTATCTAAAAAGGAGAATCTTATTCCTGTCTGGCGAGAAATTCTAGCTGACTTAGAAACTCCTGTCTCTGCTTTTATTAAGCTGGGGAGGGGAAAATTCTCCTATCTTTTAGAAAGTGTAGAAAAAGGCGAACAACTAGGAAGATATTCTTTCTTAGGCAGCGACCCTGTCCTTGTTTTCAAAAGTAAAGGGAAAAGAATAGAAATTATCCGACAAGGAAAAAGTGAAATTCTAAGAGTGAAAAAAGACCCCCTGGATATCTTAAGAAAGATTATGGCTGGCTACAAAGCGGCTAATTCAGCAAAACTTCCTCGTTTCCTAGGAGGAGCAGTAGGCTATGTTGGTTATGACATCGTCCGTTTCTGGGAAAAAATCCCTGAGAACAATCAGGATGATTTATATCTACCAGATTCTCTATTTATGCTCAGTCATACCTTAGTCATCTTTGACCATATTAATCATACAATAAAGGTAGTCTCTTATGCTCTTTTAGAGAAAAAGGAATCTCCTCAAATGGCCTACGAGAAAGCAAAGCACAGAATAGATGAGGTGGTTAGAAAGTTGAGACGGCCTTCTCCTTCTTTGCTTGACCGTAAGAGAAAGGAAAAAAAGAAAGAAATTAGTAACGAGAAGATTGAATCTAACTTCACCTCTGATGGTTTCCAGTCTAAGGTAAAAAAAGCCAAAGAATATATCAGGGCAGGGGATGTTTTCCAGGTAGTCTTATCTCAGAGATTAAAGAGAAAAGTGAACGCTTCTGCTTTTGACATTTATCGTACCCTAAGATCTCTTAATCCTTCTCCTTATATGTATTACCTGAAATGTGGAGATTTTGAGATAGTAGGAAGCTCCCCCGAGACCCTGGTAAGGATGGAGAAAGAGGAAATAACTTATAGACCTATTGCTGGAACGAGAAAACGGGGGAAAGATAAAGCAGAAGATGAACTCCTGGCTGAGGAACTATCAGCCAACCCCAAGGAGAGGGCCGAACACATAATGCTAGTGGACCTGGGACGTAATGATATGGGAAGAGTCTGCAAGTATGGAACAGTCAAGGTAACAGAGCTATTTTCAGTAGAGAAGTACTCTCATGTCATGCACCTTGTTTCCAATATCGAGGGGAGATTGAGAAAAGGAATGGACCAATACGACCTTCTTAAAGCCTGTTTTCCGGCAGGAACAGTCTCTGGAGCTCCTAAGGTAAGGGCAATGGAAATCATCGAAGAGCTTGAACCTTGCTGCCGGGGTCCTTATGCTGGAGCGCTAGGATACTTTAGTTTCTCTGGAAACGTAGATACCTGCATCATCATTCGTACCATCCTCGTTAAGGATAACATTGCTTATATTCAAGCAGGGGCAGGTATTGTGGCTGACTCTGAGCCTGAGTCTGAATATGAGGAAACACTAAATAAGGCCCGTGCTTTGATCAAAGCCATTGAAATAGCCGAGAAAGGTATAGAATGATTCTACTCATCGACAACTATGATTCTTTTGTCTACAATCTAGTCCAATATCTAGAGGAATTGGGAAAGAAAACAGAGGTCTATCGTAATGATAAGATTAGCTTAAGAGAGATAGAAGAAAGAAAACCAGAGGGAATTGTCATTTCTCCTGGTCCTGGTCAGCCAAAAAATGCCGGCATTTCTAAGCAGATAGTGGAACATTTCGCTTCTCAGATTCCTATTCTGGGAGTCTGCCTGGGACATCAGTGTATAGGCGAAGTTTTTGGAGCAAAGATTGTCAGAGCGAAAAATCTTATGCACGGGAAAACCTCTCTAATCTATCATTATGGTAAGGATATTTACCAGGGAACAGAAAATCCTTTCCTGGCTACCCGCTATCACTCTTTAATAATCAAGAATGGCACTCTTCCCGATTGTCTAATCAGAACTGCCTGGACCAAGAAAGAAGAAATTATGGGAATAAGACATAAAAAATATCCTGTCTTCGGCATGCAATTTCACCCGGAATCAATATTGACTGAAGCAGGTAAAAAATTACTAAAGAACTTTTTAAAACTGGAAGAAAGCATCCACCTCAAAATGTGGAAAATTTCCTAATATAGCGTATAGCGGGTAGCGTTTAGCGTATAGAAAAAACAAGAATAGAAAAAGATACCGTATATCGTAGTAAAAGGGAACAGAAAAAAGAATGATAAAAGCTGTATTGAAAATACTCGTGGAAAGAAAAAATCTCAAAGAGGAAGAAGCAAGAAAAGTGATGGGAGAGATTATGGAAGGAAGAGCTACTCCAGCTCAGATTGCTTCGTTCCTTACTGCTCTTAGAATGAAGGGAGAAACAGTAGCTGAGATTACTGGTTTTGCCAGAGCAATGCTGCAGAAAGTCGATACCTTTTCTATAAAGATAGACGGCTTAGTCGATACCTGCGGAACCGGAGGCGATAGTCTTAATACTTTCAACATTTCTACGGTGGTTGCCTTGGTAGTAGCAGGAGCAGGGCTAAGCGTAGCTAAACATGGTAACCGGGCCCTTTCTAGTAAATGTGGCAGCGCTGATGTTCTGGAAGCCTTGGGAGTAGAGCTAACTACATCCAAAGAAAAGGTGAAAGAGTGCCTGGAAAAAATAGGAATTGGTTTTCTCTTTGCTCCTTGTTGTCATCCGGCTATGAAATACGCTCTCGCACCGCGACAAGAAATGGGAATGAGAACAGTATTTAATATTCTGGGACCCTTGATTAATCCACTGAGAGCTAATGTGCGTCTTATGGGCGTGCATAGTTCTTCTCTTACTGAGCCGTTAGCCAGAGTATTAAAGAATCTGGGGGTGAGAAGTGCCTTTGTTGTCTGGGGAGAAGATGGCCTTGATGAAATCAGCATTAACACAAGAACAAGAATAACTGAATTAAAAGAGGGAAAAATAGAAACCTATTATATTAGACCAGAAGACTTTGGTATGCAAGAGGCTTCTTTAGAAGAGATAAGGGGAGGAGATAGAGAAGAAAACGCCCGCATTCTTAAAGATGTTTTAGGAGGAGAAAAAGGGGCCAAAAGAGACATCGTTCTTATCAATACTGCCGCTTGTCTGGTAGCAGCAGGACAAGCCAGAAGTTTCAAGGAAGGAATCAAAATAGCAGAAGATTCCGTTGATTCGGGAAAAGCTAAGGAAAAATTGAAATCACTGATTAGCTTTACTAATAATTAGCGGATAGTGAAAACAAAAAGCAGAAAGAATATTGTATTGCGTATATCGTATGTCGTATTGCGCGACAAGCATCCCGCACGACGCATTATATACCCAGGCATGTCATTGTTCGGAAATTCTAGTCAATGAATAAATGAGGGGATGGGATTTTGATCTTAGATGAGATAGTAAATAACAAGCTCAAAGAGGTTGCCAGGCGGAAAAAAGAAGTCCCACTGGCGGTTCTAAAATCGAAGTTAGCAGCTTCTACTCCCACCAGGAACTTCAGGAAAGCTATCTCCTCTCTAATAAAGATTAATATTATCGCTGAGATTAAGAGAGCCTCCCCTTCGGCTGGAATCATAATCAAAAATTTTAGTTTAGAGGAACTAGCCAGAATTTATGAGAAGAATGGCGCCTCAGCTCTATCTATTTTGACTGACCAGAAGTTCTTTAGGGGCGAGCTTAAAGATTTAGAGAAGGCGAAGAAAGCCTCTTCCCTTCCCATTCTGGCCAAAGAATTTATAGTGGATGAGTATCAGATCTATGAGGCTAAAATTGGGGGAGCGGATGCTCTACTCTTGATTGCTCGCATATTAGACAAAGAAGAGTTAAAGGAATATCTAGATTTAGCTTCTCGGCTAGATTTGGATTGCCTGGTGGAGATTCATACTGAAGAAGAGCGGCAAAAAATCAAAGACCTCCCTGTTGATATAGTGGGCATTAACAATAGAAATCTGGATGATTTCAAGGTAGATTTAAAGATGAGTTTTAATCTTATAAAGAAGATACCTTTGGATAAAATAGTAGTCAGTGAAAGTGGCATTAACAATGGGGAAGATATCCATAGGTTGCGAGAGGCTGGAGTGAACGCCTTTTTAGTAGGAGAGGCTCTATTGAAAAGTAAAGATGTGGGAGAAAAACTAAGGAAATTGTTAGGACGCAGATTTTCAAAAAATAGATAGGATAAATAGAACATTTCAACGAAAGAATTTCAAAAATAAATCCTAAAATCTTCTTTTTTTATCTTCGTTAGTCTGCATTTATCTGCGTGCAAAAAATTGCTGAATCCGGGTTAATAATGATTAAAATCAAAATATGTGGTATAACTAACACAGAAGATGCTCTCTGGGCAGTAAATCTAAAAATAGATGCTCTTGGCTTTATTTTTGCTGAGAGCCCCAGAAAAGTGGAGCCTGAAATAGTCCAGAAGATTATTAGATTTCTCCCTCCTTTCATCTCCAGCGTGGGAGTCTTTGTTAACGAGGATAGAAAAAAGGTAGAAGAGATAGCCGAGAACTGCGGTTTGACCACTCTGCAATTCCATGGCGAGGAATCTTCCTCTTACTGTGAGGGGTTCAAGCAGAAGGTAGTTAAAGCTTTTCGTGTCAAGGATAAAAGCGTATTGGAAAAGGCCGTCCAGTACAAGGACAAAGTGGATGGTTATCTTCTTGATACTTATTCTCCTTCTAAGTATGGCGGCACAGGAAAGACCTTTGAGTGGAGTATAGCCAAAGAGATTAAAGAATTTGGATTACCCATTATTCTCTCAGGTGGATTAAATCCTCAGAATATAAGAGAGGCAATAAGTGAAGTAGAGCCTTATGGAATAGACGTAAGCAGTGGAGTAGAGGAAAGACCAGGGAAAAAGAATCTAGAAAAACTAATAAATTTTGTCAGAATAGTGAGAAAAACAGATGAATCATCATAGTCTGCCCGATAGAAAAGGACATTTTGGAGCCTTCGGAGGAAAGTTTGTTCCCGAAACACTTATGCCTGCTTTGAAAGAATTAGAAGAGGCTTACTCAGAAGCAAAAAAAGATAAAGATTTTCATGATAGATTAGAAAAATATCTGGCCGATTATGCCGGCCGGCCCACACCACTCTATTTTGCGGAAAGATTAACCAGAAGCTTGGGCGGGGCTAAAATCTATCTCAAAAGAGAAGACCTAGCGCATACCGGAGCCCATAAAATCAATAATACCCTGGGACAGGTACTTTTGGCTAAAAGAATGGGTAAGAAACTCATTATCGCCGAAACTGGAGCCGGTCAACATGGAGTAGCTACAGCTACGGCTGCCGCTGTATTAGGGCTTCCCTGTAGAGTATATATGGGAGAAAAGGATATTAGACGGCAGCGACTTAATGTATTCAGAATGGAGTTACTAGGTTCAGAAGTAATTCCTGTTTCCTCAGGAAGCTGTACCTTAAAGGACGCCATCAATGAAACCATTCGAGATTGGGTAACTAATGTCAGGACTACTTATTATGTCTTGGGCTCAGTAGTGGGACCTCACCCCTATCCTATGATGGTACGAGATTTTCAATCAGTCATAGGCAAGGAAACAAAGGAACAAATTATCCTCAAAGAGAAAAGAGTGCCTGACTATCTAGTAGCTTGTGTAGGAGGAGGTAGTAATTCTCTGGGGCTCTTTTACTCTTTCCTGGAAGATCCTGTGCAACTAATTGGAGTTGAAGCAGGAGGGCTAGGTCTTTCAGAAGAAAAACACGGAGCCACTCTAGCTCGAGGGAGCATCGGTATATTGCATGGCGCTAAAAGCTATCTGCTGCAAGATAAATATGGACAAATCAGCCTAACTCACTCAGTAGCTGCTGGTCTGGATTACCCAGGAGTTGGTCCGGAACACTCCCATCTTAAGAAAATCGGTAGAGCCAAATATGTTACCGTCAATGACAGGGAGGCGCTGAAAGCTTTTCAAACTCTTTCTGAACTGGAGGGAATCATTCCTGCTCTGGAAAGTGCCCATGCTATTGCCTATCTAAATAAACTTGTACCTGAATTGGCCAAGAATAAGATAGTGGTGGTCAATCTGTCTGGACGGGGCGATAAAGATGTAGAGCAGGTAGGTGGATTGCTAGACAAAAATTCGTGATGCGTATTGCGCAATACGATATGCGAAGAAGTGGGGTTAAGAGTGAATCGCATCGAGAAAAAATTTAAAGAATTAAAGAAGCAAGGCAAGAAAGCCCTTATTTCCTTTATTACAGCGGGAGATCCAGATTTTCTTACCAGCAAAGCCCTGGTTCTCGAACTAGAAAAAAGAGGGGCTGATATCATCGAACTGGGAGTCCCCTTTTCTGACCCCCTTGCCGAGGGACCAGTTATTCAAAGGTCCTCCGAACGAGCATTGGAAATAGGAACCTCCCTTCCCAGAATATTGGCTCTGGTTAGAGAATTGCGCCAGGAAACGGAAGTACCCATTGTTCTAATGGGCTACTATAACCCCATTTTTAAATTTGGAGAAAAAGAATTTATAGAAAAAACATCCCAGGCGGGGGTAGATGGACTAATAATCGTTGACCTTCCTCCCGAAGAGGCCTGTTTCTTATCAAATGAGGTAGAAAGAAACAACCTTTTCCTTATCCTTCTTCTTACTCCGGTTAGCTCAGAAGACAGAATAAAGTTAGTCTGCCAGAAAAGTCGAGGATTTATCTATTGTGTCGCCTATACCGGTATTACAGGTGATGAAAGAAGGGAAGATAAAAACTTAACAGACTTAGTAACTAAGGTCCACTCTCTTACCTCAACCCCGGTAGGAATAGGATTTGGCATCTCCTCACCTTCGGAAGCCAGAAAAACCGCCTCTTTAGCCGAGGCAGTAATAGTGGGCAGTGCCATCGTTAAAAAAATGGAAAAACATCAGGAAAGTAAGGCTTTAGTTAAAGAAGTAGGAGATTTTGCTGAAAGCTTAGCCAGAGCAGTAAAAGAATGAGAGATTGCCACACTTGCCTTCGGCAGGTTCGCAATAACAAAAAAGAGCAAAGTTCTACGCTTGTCATTACGAGATACAATTTACTTTTATGCTTCAGCCTTTATAGACGGCTTTTTACCTCAACATAATTAACCGTTCTATTATCTATATCCTCTTTTAAAGCCTCCTTCACTTCTCCTTTGGCAGTGAAATAGATAATCTGCCATCCTGAACTGGAGATTCTCTTGAGTACTTCCATCTGTCTTTCTAGTCTATCAGGACTGGCCTTTACAAAGGGGTCATCCATAATAAAGAATCCCTTCTTTTCCTTTAAGAGCTTTTCCCCCAGAGCAAGTCGAATAGAAAGATATAATTGGTCATAGGCACCACCGGATAGCTTTTCTGCATCCATAATTAATCCATCTTTGCGCTCTACCTCGATTTTTCCTCTTTCTTGATTAAAGATTACTTTCTGGTAAAGACTACCTGTTGTTTCTTTGAAATACTGCGAGACAGGGCTCTCCTCACCAAAAAGCTGAGAGACTTTCTCCTTTTCCTCTCTTTCTATTTCCTCAAAGATTCTCATAACTTCAAGAACATTATCTTTGTTAGTCTCGTTTTCATCTATGGATTCCTGCAATTTGTTTTCAATCGCCTCTAGATCTATCGAGGTCTTGCAATATAAGTAATCTTCTTCTAGTCCTCCTCCTAGAATCTCATTTACTCTTCTTTCTATTCCTGCTAATCCCTTCTGGAAACGCTCCATCGTGCTCTCTATTCTCTTTAGCTCCTCTTCAAGTAGTTTTCCCTTCTCTTTTAATCCTGCAATACTCTTCTCATTATATTTCATATGCCTGGCTTTATCTTTATACTCCTCCAGGTCTTTGAGTTCTTCATCCCAATGGGAAATGTTTTCTTCTAAACTTTTACCCTTTTCTCCTAAAAGAGCTTTCAAAAAGCTTTCCTGCTCCCTGGCTGATTTCTCGCACTTCAATCTTAGTCTCAGTTTTTGGCTATGTTTTGGGAGTGATTCCTCTCTTGTCTTTATCTTCACATCCTCTATTTTTCTGTAAGCACTCTTTATCCTATCTTCTATCCCTGCAATTCTCTCTTGTTTTAATTTTTCCGTCTCGCTTTGTAATAACTTTTTCTCTCCTCTAGCCTCGTCTAATTCATCAGCCTTTTTAGAGTATCGGTCCTCAAACTTTTGAATATGGAAAAGAACTCCTTCTATATCGTCTGCCTCTAGACCAAATCGTGAAAGATTTAGTTTAATCCCCTCAAATAATTGCGCCAGCAAGCCCCTCTCTTTCTTTAATTGAAGTTTAAATATACTTGAAAGCACAGCTAAAATTGAAAACAAGATAGCTAATAGGTAGAAAAGTAAGCCGGGTCTAATGATAATTCCCAGCAAAGATATTCCCAATAATATTACAGAAAATGCCACCAGAAAGGTAAGGAACTTGTTCTTTGTCTCTTTAAGCAGCAGCTCTCCTTTCTTTGTCTGATGGTTTTTTATCTCTGGTTTAACCTCATTATCCAATTCCTTCTTTCTTTCCTTGAAAATATGGAACTCTTGCTCCTTTTGTTCTAGATCCTCAGATGCCTCTTGAAATCTTCTCTCTTTTTCATTAAGTTCTACCAAGAGCTGCTTTTTTTCTTTCTCGCCAGCCTTGATATCCCTTTCATTATCTCTCCAAAGCTGGCTATCCCCTTCATTATAAACTTCCAAATCCTTACTTTTTCTAAAAGCTCGCTTAAGAGCTTTGAGGGCTTCTTTTCCCTTTTCATATTTTTCTCTTTTGCGCGCTTCTTCAAATTCTTCTATTTCTTCCCTGATTTGAGCTTTCTCTTCCTTTACCCGTATAGACTCCCCTTCCAGTCTATCAAAGCCCTCTTCTTTAACCTCATCTTCTAAAGTGCTTATATCTCCAATAAGTATAGCAGCCCTGTCGAGACGAGATTTTATCTTCCCAAATTCCTTCTTGTTCGAAAGCGACGCCTTGCTGTCAGTCCCGGTTAATTTTCCCAATACCTGCAACTTCTTCTTTATAGAAAGAATCTGTCTTGTTTTTAAACCAGTGAGGCGGTCAGTCACATTGGTATAAAACTCACTCTCTCCGCTGATAGAAAGGTCACTATTTCTTATGATAAAAATGTTACGACATTCTGAAGAAGTGAGGCTAGCCAGTTTTGTCAAATCCCCTTTCTCGGGCAATTTAATTTCCTCTTTTTCTTCATTTTCTATAATTACATAACCTTCTGGATTTTCTTCTACTCGATTTATGTTTGGAAAATCCCTGATATTTCGTCTCAAAAGCATCTTCACCAGAGCATCTATGGTTAATGTTTTCCCCTCTTCGTTACTGCCAAAAAATAAATTAAAATTGCCCAGTGAAATTTGCGCCATTTTAGATAAGGGACCGTATCGTATTATTGAAAATTCCTTTATTTTCATACTCTTACCTCTGACATTGCTTTGATGGCTATATCACGCATCTGTCTCTTTTTTCCCTCATCATAATTGGCTTGCTCAAGTTTGTGCAAAAGTTTTTTAAATAACTCATCCTCTAATATCGTTTGGATGTCTTTGAATTCAAACTTAGGGAGTTCAGCACACCTATTCGAGGCAATCTTCTTGATTTCTTCTACCAGCTCGGATTCATTCATTTTAGTCTCTTTGCTGTTAACATATCCCTTGATGGTGAGAATAATCTTTGCCTCAGGCGGAAAACTGGCTAGATGTTTTTTCACAATCTCCAGCGGGATTTTATCTTTCAAGGGGTCAAATATTATATTCACTTCTTCCAGATAAGGAGTATCAAGAAGATATTCCCCGGGCGGACCTCCCAGCTTAAAGATATTGACTTTTCTTTGTCCTGTCTCTCTTTTTGTTAGCGAAAGAGGAGAGCCGGGATAAACAAAAAATCCCCCATTTGCCAGTCTCCTTATCTGGAAATTAGAGTGAAAATGCCCGGCAAGCACATAATCAATATCTAAATCTTTAAAGTAAGAAAGCTTAACCGGCATATACCTCTCCTCTCCCTCATCGCCAAAATCTTTTCGGGATTTTCGGGAAAAGAAGGCATCAAGTAGCTCTCCATGGTAGAGTAAGATATTTTTCTTTTTATCGGAGGTAAATTTATCCCGAAGAGAGTGAAGTTTATGAAGAATTTTCTCTCCTCCTATAGGCTCAAAGGAAATACCATATATTCTTGCCCCTTTATATTCAAAGCAATCCTCTAAATCAGTCAAGATAGTAGTATCTTCACCAAAATACATACCACTTCTATAGGAATCACTATCGTGGTTCCCCGGGATGAGGACGAATTGAAAGCCATTATGGGAGAAGAGTTCCCGTATCTTAGGTCTTAGGTTTTCTGCATCAATATCTTTATTAAAAAGGTCTCCACTGATTACGAAAATTTCTACTTTTTCTTTTTTGCCAATTTCAATCAGTTTCTGAAGAGCCTTCCATCGCTCATCTTCATATTCCTTTAAATGAATATCTGCTGTATGAAGCATTTTCATTCTAATTCCTCACTCTCACCAGGACCCTCCAGGCCCGTTTAGACATGACCTATCGACAACCATTTATTTGAAGCTGTCAATGTTAACTCTTGCTAGAATCTTACTAGCTCAGACCTATATATCGTAATGCAAACACAACATAAAGATTATTGGCGGTAATCACAATTAAATCTCTGT
>SDBT01009523.1_pt1 | contig 15741 bp, 10 predicted proteins | sample 2277101 | NCBI WGS metagenome assembly SDBT01 (sample SAMN10404973, study PRJNA504765) | marine sediment metagenome | isolation source: marine sediment core GS10_PC15, 103 cmbsf | place: Arctic Ocean: Southern Knipovich Ridge | collected 2010 | reverse complement strand
AGCGAATTTTGAGCTGTGTCTATCACACGGTGAGGCTTGAAGTGATTGACGGAACAAAGGCGTTTATCAGGGCTGTTATGGGGGGCGGACCTTGCATTTGAATTGAACATTTCGCGAGACAATGCAGTATAAAAAATCATTCGAGCGTTTTTTCCAAACCAGCAGGGGGAGGGCGAAGTGTCGGCAGAGGTGATTTCAACGTAAGTGCTTTCTTTTCAGTCAGTTATATTCCGGCAGGCACGTTGTCAGGGAAGAGTTTTTTTAGTTGTGACAAATGATTATGCTTGAGGTTATCGGACGTGAGGAGGTGGTGGCGAAAGGTAAGATGGGTAATCGCAATTTTCTATGAGCATTGAACTTATGACGGAAAAAAGGTTAAGAAAGGGCATGGTTAAACCGATGATTTCTATCAGGTAAAGTGCTGTTTTTGTGCGCCCAGAAAGCGCATTTGTAGGGATATATAGGTGATTTGAAAGCGTGGCCAAGAGCAAAGGCAACTCCTCAGGGCCGGGCAATTGCACTGGTGATGGATGAAGTCCAAAGTACGAAGATGTGGGTATAGACAAATGAAGGAAGACAAGGCCTCAGTCTGCGGGGCGAGATTGACATTATTGCTTTTGTGCCTATGTTGTGCAGGCTGTTCGCGGGATTACCTCGACCCGACGCAGCTTGGGCGTTTTCGGCCTGTGCCCATAGTCAATGTAATACTGGACTCACTGGGGGTGGTTGATGAGCCCCAGGAAACGTATGCCGGTGCGGAAGATCCTCGACCTGAAGATGTGATACCGTATGAACAGGATTATGTAATTGGGAATGGGGATGTCCTTGTGATAAGCATTTATGAATTATTCGGCGAAAACCGTCCGTTCGTCAACCAATATGTGGTAACCGAGACGGGGCGTGTATCGATCCCTGAGGTCGGCTTAGTGCCAGCGGTAGGTCTTACGGAGGCGAGGCTGGAGGAAGAAATCAGGAGTATACTTTCGCCAAGCATATTGAAAAATCCTTCAGTTTCGGTAACGCTGAGGAGTTCGCAAAGCCGCGTATACTCCATCTCCGGCGGTGGAGTGGGGCGTCCTGGCCGATTTTCCCTCCCACGATATAATTTACGGCTGTTGGATGCTATTGCCCAGGCCGGTGGCGCCAGGGAGTTCAATGTCAGCTATATCTATGTGTCCAGAGAGGTTACCGGAGAAGAGGCAACTATTGGACAACCAGGCGAGATGATGCAGTTGGCCCCACAACAGCCGGTGGAAGCAACAGGTATCCAGACAGAAGAAGTGGGGCCGAAGCCGGTTGCGCCCGACAGAGGCGATGAAGAGTTGAGCCCGGAAGAAGAGATGCTCGAGATAATAGCTCCGTATGACATAGGCGACGCGGACAGTGGCGGTATAATAATAGCCTCGTCGGAAATGATAATGGACGAGGAGCTTGAAGCGCTGGCTACACCTGAGGGGCTGGAATCGGAGGTTGACGATAAGGCGAGGCCTGCTAAAGTAGTCGAGGATTTGGCAAGTGGGCAAGCAGGTTCTGAAAGGGTAGAATGGGTGTTCGAGGATGGCAGATGGCTGCCGGTTCGAGTGGGACCGGCCCAAGCGATTGAGCCCAAAGAAGCTCGCCGGCCGGATGAACTCAAAGGACTATTACCGCCTGACAGGGATACCGCCGGGGGATATGGCTTGGAGCAAATCGGTACTGCCGGAACACAGGTACGGATAATCAAGATTCCGGTGGACAAGTTATTGGGTGGGGACCCACGGTATAATATAGTGCTACGGCCGGGTGACTCGATTTCGGTTCCGGTTGACGTTATCGGCGAGTTCTGGGTGACGGGCAATGTGAGGGGTTCTGGGCCTATTAATCTGACCGGTCGTCCTATGACGTTGAAGATGGCTATAGCGTCGGCAGGGGGGCTTGGTGGGCTGGCGTGGCCGAAAAAAGTGGAGGTGACGCGGCGAGTGGGCGAGAATAAAGAGGTGACGGTGATGGTTGATCTGGACAAGATAGCAAAGGGCCTGCAGCCGGACTTTTTTATTAAGCCGTTTGATTTGATTAATGTCGGCACGCACGGAGCGGCCAGATATATGGCAGTACTTCGCAATGCGTTCAGTGCAAATTACGGGTTTTCGTTTACCTACGGGCGGAATTTTTCGAGGCGTGATTTTTTCAGTTCGTATCAAACAGTATCAGAGGGATTCGAAGAATTTTTAAATATGTTTGAGTAGTATGAGAGTGAATAACGATTGTGTATCAGTTTTTGATGCTTCCGGTAAGCATGATGATTTGGGGTGGGGTTCGCTTGGCGTTAGCATCTATGTTAAAGTCTTTGTGATCGGTGGATTGCTGTGGTACCTGTTTCGGGAAGAGTTGAACGGCATTATACGCAGGTGGGTGAGCGATCCCAGCTGGTCCCATGGTTTCCTGATACCGCTTTTCAGCTTGTATTTTCTGAATCAGCGCAAGAAAGAGATACTCCGAATGCAGACAAAGCCGAGCTATGTGGGTCTGTTTTGCATGGTTTGCTGCATCATTTTCTACTCGCTGAATATCGTTCAATTTAAGTTTGCGTACGCGAATTCGTTAACGGTGGTGGCGGTGCTTGGTGGGATTGTGCTGTTTTTGGGTGGCTGGCGTTTGGTGAAATATGCGTGGCTTCCGGTGCTGTACTTGATATTTGCGATCCCGCTGCCAGCGAGAATATACCGGTCTGTAACAATCCCAATGCGGCAGTTTGCAGCTCAAATTGCCACCATATTTCTTAACCTTGTGCCCAACCTGGAGGCAACGGCAAATGGTGTTGTGATAGATGTGATGTACAAAGGTGTTCATATGGAACCCGGCCTGGATGTGGCGGAGGCATGCAGCGGGATGCGGCTTTTGATGGCGTTTTTGGCACTCGGTGTTGCAATGGCCTATCTGCACGACAGGGCGGTATGGCAGCGGATAGTGCTGTTGGCAGGTACGATACCAATTGCGATATTGTGCAATATTGTTCGCGTCACAGTGACAGGGTTTATTTATATATTGTGGGACCCGCGGTACGCCCAGGGAATCTACCATGACCTTCTGGGCATGGCAATGCTGCCGCTTGCATTTGGCTTTTACGGTTTTCTGGCATGGTTTATGTCAAATTTGTTCAAGGAGGAAAGTGTGGTACAGGAGGATGTTGTTGTCCGACGTCGAGATTGAATTAGAGTTGAAAAGCGCAGATGTGATCCTGTGGAATTATGAAAAGTATTATTAAGCCATATACTCAACCTGCTTTTGTGATATGTGTAGCGGTTCTTGCAATTGCCGGAACAAGCAAAGAGATTGTTATTGAGTGGACCGGGGCACATCTTACGAAGCTGCCGCTGCCGTTGAAAAAGCCGCTGGCATTGCTGGACGCAGCAACACTAGCACCCTACAAGGTGATAAACAGGTACAAGATAACCAATAAGGATGTTCTGGAACAGTTGGGTACGGATGAATATATCCAATGGGAGTTGGAAGATACCGAAGCGGACAAATCGAGTCCGGTGCGGTACTGTTCGCTTTTTATTACCTATTACACGGGCAATCTTGATACGGCACCACACGTCCCAGAGGAATGTTATGTCGGAGGCGGCAATCAGCGAATTGGCGCCGAATCTGTGATGCTGAATGTTGAGGGTCTTTTTGTTGGGCCGAACATTAGTCTGGAGAGCGAAACGACACCTGAGACCGGTTTGGACAAGAGAATAGGCGCAAGATACATTGTTTTCGCCAGGCGGGGTTCTAATATTTGGCAAGCCAGCTCAAAGTACTCGGTGTTGTATTTTTTCAAGACCAATGGTGCTTATGCCAGCAGCAGAACAGAGGCCCGCGCGATTATGGGCAAAAACATTTTTGGGAAATACGCGTATTTTTCGAAGGTTGAGTGGAAATTCTACGGCGTTGGTTCCGGTGGAAGAAATTTCCCGGATAAATCAGAAACGCTTGTGGCAAGTGAAAAACTTTTGTCTGTAGTTTTGCCGGTTGTGGAAAGGGAGCACTGGCCTGACTGGGTCGAAGCTAACCGTGACAGGTAATTTATCATTCGGGACAACAAATGGTCGTGTTGAGATAGGTTAACGATTGACAGTACTAACTGGAGAATAAAGGAAGGACTTATGGCAAAGAAGAGGAAGAGATTAAACAAGAAAGTAGCGCTTATCGGGTCGTTAGTTCTGGTGATTTTTCTTTTGGGCGTGGTAGTGGTGGTTCTGCGTTTCAGCAAGAACCCTCAAAAATTCTTGGCTGATGCGGAAGTGGCTCTTGCGCAATACGATTACAAGGCCACAGAACGCAATTACGGGCAAGCTTATGGTTGCGCGAAAGACGATGATCTGAAGATAGAGATTCTCTTCAAGATAGCAGATTTACATTTGATAGACGATCAGGTTCATGAGCATGAACCTGATTGGCTTAAAGTGATTGGGTGCTGGAACACTGCAATTACTATTGACCCGAAAAGTACGAAGGCACGAATGTTCCTGCTGAGGTATTTCTATGAAGTAGGTGACAGTGGCAATCCCGGCGCCTGGCAAACGGTAGAGTCGACCGCCTCTGAATTAGCCCAGATAATAGATGAGAAACTTGAGAAACCTGACACGTATGTTTTGTTGGCAAAAGCTCGCGCGAAGCTGGAAATGGCGGGTTTTGGTCAGACGAGCGATCGCGAAAAGACTTTGGCGGAGGCGGTGGCAGAACTGGAGCAACTTGAGGAACTGACACCTGAGAATATTGACATTTACAAGTATCTTGCACGAGCAGAGACAATCCAGGGTGAGATTGACAGTTCCAAAGGCCTACCTGGTGCGGCCCAGAAAGCTGCTGAAAAGGCCGAAGAGATTCTCCAAAGGGCTGTTGATATGTCGCCCGACAATCCCGAGACGTATATAAATCTTCTGGGCATGAAGTTTAAGTCTGTGTGGGGGGAGGTCGGCGCTGACTGGAGGGACAGTGAGAAAGTGCAGGCGCTCCAGAAGGAATTTGAATCTCTGGTGCACAAATTTGGTTCGAGTGCAAAGGCTTATGTGTTGCTGGCAAGATTTTACCAACTGGACATCAAGAGTGTTGACAAGGCCGTGGAGGCCATTGAAAAAGCGGTTGAACTGGACAGTCAGGATATAAATGGTATGATGATGATGGCAGGACTGTATTATCGCAAGTTTTCAATTTACGGGGATGAACAGTTCCTTACCAAGGCACTCGAGACTGCAAATAACGCGCTGAATTTACCTGGTGCGCGGGATGTGCAGGGCCCGCGGCAGTTTCTACACAGGCGGTACAGGTATGTGCTGTTCTCACAACTTGCAGACTGGTATGTTGAGCAGGCGTTTGAGGCAGGTCTGGCCGGTGATGAGCAGGAAAAAGGGCAATGGGTAAGAAAAGCTGAGGAGGCAATTCACGAAATTGAACAGTTCGTGGGGACGGGGGACAATGTGTATGTCGTGAAGTGGCACGGACTGCTGGAGTTGATTAAGGGGAACACAACCACAGCTATACGGCAAATGTTTACTGCGTATGAGCAGTTGAAGGCCGCCAATCAAAGGAACGCGCCGCTTTCTTACATGCTGGCCAGAGTATTTGAGGACAGAGCCGAGATAGGAGCGAGGCGAGAATTCCTTGAGAATGCAGTTTTAAAGCGGCCCAGCATTGCCCTGCAAAAACCAGAAGCGATGTTGGATTATGCGGAAGTACTTCTGCGACTGCGTGCCACGGCACAAGCGATGGTGGTGGTGGACGCGTACGAGAAGGGCAGTTCGGTAAGCGATCGCAGTAAGCGTATTCGGGTACGTGGATATATTCAAGACGGTCGATTCGACGATGCTGAAGCTTATTTGGCGCAGATGGAACCGGATGCAGTTGATACGATTGAACTGAGGCTTTCTCTGGTACGAAGTCGTATCAATCGAATCACGGCTTCAAAGAGAAAAAAGGAAGCTAATCTGGACGAGCAGCAACAGGCTGCGGCGTTGCGTGAACAACCGGCAACATATCGACGACAGTTGAAAAATCTGCGTAAGCGGTTGCTTGAAAAGAAGCCCAAGCAGTTGATTACGGTACTTGCCCTTTGTAATGATTACGTTGCAGACGGCCAGATCGAGCAGGCAAGGAGTACGATCGATAAATACCTTGCCCATTCACCGGACGATACAAGTGCTCAACTTTATAAACGAAGTCTTTTTGAACCTGATCCGGTCGCTATCTCGCAGGACAGACTCAACGAGATGAGTGAGGAGATTATCGCTAATATTCCTGATGAACTGGAGCGGTCAATCACATTGGGGCAGCACTATCGGTCACTTGGTTTGCTTGAGAAAGCCATGGCCGAGTATAAGAAAGCCTACGCGAGGTCGCCCGATGAGAAACGCGTCGTTGTGGTACTGTTTGATGTCGCCTTGTTGAGCGAAGATATGGTTCTGGCCGAAGAGTTGGTTCAACGGGCTCGAAATAAAAATCTTGATGATTGTGAGGGTAACTTATTCGCTGCAAGGCTTGACATGGTCAAGGGAGATTCTCAAAGTGCCCTCGGCAGGTTGAACGACTGTCTGAAAGCGCGTCCTGTTTTTGCGAATGGTTATTTGTTGAGGAGCCAGGTTAACGGCGACCTCGGCAACTATGAAGAAGCTGTCAGTGACATTAAGACGGCGCAAAGGTTTAATCCTTTGGATAAGGCAATTGCAAAGCGGGTGGCGGCGGTATTGTACAACCGGAACCTGCGGTTGGGCACAAATGTGTCTTCTGAGCAAATTACCGAGACGGAACAAGCCCTGGGAAGGGCAATATTTCTGAATATGGACGACTGGAATCTTCGCAGCATATACGCCGAGTATATAAGTGAGAGGGAACCGGCAAAGGCACTGGCGATGAGGCAGAACTTGGTGGGAAGGTTTCCAAACGTGGACAATAATTTGATGTTGGGCAATATGGCGATGAGGATGGCCGTGAAAGAAACAGACAAGGAGCGGAGAACAGGTCTGCTCGATATTGCACGGTCAGGATACGAGAAGGCTTATGAAATGGCCCCCACCGAAAAGCGAGTCCGAAAGGGATATTCAGAGTACCTAAGAAGGGCTGGGCAGAGGGATAAAGCTACCGAGTTGTTCGATGGAATGGAGGACGAGCTCTGGAGGTACTATTTGAGAGATGCACAATACCAAAAGGCACGGAAAATCCTGGAGAAACTTTATAAGGAACAGACGGAAAATGTGCCGGTGGTCAGGAGCTTATCGATTATTGCGGCCAAAACTGATGACAAGGAAGCTCTGATCAAGTATTCGCAGGAACTGATGACACTTGAAAACACGACCGAAAACCGGTTGATGCAGATACAGTCATACCTTGAAGCCGGGCTTGTGAAGGAAGCTGAGCTAAAGCTTGAAAGTTTCAGAGAAAGATATCCCGATGAGCCAAAGGGCATACTGCTGGAAGCTTGGAGTGCGATGACGAAGGGTCAATTGAAACGGGCTCTGGAGTATGTGAACCAGAGCCTCGAAATCACTCCTGAAAATGCCGTGGCATGGCGGCTTCGAGGTCAGATAAACCGTTTGCTTGGTGAATTTGAACGGGCGGTGGAGGATTTACAGAAGAGCAAAAGTATTAACACGAATCCAAAAATCCGGATGGAGTTGGCGACAGTATATCGTCGAATCGGCAGAGTGACAGCGGCGATAGGTGAGCTTACAGCCGCATTGAAGAATCAGCAGGCCCCGCCGCGCGTCAGAACTATGCTGGAACAGCTCTATCTTCAAGCTGGACGAAAGACAGATTTGAAACAGTTTTACGATGAAACTCTCCAGAAGTACCCTGATAGCGGACTTTGGCATCTTCGCGCGGGACAATTTGCTTTGCAGGAAAAACAGTATGAACAGGCGGAACAACTTTTGAAGCGGTCCTGGGAGATTAGCGAGGAACAGGGAGGTTACATCCCGGCGCTTGACAAATATCTTGAAGCGCTTTGGCGTGACCAGAAGTACGAGGAATTGTTGAAGTATGCTGCAAAGTACATAGATACAAAGTCTGCACCGATTGCGTATGCGCAGATGGCGCAGGCGAGATTTAAGATGGGAAGTAAAGCCACCGCGATGGACTATTATCGAAAGGCCATTGAGAAATGTGGGACTGACGACGGACTTATCATTGGGATACTGCAGAACATGTCGAAAATTATTGGGCCAATGGAAGTGGTCAAGTGGTGCAACGAGAAACTGCAGGCGAGTCCGGATTCTCTGGCTGCGAACCTGATGATGTTTAACCTGAGTCAACAGAGAGGCGAATACAACAAGGCGTTGGGATACATCGATAAGTTCTTGTCATTGGTCGATCCTGACAGCCCGGTGTGGATTGAACAAATGCTTCACAAGGCCAACACGCTGACGATGGCGTACATGAAGACTTCGAACAAGCAGTATTTATCGGTAGCGATTTCGGAATTTGAGAAGATATTGGCCAAGCAGCCCAACAATACGAGTGTACTGAACAATCTTGCATATTTTCTCGCGGACAATAATGAACAACTTGACAAGGCTCTTGAATACGCGAAGCGCGCTCACGAAGCATCGCCGAACGATGGCAACATAATGGATACGTATGCTTATACGCTGTGCAAGATGGGTGACTATGCAAAGGCCGAGGAAGTTCTGCAAATGGCAATCCAAAATTTTGAGAGAAAGAGTGCGGCTGTTGCATTGGACGTTTACAAGCATCTTGGGATGGCTCAGGAGGGACTTGGCCAAAAAGCCGCTGCTGGCGAGTCTTACCGGCAAGCGCTGCAAGTTGGGGGGCGCAGAATATCGAAACAGAATAGAAAAGAGTTGACAAAAGCGATCGAACGGGTTTTGCGGTAGGCATCGAGTTAACATGAGCAGACTGGAATATCGTTGCCGGGGAATTTTGAGTGTTGGAAGCAGCGTTGTATTTGCTGCCAAGATGTATTTTTCGCAGGCTTAGAGAAAAAGGTATAAGATGACCGGACAGATACAACCAACAAACGCGATGGTCAGGCGGCCTGGCCCGAGACCTCCGATGGCCGCTGCGGCAGCGACGATGACACCGAAAGAAATTGTCAGGATTCTGCGGCGGCATGTATGGTTGATGATATTTTCAACTGTACTGGGTTTAATAGTTGGCGGTGTGGCCTGGTATCTTTTCAGGAGGTTTCTACCGACGTATACGGCTCAAACAGCTATTGAGGTTTTGCCTCCTGGGACAAGAGACCCCATGCAGATTGGAGGTTCACTGGCCAACAAGGACTTGGCCTATCAGCTTCGTTTTACAAAAGCGGCGGCCATAAAGCAGCAGAGCACGCTTCAAAATCTATTGCGTAGAGACAAGATTCGGGATACAAAATGGTTTAAGCAATTTAACAATGATATCCCTAAGACAGTCGAAGATTTGGAGGATAATTTAGGAGCCAGCCCTCAAAGAGAAGGTAACTGGATTATGCTATCAATGAAGTGTCATGACAAAAAGGAATCAGCTTTAATTGTAAATGAAATGCTTGATTTATTCATAAAAGAACAGCATGATATTGCCACCCGTGATGTTCGACTGCAGTTGGCAAAACGAACAGATCAGCGGCGTCGCTTAAGAGGTGAGCTGCAACAGGCCGAAGATGCGCTTGAGGCCTTTCGCAAGGGAACAGCATTTACGAATCTTGGCGTGCAAAGCTTTAGGGGTTATCTTGACACAAAGCTCTCAAATCTGGAGACTATAAACAACCAGCTTCAAAACGAAATAGCTATGCTTAATAGTTTCGTTATGACCCTTAGGGTACGGGCGGAGGGGGAACATGACGCAGTTGTGCGAGAGCAGATAGAACGTGATGGAATTGCAACTGGGATGAGACGAACAATCGCCAATCTGGAGTTGGCTCTTGCTCAGCAGTTGACAAGATTCGGGGAAAATCACCGGAGAGTGAGGCAAATGAGGGATGCTTTGAAACAGGCGAATACAGACCTGGGAACCAGACAAAAAGAAATTGCGGATATAAGAAGAAAGGCAAATCTCAGGAATGCCGAAGACCAAATGACCTCACTCACTGAGCAACTGGCCGAAATGCAAAAACAGCTGAACGAGGCTAAGAAGGAGCAAAAGGACCTCGACAATCTGAGGGCAAATTATGAAAAGTCAATGACGATAAGGGATGAAAAGCAAACGCTGTTCGAAGAAATGGCTGCTCATATTGAAAAGCTATATACGCTCATGGAAGATCCGGAGGTATCCAAAGTAAAAATGGTGGGGCTGGCGCCTGAGCCGCTACGGATGAGTTTTCCCAAAATAAAAATATTCCTTCCCGCTGGATTTATGCTTGGGCTGATGGCTGGTGTCGGCCTTGCATTTGCGATTGAATTGCTCAATGATCTGCTTCGCACGCCAAGCGATGTAATGAAGCATTTGCGTGTTCCCCTTCTGGGGATGGTTTGTCACGCGGACGAAGATGATGAGGTTGAAGGAGTTGACCTTTGCCATGTGGTGCGTCAGGCGCCGTATTCGATAATGAGTGAGTGCTATCGGCAGTTCAGGACCAACCTTAGGCTTTCGGGCTCCGGTGAATCGCACAAAACGCTGCTTGTCACCAGTGGCAGGGCCGGCGACGGAAAGACTTCGGTAGCGGTTAACATGTCCGCTACTTTTATCGCCGAAGACAAGAAGGTTCTGTTTATTGACGCCAACTTCCGCAGGCCCTCGACGGCGACGCTGTTCCCGAGGACAGAAGCTGACGGTTCTGTTGCCGAGCATGTTGATTTTGGGTTGAGCAATTATTTGATGGGCCAATGTGAGTATGATGACATCGCAAGGACCAGCGGCATCGAAGGCTTTGACATCATTGACAGCGGTCCGCTGCCGTCAAACCCTGCGGAGATATTAGGCAGTGCAAATATGATCAAATTGCTCCAGAAAAGTCGCGAGTTGTATGACTATGTTGTTATTGACGGTCCGCCGCTTTTGATAAGTGACGCCAAGATTCTTGCTTCGGCCGTTGACGGTACTATTGTCGTATTCAATGCCGAGGCGACAAGGCGTGGAGCGGCGCAGCGAACATTGCGAGAGCTTCGCGATATCAACGCCAATCTAATCGGTAGTATCCTGGTGGGGGTCAGGTCAATGAAGGGCGGCTACTTCCAGGAAGTTTACAGGTCCTACCAGGCATACCAGCAGATACAGGTCGTTCAGCCGGTTTGACCGATAAGGATAATTGTGTTATAGTAGCACTTCAGTTTGACTTTTTAACCGGGGCATTTTTTATGGAAAGATTTCTGGTTACCGGCGGAGCCGGCTTTATCGGTTCAAACATTTGCAGAAGACTTATCTCCGAGGGCTGTTTTGTGCGGGTTGTGGACAATCTGCTTACCGGCAAAAAAAGCAACCTTGACGGCATTATAGAGAAGGTCGAGTTCATTGAAGCTGATATGGGTGCCGGCGAGGTGGCCCGCAAGGCAATGGAGGATATTGACGTTGTGCTTCATCAGGGGGCGCTTCCATCGGTACCTCGCAGCATTGAAGACCCGGCATTGACACATAAACACTGTGTGGATGCCACTTTTACTTTGCTTGTGGCTGCTCGCGATGCCCGGATAAAGCGTTTTGTCTATGCCTCCAGTTCGTCGGCTTATGGAGACAGCCCCACGTTGCCGAAGGTTGAGACGATGCTGCCCGATCCACTTTCACCTTATGCGGCGGCCAAGCTTGCAGGTGAATACTACTGCAAGGTATTTGGCACGGTTTTTGGTCTGGAGACAGTTTCGCTTCGTTATTTTAATATCTTCGGCCCATACCAGGACCCGACCAGCCAGTATGCCGCTGCGATACCGGCCTTTGTGACCGCAATATTAAAAGATGAACGACCAACCATCTATGGGGACGGCGAGCAGAGCCGAGATTTCACGTATATTGATAATGTGGTTGAGGCAAATTTGCTTGCGGCTCGGGCAAAACAGATGAAGGGAGAGGTGGTTAATATTGCCTGCGGCCAGCGGATAACGATAAATGTGGTCATCAAGCTGGTCAACAAACTTCTTGGCAAGGATATCGAACCATCTTACGTTGCCCCCAGAGCCGGCGACGTCAAACACTCACTTGCGGACATCAGCCTGGCCCAAAAGGTAATCGGCTACAAGCCGGTGGTCGATTTTGACTTGGGGCTGGGAAAAGCGATACAATGGTATCGCGACAATCTTGTATAAAGCGTACTCTCAGGTTTGGCGCCAAGTTAATTACCGCCCCTTTTGCAGAGTCTCCCTTTTGTCTTCCATAGCAGGTTCCCTTTGGGGTGGTATGGGTGCTTGTTTAGAGATCGTTGTTCCATGATATTCTTGAGCGTATCCATCGATTGAAACCTGTGCCTTGAATTGTCCTGTGTAACGTTTTCGCTGTGCCATAATAGCTCCTTTCCGACACCATCATACCGCAGCGAAACCATCTTAACCACTGGTCCGAAAAACCGGGAGTATTATATTGGCAAAATTATTGTTGACCATCAGGCCGGGACAGCTTACAATAGGAGGGATTTGGATTGGAGGATAATGTTATATGTTAATGGGGTGGCAAAATGAATATCAGGATATTGTTGGTAGATGACCATGAGGTGATGTGTGAGGGATTGGGTGCGCTGCTGAGAAAGCAGGAGCATGTGGAGGTAATTGGACGTGCGGCGGACGGGCGCGCAGCGGTTCAGATGGCTGTGGAGCTGTCTCCTGATGTGGTTGTGATGGATATCGGGATGCCGAACCTTAATGGTATCGACGCCACGCGGCAGCTAACATCCGAATGTCCGGATGTGAAGGTGTTGGTGTTATCAACGCACTCGGACGGCTCGATGATTGCAAAGGCCCTGAAGGTAGGTGCCTTGGGCTACATTCTGAAGGATTCGGCCTTTGCCGAGTTGGCAGAGGCCATAAACACGGTATCGCAGGGCAGGACATATTTGTGTTCTAAAGCATCGAAGGTCGTATTTGCCGACTATGTGAAGATGCTGTCGGATCCGAACTGGTCATGGAGTGGTGGCCTTACGGCTCGCGAGCGCGAGGTCCTTCAGTTGGTGGCCGAGGGCAAAACAACCAAGGAAATTGCTGCAATTCTCCATGTGAGTGTAAAAACGGTTGATTCACACCGTGAGCATATCATGGATAAGCTCAATATTCACAATGTGGCGGGTCTGACGAAGTATGCGATTCGTGAAGGATTGACGTTTACCTGAGAGCCCCAATCTCGGCGAGTTACAAAACTGCATTTTGGGAGCACACCACGGGCAAAAATCGGCCTTATAGGGTGGGCAACCCACAACATTGTTCCTCCATCGGTAAGCTATCTTTGCGCTGTGACAAAATAGGCAAATTCCCAAGTCAAAATCGGGGTATTTCCCATTAAGCCAGGCATCTTATTTTGTCGATACCCTGATTGAATTTGCTATAAGTCATTGCCTTGCAGGATGGAATTACTCATCATGGAGGCAGCACCAATTGGTTGCCACTGTGATCTCCTTACACAATGGTTTACGGTTTACGTTTTGCGGTCCGAGACGGCCTGAGGAGGCCGTCTCGGACTACGCATTAGTCCGCAAGGCAGCATTTCATTAATACACAATCCTAATCCCGTTCGATTTGTCTGAGAAGGCATGCGAGTGCCGGGACAATGACGGCACAATGCTGGGGCTATGAAGAAAAAGTCGGGCTGGAAGCTGTCGTTGCCAACGACGCTAACAGTGGCTTCTAAACGGCAGTGGCTGAACCCTTTGACCTTGTACTCGTGGACCTGCAGTTGCCGGAGGACGACTGGTTCTGGCAGGACCCGAACTACGGGGTTTACTGGCTGAGTATCTCGGCTGTCTATGAGACGATGCCGCCACCCGCAGAGTACTACTGGGGCTGGAAGACGCGCGAGCACTTCTACAACGATGATGTGGTAAGGATTTGGATGCCCAGTGCACCCACCGTAGGAGGTCTTCCATTCATAGAAGGTGAGCCGATTCTGCCGGGCTGGGATATGGCGTTTGAGCTGACGACTCACGAGTGCTTCCCGGTTGACCATATCAACAAGAATCCGGATATCTTAAACAACTACCTGCCTGACTATAACACGTGGGCCAGTGTTGGCTATCCACGCTGCTGGTGTAGTGCGGCTTATCAAACTGCTCCACCGACCGCCTACTATGGTTCTGATTATCAGTGCCGCGGTGATACCGACGGTCTATTCGAGGGCAGGGGCCTAAACGCGAAGTATGTGGTGCTTGCTGACAACAATCTTTTGGGAGCGGCTTACCAGGTGATTGTAAGTGACCCAACTTGGATTGCCAATCCGACGTGGATCTGTGCCGACTTTGACCACAAGGCCGAAGGCAGGGGCATAAACAAGAAGTGGGTAACGCTGGCCGATAACAACATACTGAGTACTTACTATCAGGCGGTTGTTGGCGCTACTCCGAGTTGTTTCCCCTAATCGGCTGGTTTGTTAAATTTTGAAGGTTCAATTAGTGGTTAAAGAGGCAAGTCTTTTAGGCTTGCCTCTTTTTTATTATTTTTTGACGATATTGGCGGAACTATCGACATGACTGGTTAGCAGGTTGCTTACAGTGTTTAAGAGGTGGGGCCGGCGGATAAGTACGAAGCGGATCGGGATCAGGAAAGCTTCGACAAGCAGTTCGTGACCAATTACTTGGAGGGTATTAATTTCAATAAATCCGGGCCCGTGGTTGGACTGCCGGAAGATATTCAGCAAAAGACCAGTGATAAATACATCGAGGCCTTTGAAAAATTGACGGGTCAAGAATTCAATTTTTAATGTCTCAGCATTTCTTCCAGATATTTGCCTGCCTTCTTATATTTATGAACTATTGTAAGGTTAGGCATTCAAGTTTATGGTTTATCATTCATTTGCCCTGTCTTTTATTTCAAGCAGGTCCTTCATTATGTTTGCCATCTGTCCTGACCAACTTTTCAGGCCGAAGGCATCGTGCATCTGCTTATATAATTTATACAACTGCAAATATACTTTGTGATTTTCGGGATAAGGTTTATAGGTCTTATCCCTCATTTGGCTCATGGCATTTTGAGCCTCGTAGAAATTATTATGGCCTCCTGCATCTTTTCCGGCAACGACGGCCCCAGCCAAGGCACCTCCAAGGGCACACGTTCGCAAACACACGGGCATTTTCAATTCTCTACCCGTTACATCTGCACAAATCTGCATGAACAAGGGATTTTTTTCAGCGATTCCGCCACCAGCAATTATTTCTTTAACCTTTTGGCCATATTCTTCGAACCTGTTGATTATGGTCAGTGCTCCGAATGCAGTGGCTTCGATAAGAGCACGGTAAATTTCTTCGGGCCTGGTGTGAAGTGTTTGTCCGAGAATCAGGCCGGTTAATCTTTGGTCAAGAAGTATATTACGATTACCGTGGTTCCAGTCCAGAGCTAAAAGTCCTGACTGGCCGGGCTTTAACTTTGATGCCTTTTGAGTCAGCTGCTGATGCGTACTGTTTTCCCGGCCGCCGGGTTGTATTGTGTTGACAAACCAGTGAAATATGTCGCCTACGCCTGACTGGCCTGCTTCGATACTATAATGACCCGGCAGTATGGAACCATCCACGACCCCGCTTATGCCGGGAATGTCCGGAGGCTTTTGTCCGGGCGGCGCGACCATCATATCGACCATGCTGGTTCCGATTATCTTGACCATTTTACCGGGTGCGACGCCTGCCCCAACAGCCCCCATGTGTGCATCGATGCAACCAACAGC
>SDBT01009522.1_pt1 | contig 15742 bp, 9 predicted proteins | sample 2277101 | NCBI WGS metagenome assembly SDBT01 (sample SAMN10404973, study PRJNA504765) | marine sediment metagenome | isolation source: marine sediment core GS10_PC15, 103 cmbsf | place: Arctic Ocean: Southern Knipovich Ridge | collected 2010 | reverse complement strand
ATACGTCGCCCGGCCCCTGCCGGCATGGTAGCCGGCGTTTGTCCGCTGCTGGGGGGGACTCCGGCCTCATACGCCGACCTGGACGTGGCGGCGACAGACTCGGCTGTCTCGCCGTACCTGACTACCGCTTCGACAGAACCCGCGCCGGCGACGCCCATCATGCCCAGCAAGACAATCCAGGCTCGGCCAACGCGCCACAAATGACATGAGCCGTCCCGACTGCGTTTGACGGGACGGCTCGGGGTATTGGTCTTAATTACGTTCATCGCATGGCGCTGCTGAGCTGTGGGAACGCCTCCTCTTCCTGCTCGGTCTGGATGATGATTGTCGGCTTGACCAAAATCAACAATGTCTGCTCGTTTTTGACCAGGCTGCGGTTGCTAAAGGCCCGCTTGAGCAGCGGAATCTTGCTCAGCAGTGGCACGCCTGCTTCTATCTCGGTTTCGTCGGCCAACTTCTGACCACCGATCAGCAGCGTTCCGCCGTCCGGCACAGACACGGTTGTAGCCAGCCCGGTTACCTGAAGAAGCGGTAGCTGCACTTGGGCGCCCGGCACGTTAAGTGCTCCAGAGCTGACCACGAAGTTAAACATGTCGATCAGTCGCGACACCACCGGCTGGAGCGTCAAAGTCACGTAGCGGCGGTCGGCCGAAACGGTGCCCTGCACACGCAATTGAGTGCCCGTCGACGTGGTGCTGATCGTTGGTTCGAAGGCCGCCACGTTTTCCTGGGTCTGCACCGTCAGGTCGCTGACATAGGCCTGTTGCTCCTGTACCGCGATCCAGGCATCCTGCCCGTTGAACAGCACGATTCGCGGAGCGGTAAGTATGCTGCTTCGCTGATCGACCTGCGTAGCCCGGATGAGGAAATCCACCTGCAAGTTATCGAGAAACGTGCCGAAGATGTTCAGCGCCGGGTTGGCCAGAGCGTTCTGAATAACGTCACTCGCTCCGGGCACATTGAACGGCGCGTTGCCGGTAAGGTTCTGAACCAGCCCCTGACTGCTTTGGATCAGCGGCAGAGGAGTCCATTGGCCCGAGTGCGGACCTACCTGCCCATGCGCCGGAACCAAACCCACCGACGTGTAAGGCTGAAACGGAGTCGCCTGGGCCATCGATAGACCCAAACCCGGAGTATTGGGCAAAAAGCCAAGCCTGGAATTCTGCCGGGGTATCAACAAGACCGAGCCAGTGGCCGGATCGGTAACAAACGCGAAGGGACTACCGCTCGTCACCCTGTCGTATCCGGCATTGCCGGCGTTGAGTACCACGTCCAGGTCCAAGCCCAGCTCTTCAAAGAAGTTGGAGGTGACGGAAATGAACCGGGCCTCAACGGCGATCTGAATGGCCCGCGGCTCTCGCAGCTTCTGCAACAGGTCGCCCAGCTCACGATGAACCGTCGGGCTGTTGGTGACTATCAACATGCCCCTCATAGCATCCAGTGAGCCCAACCCACCGGCCTGTATCCAGGTATCCGGGGCCACAACGTTGTTTATTATCTCAAGGATTCGCCCCTGCAGATCGACCGCTTGCTGATCCCCTGCCTGCTGTTGGTCGCCGAAAATGTCCGCGCCGCTTCCTCCCCCACCGGCGCCACCGCCACCGCCACCTCCGCCTTGGGCATCACCCAGGTCGAAAGTTGCCGGCTCCGTGAACTGCGGCACGTCCACCAATAAGTCACGAATGTCGTATACTTTGGTGACCTGCTTTTGCTGGAGGTCTTCCTCGGTGGAGATGGTCAGCACACCCTCGTCCAGCACGTAACCAAGCTGTATACCGCCGCCGCCCACGTCTTCGGCGTCGTCAAGGATGACCTCCAGAGCCTTTTCCAGGGAAATGTTCCGCAGACGTGCCGTTACCGCAGTGTCGCGATCGATACCGGCGAACTCCAACGCGTTCCAATTGACCTGAATGTTGATGTCGTTCAGGCCGCGAAGCTGATTGATCGCCATTTCCAGCGCCGTATCCTGAAAATTTATCTCAGCCAGCAACTCGCGCAGCTTGCGGCGAACGGCCCGGTTAAGTTCCGACTCAGCCTCCTCGGCAGCGCCGTAGCGCCGCCGTTTCTCGGTGATCTCCAGCCAGTCCTTGGGGTACATGATGTCTTTGTGCCAAGGGATCCTCGCCTCGTCTACCTCTACCAGGGCTGCCCGGGCCTGCTTCATCCGTTCGTCACGCAGCTCGCCCTGCTTGCGGAACATGGAACGATCTTGCAGCACGTCCAGGAAGAAGCTCGCCTTTTCGTTGGTCTCATCAATTGCCAACAGGTCTTTCAGATCGCTGATGGCGTCGGCATACCGCTGCTGCTTGGCAAGCAGGCGAGCCTGATCCATCAGATGGCTGACACGTTTGGCCTTGGCTTCGGCCGTCTGTCGACGGCGCTCGGCTTGCGACTGCTCGATTTGCCGCAACTGCTCGCGCACCAGCCGTTCCTCATAGCGCCGCTGCTCTTCGGTTATAAAGTGATCCAGCGACTCGGATTCAGCCACCAGATCCTCGTACGCCGTCGCCGGTTCGGCATAGCGCCGGGCGGCCTCGATGGTCTGCCTCGCCAACTGCATGTTCTGGCGGGCCTGGTCGAACCGATGACTGACCATATCACCGCGTATCCGAGACTCCAAACCGCGGTATTCAGCCACAGCCTTCTGCCAGAGTATCTGATTCCGCTGTCTTATCCGCTGCACCAGAGACGGCGCCTGTTGAGAAACCGTCAGCATCTGCCGCCCCTCGGCCAGCAGTGAGCGGGCATCGGCCATGTCCGGATCCAGAACCAACGCCGACTCGCACCGCTGAATAACCAGCGCCCACATTCGCGCCTCAGCCGCCTCACGGGCCTGGCCGAGCATTATTTCCGCCCGCTCGCGCCTAGCCTGATCATCGGGAACCACGCTTGCCGCTCCTGTCGGCGGGGCGCTGGGCTCGGCCGGTTTGGGGGCTACCGCCGCATGCAGCTTGCGTTTCTCGACAATGACCGCCAGCCGTTGCTCAGCAGCCGCCTGCATAGCCTTGTTGGCATACTCGTTGTCCAGCACGGCGCGATACAGCAGCTCGGCTTTGTCGTACTGCCCTTGGTCGAAGGCTTTGTCCGCCTCTTTCCTGTCCTGCACGGCCTTGGCGAAATAGTTGCGAGCCACCTTGGCCCGTTCCAGGTACTGCTCACGAAGCGATCTCTCCTGCTCGGACAGACCCTCCGGATCGATCTTCACCAGGGCCTCGTGGGCCTGGTCATACTGGTTTTGATTGAATAGCTCGATCGCAGCCGCCAAATCCGCGTCAGCCGACTGGCCGAGGGCGGGCGCCGAAGCAACCCCAGCCGCGATGATCGTCATCGCCCCCACCAGGACGATAGTATACGATTTCACAGGAACGCCTCCTTCAGTCGTGCTGACAAACCCACGGCCTCAGCCGATCCACCAGGGCCGGGCCGCTCCCCCGCTATACGTTCACGCAGCCCCTAATTAGCGATTAAGTGTAACGGGCGGCTCACATAATGCAACGGCAAACCTTGCCGAGGCGTCTATTTGCCCATGTCGCCTCCCTTGCCGCCTATCATGCGCCCGCCGGGCTGGCGCGCCCGGGGCCTGACCCCCCTTTGCCGCACCGGAGCACGCTCGCGCACGACCCGCGACGGCATCGACCGCTTGACGGCGTTCTGAAGCTCACGCCGTTTGGGGTCCTGACTATCCTGCAATTGCAGCCGCTCGCACAGCCGCCCGCTGGCGTCAAGATAAACCAACGCCGGACCCGACTGCGAGACAAGATCAAACTGGTCGGGACCGCGAGGTACCAGCAGTTTGCTTGCCCGGTCGTGTTCGATGTCCACCACCACCGCGCCGGTGCGAAAATCCACCTCCACCAGCCGACGTCGAGACTCCCCGTCGGCACCAGGCAACGGAATGCGTTTCTTCTGGCCTATTCCCTCGCCAACTCGCACACGCACGTCTCTGGGCCGCTTGATCCACTGACCCATGTGCCACTTGTAGATGGTTACGCGAGCTTCGTCTCTCTGCCGATCCGCTGACGCCAGGTAGAAATACGTCTCCGGCTCGACCGCAATCTGCGCCGACGCTTCCGACCACGCCCCCATCAGCCCGATCGTCTCGGCGTCGGCAGCATTGGCCAGGCGAGAGACAACCCCCACGTACCAGTTGTAGAGCACCAGCCGAGCGCGATAACGGTAAGTGCGCCCCGGCGTCACTGTGAGGTCATGGGCCCACAGATATGCCTTGGTAGCCAGCCCGTATTGCTCCAGCCATTCCTCAAGCTTGCCTTCTTTCTCGGCTTGCCGGCGAGCCCTGATCCTCTCCAGTTGTCGGCGCGTTTCTTCCTGCTGCTTGTTGAAGATTGCCTCATCGAGCTTGGTTCGCAATTGTTCAAGTCGGCGCTGATACCCGCCCGGCAGGTCTCCGCCGGACCCGAGTTGCTCGACCAGCTTGACGGCCTCGTCCAAGTCGCCCTGGTCGAACGCTTCGATCGCCGCGCGGTATTGCTTAAGCGCATCGGCCACGCCGCCGGCGGCATCTTCCTGCCGCCCGAAGTCGCCCTTGCCGCCGTACACGCCGCCCGGACCGCTGAAGCCCTTGCCTCCCTCCTTCGGGTCAGACGCTACATAAGCTCCCTTGCCGCCATCACTACTGATTCCCTTGTAGTCGCCGCGCCGCGAACCAGCCAAACCGGTATCCTTGCTCGCCGCCAATACGGCCTTGAGACCCTTGACCTCCGGCGCCTTCCATTCGTCGCCTCCCTGAACCTCCACCGGAAAGGCCGGCCGGCAGATGTCACTCTGATGATCGCGAACCAGATTGCGGAACAGGCCCACTTGCTGCCACTGAAGCGAGGGAATCCTGTTGTCCGGTCCGACGGTCACCTCGGGCGCTTCGGGCAACCTCACCGGCAGATACGTCGCGACCTCCTGCCACGCCGACCAGACGCCGTCACCCAGCAATTCCTGACGCTGCACCTCGAATCGTACGACGTGGATGAGCGAATGCGAGAAGTCGTAACCGTGTTCTTTCATGTTCGCCCGCTGGGCAGCCAGGTCGAACGTGGTGGCCAGGGGGACCGAATAGATCTCCTGCACCGCTGTATCGCCCAGCATCTCGCACAATTGACGCTCTTCCTCGGCCAGGCGGGTGTGCTCACGCGATGCCTCGAACCGCCCCTGCCCGTACATGGAAACCTCAGCCGGATCGGCAACCACACCGAACGTGCGACCGGCGCTGAGCTTGGGCGCCTCGCAAGGCAACACCGACGCCAGGGTCACTTTGCTGTCCGCCGAACCGGATCCGCCAACGTCCGGAACGGGCGGACCCCAGCAGGCCGCCTGCGGCAGCACCGCCGGCACGTTGGCAATTGCCAGCGGACCGCTCTGCCGAACCCGGGCCAACTTGTCCCCGTAGTCCTCCGGCCGCTTGCGCTCGTGCCGCGCTTGCCGCAGCTTGGCGCCCAGCTCCTCAGCCTTTTGCTTAACGAACAGATCCGCTTCAGCCGGACCCAGTTGCCGCCCCCCCAGCCGCACCGTGTTGGGACTGCCGATCAGAAAAAGCACCACCACCGCCAGCAGAACCAGCCCGGCGATGCCCAGAACTACCTTTTCCACGTGCCGTTCTACCGGACTGATCGTCTGTTTGGCCATATGTCCGCTCCTGCCTCAATCCCAATCAGCCAATACACACCGGCCGCACCGAACCTACTTACCAAACGCCCCAGGGCCAAAACCAGCCGGACCCACACCCGTTCCACCGAGCACCCGACCGTCCCGAATAGCCTTGGCCGCCTCCGGCATCAGCGGCTCGTAGATTTCGCGGAACAGGTAATACTCGAAATCCAGTTTCGCCAGCACCACCGGGCCCGCCCCGTAGATATACTCCCCCATGCTCTGGGCCGGATCGAGCGCCTGATAGTCAATCCGCAGCGGCGTCATGAAATTCTGTCGGCAAATGGCGTTGATCACCCCCAGCAGGGCCCTGCTGTCCACCACCAGCTCCAACTGGAACTGTAGGACATCGTAAAGCTCGTTACACCCGCGCCCGGTGAACGAACCACCCATACCGCCGGTTTGCGCCCTGCCGACCCCGGAGCCTTTACCCATCCCGCCCACCATGCCTCCCCCTGAGCCCGAACTCGTCGCCTGCACATAATTGGAAAGCACAATCCCCAGCAAATGTTTGACCGGCATGGTGGTTACGTCGATAGGTTTCTGCAACTCGACGCCGTTCTGTTTGTTCTGGGCCTCGATCTGCCGAGCACGCTGTTCGTTGGCTTCAGCCAAACCACGCACCACGTCTTCCTGCACCCACAGACCCAACTGCGCCAACCACAAATCACTCAGACTGGGCCGTGTCCCGCTGCTGTAAACCGCCTCGACTATGCTAAAGCATTCCAACGACGCGTAGATGCGAAGCTCCTTGGCCTTGACAAGGGCAGCACGTAACTGCGGGTCAGTTCGTGCCAACTCCTCCAAGCTCACCGCACCGCCCACCTGGCCCCTGATCCCGCCTACAACCGCCCCCACATCTACGCCTTTGCCCATCATCCCCGGTTCGGCGTAACCCTTGCCGAAACCAGGCCCCACACCGCTGTCCCTATAACCCGTCGACCTCGCATCCAGGTCCAACCCCAGGCTTTGGTCTTCGGGTACACGCCGCTCCTGGCTGATCAACATGGTCATGGCCTCAACGTCGGCCGGGGTCGGTCTGTCGCCGGAGTCCATCAGCGCCAGCAGCTCGTTGAATTTCTGTTGGTAGTCGCCCCGGAACAGATAGGGCGCATCCTGCCGGTTCGCAGGTGGCTTCGGAAAAACATCGTCCCTCAACGGCGCCCGTCGATTCCATTGCTCAGCCGTCTGACGGACCTCTTTATATTGCCCCTCGATCAGACTGCTCCATTCCCCCGCCACCTCAATGGCCTGGCTGTTGATGACCAACCCGAGCCGCGATGTGCCGGCCTGATCGATCTTGTTGGCCAATCCCTGCGCCCCGCCCAACTGTTCTCGAACGTCGGCAAAGCCACCGTATGCAATAGCCGCCGCTGCTATCCCAATCAGGCCTGCAACCGCACAGCCCAGCTCAAACATAAAGCGACGTATGAAATCCATGGCTCACTTCCTCACTCTGCCAGCCCGACTGCAATCCGCGATACATCACCACTCCCACCGATCGTTCCGCTCAACCCTTGGCTCCCGCTCCCAATAACGGTTGTCCTGCCGGCCCGCCCTGCGCCTCTTGCCCCCCGGCGTCGGGCTCCGGCTCGCCCAGCACGATGCCAAAGCGAAGAACACAGACCGAATCTGTGGACATATCCTCGCCCGTCAGCGGGTCCACAAACTGCGAGACTATCGCACTGGTACCACCTTCTCCTGAACCACCCTTGCCAAAGTCCCTCCCGGAAACCCCCGGTCCGCTCATCGGGGACATCTTGCCGCCATACATCGGGCCGGGGCCCATTTCCTTTCCGCCGAAACCACCACCTCTCGCGCTGCCCGGGCTCGCCGAGCGGCCCCAACCTGCCGACTTGGCCAGACCGCCGCTCCGGTCGGCCTGACTGAGCAGACCGAAGCTTACTATGTCCACCCCATCAATGTGAAAACCAAGCTCCGCCCGTTGGCCGCCCTGCTGGAGCTTGGCGGCCAAGGTCTCGTTGACAAACTGCACCCCCCTTTCGTGCGGCGTCCGCACCCGCAGCGTCACCACGAAGCCCGGCTTTGGCACCTCGCCAAGTGGATCGCTCATGAGACTACCTCCCCCCTTGCCGCTAAAGCCCATTCCGCCCCGGCGCGCCCCACTGGCCAATGCCCCATGAACATCCCCTGCGTACACCGTCTCGAACGACTCGATGAAAATCTGCCTGCGCTGCTGCCGCGGAATGTTGGCACATGCCTTCCGGTATTGCTCCGGCCCCTGAGCCTGCGCCAAATCCGCCTGCGGCTCCGGCAAGGCACCGTGCACCACCGAGAGTATCCTCAGCCACAGGGCCTCGTCATCTACCAGCGAAGTGATCGACACAATCTTGCGCTTGCCCGCCGGAGCCTCCCCTTGCAGGCGCGACCACTCACGCTTCAGTGCCTCAGCCGCCGCCAGGTACTCAGCCGCGTATGATCGCGCAGACTGGTTCTCGTCCGGACCCTGAAGCTCAATGCGCTTGGCTTCTGCTAGCGACATTTTGCTGGGCAGTACCTCATCACCGAGGCTTGTGGCCAGGGCCGAACGGTCCACAACACCTCGCACCCACAACGCCCCGGCCGCCAGCAACAGGCACGCCGCCGCTCCCGCAAAGAACGGCCTCTTTCGCCGCCACATCGCTGCCCGCGTCAGTTCCACAGGCAGCAGGTTTGACCTGACCTCCACCAGATCCAGTCCCTGAAGCGCAGCCCCGTAACACACCCCCAACGTCAGAATGTTCTCGTTGAACTGCGCCCCGTTGACCCCCGCGCCAAGGCTCACCTTGTTAAAGCCCGAAACGCGCTCCACATCCATCTGCAAGTTCTGCTGGAGGTACTTCTGCAATCCCGGCAGGCGAAAGGCGTTGCCCATGCCCAAAACTTTGTTCAACACGATGTCTCGGTGCGTCGACATATAAAAACCGATCGATCGCTGGATCTCGGCCACCAGATCGGCAAACACCGGCCTCATGGCCTGGAATATCTGACGGGCATACTTGCTGGTAGCTGCGGTCCGCTTGAGGTTCTCAGCCTTGGCGAAACTCAGTTTGAAAGCCTTAACCAACGCCTCGGTAAAGTTGTTCCCGCCCAGCGGAATATTGCGCGACCATACCGTCTGACCGTCGGTCACCACCAGGTCGGTGTTTTCGGCGCCGATGTCGATCAGCACCGTCCCGCCCTTACCGTACTGACCGTCGTAGCGAAGAAAATTGTACAGCGCCAGCGGCGCCGTCTGCACTATGTTCGGTTCGATCCGGGCACCGGTCAGCGCTGCCAGGTGTCGCCGGATCAGGTCCCGCTTCATGGCAAAGATGCCCACCTCCACATCCGGAGAGTCCGGCGTGGTAAACGTCTGGTAGTCCCAATCAACCTCGTCAATCTCGAAAGGTATCTGCTGGCGGGCCTCGAAACGAACAATGTCCGGAATCTTCTTCGGCTCGACCGGCGGCAGCTTGGTGAACCGCGCGAACGTCTGATGCCCGGGAACCGTGACCGCTACCGTACTACCGGAAAAATCGTTGCGAGACAGCAGCGTCTCCAACGCCGACCGCACCAGCGCCGCACCGTCGCCCTCCGCCTGCGAGAGAATCTGCTCATGCTCGATTACGTCGAAAGCCACCACCTCCACCCCGTCGCCCACCTGTCGAAGCTTGATCGCCTTAAGCGAACACTGCCCGATGTCTATCCCCCAGCAAGCCTTGCCGATCGCCATGGTCGTCTCCTCCTACCCTGCCCCAACAGCTCCCACCCGTCGGCCAACCACTGTCAACCTACGCAAAAACCCGCAAAAACCACTACCTCCACCCCGTGGGCAAGTCAATAACTCGCCGCCGCTATCTCCGCGCATTCCCCCGGTGCTGCCCCCGCAGCCACCTCTTTTTTGAGTACCTCGACATTCACGTTCGGTTGGCAGGCCAAGCCCTGTTGGTAGGAACGCCGAGAGGGCTTCGCCACCGCCCGCCTCGGCTCATAAGTCCCAATTCCACCAATAGTTTATCGGCCTAACGGCCAGCCGTCAACCGTCACTGCCCCGCCCCGTCCCTACGGTGCCCCAGCACTGGCACTCATCACCGCCCATCAAGTGCAGAACCAGTGCCCAGATAAGACCTTGCCGCCACCGCACCCGCGCCGGTCAAGACCAATAATCCCCAGTTGCTAGGACAACTTGCCGGCGCTAGCATTAACAGAGAGAGAACACGACGTCAGGCTTTGAAGAATTGAGGTGCAGCACCGGCCGGCAGGGGCACATCGTCAAAGCCCGCGGGTGCTATTATTGGCCGAAGAGCGACGTCGGCAAATCTGCTGAATTTGCTTATCTGTCGCCGGTTTTGTCCGATTTAACCATATGCCGGAACCGGCCCGAAGTTCTACAGCAGCGGTGGCCGACCGCCGACAGGACCAAGACCGGTCAGGGCGAAGTCCAGACAGAACGGTGACCGCGGCTCGGCAGGCTCGGGGAAACGATAAGGATCTCAGGAGATGGACAAGAGCAAAGACGTACTAACCACCGGCCAGGTAGCCAAGATCTGCAACGTGGCGCCGCGGACGGTGTCCAAGTGGTTCGACACCGGCCAGCTAAGAGGCTACAGAATCCCCGGCAGCAAGGACCGCAGAATCCCCGTGCCCCAGTTGGTCCGCTTTATGAAGGCCCACGGCATGCCGCTCGAGGGGCTCGAGACCGGACAGATCCGCGTCCTGGTCGTTGAGGAAGAACAAGACCTGGTGCAGCTTCTGCAACGCGCTCTGGCCGATGAGGCCGGTTACGACGTGCGAACGGCCTCAAGCGTATTCGAAGCCGGGGTCGAAACCGCCGCTTTCAAGCCCCACGTCATACTGTTGGACATATCCATGCCCGGCGTTGCCGGCGCCCAGCTATGCAGGTACGTCCGCAGTCACCCCGAGCTACAGGGCACCAAACTCATCGCCGTCGACGCCGGTATCACCCAGGGCCAAGCCCAGGCCCTGCACCAGGAGGGGTTCGATAGCTCTCTGCCAAAGCCCTTCGAGATCCGCCAGTTGGTCGCCACTATCGAAGACGCTGTGGCCGTCGTCTATTAGTCTGAATGCCTTTGTGGGCTCGGACCGTAATTCGCATACGCGCCCCAACTCGCTTCGACCCCCACCAAACACGCTTGCACAATCGCAATAAATCGGTCCGCTGCCGTCCGCCCACCTGCTCCGCCGGTCAAGACGCCCCACGCCAATCTGGTTTCGCACCCACCAATACCGGCTATAATCAGCCGCCGTTGCCGCAGACCTCGGCAATCGCAGCCCTATCGCAGGAGCAAGCCAATGCGTAGTGACATGATCAAAAGGGGCAAAGAGCGGGCACCGCACCGGGCACTGCTCAAGGCCGTCGGACTGTCCGACGAGGACATGGACAAGCCCTTTATCGCCGTCTGCAACAGCTACACCGACATCGTCCCGGGCCACGTCCACCTCGACCAGGTCGGCGAGTACGTCAAGCAATGCATCCGCCGGGCCGGCGGCGTGCCCTTCGTCTTCAACACTATTGGCATCTGCGACGGCATCGCCATGGGCCACGTGGGCATGAAGTTCTCCCTGCCCTCGCGCGAACTCATCGCCGACTGTGTCGAGAGCATGCTCCAGGCCCACCGCTTCGACGGTATGATCTGCATCCCCAACTGCGACAAAATCATCCCCGGCATGATGATGGCCGCCATGCGAGTCAATATACCCACCATCTTCGTCTCCGGCGGACCCATGGAGGCCGGCAAGATGCCCGACGGCCGGGCGGTGGATCTGATCACCGTCGCTGCCGGCGTCGGGCAGGTGCAGGTCGGTCAGATTACCGAACAGCAACTCGAAGAGTTGGTCAACTACGCCTGCCCCTCCTGTGGCTCATGCTCGGGCATGTTCACCGCCAACAGCATGAACTGCCTGGCTGAAGCCATTGGCCTGGCCTTGCCGGGCAACGGCACGCTGCTGGCCACCAGCGACCAGCGCCGCAAGCTCTTCGCCCGCGCCGCCCAACGCATCGTCGAAATGGTCAGGCAGTACCACGATAAAGGCCAAGGCCACGGACTGCTGCCCCGCGAGATCTGCACCCGCCACGCCATAGACAACGCCATGATTCTCGACATGGCTATGGGCGGCTCAAGCAACACCGTCCTGCACCTCCTGGCCATCGCCGACGAAGCCGAGGTGGAATATGACATAGGCTGCATCAACGACCTGTCCGGGCGCACGCCCTACATCTGCAAGGTCTCGCCCGCCTGCGACTACCATATCGAAGACGTGCACCGCGCCGGAGGTGTCCACACCATCCTGGGCCAGATCCAGCGAGGCCGTCCGGACCTGCTGAACACCAATGCCCCTACTGTCACAGGCCAGACGCTGGGCAAAAACATCGCCGATTGGGATATCCGTAGCCAAGCTGTCTCGCGCCAGGCTCTGGAAATGGCGGCAGTCGGCCCGTCCGGCAAGCTCCGAGCCCCCGCTATGTCCCAGCAGAAGAAGCACCAGACCATCGGCGACGTGGACGACCTCGGCTTCGACCCTGCCGATTGCATCCGCACCTGCGACAACGCCTATTCCCAGCAGGGCGGACTGGCCATCCTTTACGGCAACCTCGCCCCCGACAGCGCCATCATCAAGACCGCCGGCGTACACCCTGACTTGATGACGCATAGCGGTCCGGCCGTCATTTTCGAAAACCAGGAAGACGCCTGCCAGGGCATCCTCGGCGGCCAGGTCAAAGCCGGTGACGTGGTGGTCATCCGTTACGAAGGCCCCAAGGGCGGGCCTGGCATGCAGGAGATGCTCTGGCCCACTAGTTACATCAAGGGCATGGGCCTGATCGACAAGTGCGCGCTGATCACCGACGGCCGATTCTCCGGCGGCACCATCGGCACCTCCATCGGCCATATCTGCCCCGAAGCCGCAGCCGGCGGACCCCTCGCCCTGCTGCACGACGGCGACATCATCCAGATCGACATCCCCGCCCACCGGCTCGACGTTAAGCTCTCCGACGCCGAGCTGGAAAAGCGACGCCGCCGGTTCAGCCCGCCGCCACCACGCGTTACCCGCGGCTACCTGGCCAGATACACCGCCATGGCCGCCTCAGCCGCCACCGGCGCCGTGCTCAAGCATGACTAACCGCAACGAGGGCTGCCCACACACATGACCGAGCCGCCACCAGCCTTGGCCCGTCCCATCCGTGCCGACCGCACACCGCTCGCCCCACCCACCGCCCGGCCGGCCGGTCCTTCCACCAGGGACAGCCTTGTCGATCTGCTCTGGGTCGCCCTGCCGTTGATGGCCTGGCTGGTGGTGGTAGAACCGGGCTTCGCCCACTTCGTTCTGTGTCTGGATCCCCATCTGCCCGTCCCCTTCCGCGTGCTGGTTGGAATGATGATGATTCGCATGGTCCTCGCCGGCGCTCTGGTCTGGTGGCGGCTGCACCGCCGCCGTCAGCCCGCCCGACTGATCGGCTGGACCACGCGCAACGGCTTGATCGAGCTGCTGGTCGGCATTCCAGCCGTGCTCGCCTTGCTGGTCGTGCCCGCACTGATGAGCCTCTGGCTGATCATCTTCTGGCCCGACGCCTTCTCGCAAATCGCCCAGACCCAGCGCACCGCCATCCAAAGCTTTCCGGTCATGACTCTATCGCAACGACTGGTATTAGTTGCCCTGGTAGCCTGCGTCGAGGAATTGGTCTTCCGAGGCCTGCTGCTACACCGCTTGACGGTCATCTGCCGCCATGCCTGGCTGGCCATAACAATTCAGGCCGCCCTCTTCGGCCTGGCCCACCTCTACGAAGGCCCATTCGCTATGTTGATAATCTTCTATCTGGGATTGATCCTGGGCAGTCTGACCTGGTGGCGACGCAGCCTGCTGCCGGCCATCGTCAGCCACGCCCTGTTCAACGCGGTCCAGTTCACCATCCTCGAGCACCTGATCCGCCCATACATGTAACAGACGCCGCCCCAACGACGCCCACCACTCAAAGTTCAGCCAGGAAAAACGGGTTGGACCAGGCTTTGTTGCCCTGAGCGTCGGCCAGCTCGATGCGAATGTACTTCTCCGCTCCGCCGCAGGTATAACTGGCCTCGGTCAGTAATTGGCCGTTCTCGCCCACAACGTGCCGACCGGTCGAGCTGCGCCCCTTGAAGATCACGCTTCTGACCGGACTACAGCGAACGCTGATGGTCAGGCCCACCTCGCCCGCCTCGATCTGAATATCCTCTATTTGCGGGCCTTGTGTCGAATAAAATGCCCCCCGCGCCAGAGCACGCATTATCGCTTTCGTCGTCAGCTCCGGCGCCCTGACCATCACCCACCCGCCAAAGACATCCAGGTCTACCTTGTGCGCGTCGTCGGTGGCGATCCCCGACGCAGCCCCCAGACGGTCCAGCACATCGTCCCAGTGGCTTTCGCTGAATCCCTTGCCGATTGCTTTTTGACACGTCGTATTGTACACCTCCACCGCGAAATAGCCCCGCAGATGCGCGTAGTCGTTGATGGTATGCCCGCTCCAATACGGATGCGCCAGACACGCTAATCCGCCCTGCTCCACCACGGCCGCGATTACATCGTTGGGGTGCATTTCGTCGGCGTAGATGAACCTCGACACGTTCATCCCCACGATGTGATAGATATCCCCACCGTAAGGGTTCGGCGGATGCAGCTCGCAGCCGGGAATCACCAGAAAGCCCGATTGACTATACGGCGAAACGTCGCACACTATCCGATGATCGGTCAGTATCAGAAAATCATAACCGGCCTCGCGGTAGGCCCCGCACCGATCCGCCGGCGACAACCGCCCGTCCGACAGTGTTGTATGCGTGTGAGTATTGCCCCGAAACCAGTGGCCATCCATCGCAAACGGATTGTCGTAAATCATGGGCCTCAACCGCCCTCCACAAAACGGCCGACGATCGCTCGTCAGCCGGCTCTAGACAAAACCGACACGGCATACGTTGCCCGCGCCGTCACTACGCGACGCCGAAAAGCTGGTCCACCACCGCCACTATGAAGGAGTCGACTATCCCCGTAACCAACTCCACCAGAACCTGCGACAGAATGCTGCGGAACTCCAGGCCGGCAAAGAAGTCGAGAATGTCCATCACCACCACGGCCCCCATAAGCGGCGCCACCAAGCTGTAGAGATACTTACCCGTCAACATTTCCTGCCTCCCGTCACTACCGCCGCATCTAAAAGCACCGCCGGCCCGCATCACGCCGAACGCTGCTACTTACTGCTATCGGCACCCGCCCCCGCCGGTCTTCGCTGCGAGGCGGTCGGAATCATCTCCAGCCTCTTCTTTAGCTCGCTGAACAGCATCTCGCTGAACGCCCGATCCACCTTCCCCTGCGCGCCCGTCTCCTTCGCCGCCGCCCGCTCCCGTATCTCCGCCAGGATCGACCACCCCGTCACCTGCTGCGACTCATCCAACCCATAGCGACTGATGAAGTCTCGCACGTAGCGCTCCCAGGCGTCTGCTGCAATCACTGTCGCGGCGGCCGGTTGGGCCATCGAGCGCTTAACCGCCGCGGACTTGACCTCCGCAACCACCCCGGCATGCAGCGGATCCTTCTCCAAACCCCACTCGTTGGGCTGCCACTGTCCCTTGGCCCACTTGCGCATCAGTTTAGCGCTGTGCGCCAGTCGTCGCTGATACGCAGCCACATCATGCTTCAGCAGCGCTTGTTGTTCGGGACTCAATTCGCCCCCGATCTCAGTTACCCAGCCGTCCACCGTCCGGCGAAGCTCCCCCACCACCGGCTGCATCAACTTGCTCCAACGCGCCACCTGATCCTGCCTGAACGGCTGGCCTGACACTCGCGTCTCGATCAGCTCCTTGCCCACCTGTAGCACCGCTCGCGGGTGGCGGAAGAACATCGCCCAAACATCGCGCGTAACTACGGTGCGAAGCTTCTGGCGCTGCGATGCATCAAGATCATAGCGGTCCGCCAACGTCTCACAGAAAGTGTCGAACCGTTCGGTCAACTGCCACGGCGGATGCTTCGAGACCTCCCCCACCACCTTGCGGGCAAACTCGTCCGCTTCGCTGGTCCAGCCGTTCCGCCGCCACATGCCCGCGACGGCATCATTGAGCAC
>SDBT01009521.1_pt1 | contig 15744 bp, 11 predicted proteins | sample 2277101 | NCBI WGS metagenome assembly SDBT01 (sample SAMN10404973, study PRJNA504765) | marine sediment metagenome | isolation source: marine sediment core GS10_PC15, 103 cmbsf | place: Arctic Ocean: Southern Knipovich Ridge | collected 2010 | reverse complement strand
AGGTCCGTGAACGTCCCGCCGGAGTCGACGCCGAGCACCCGTGAAGCCATCGTGGCCTAACGCTATCACTGTTCGAGCGCCGTGCGCTAAAGCAGCTGATTCCGGGTAGAGAGTCGCGGGTTCCCGGACGGGCCTGCTGGGCGATCTCTGTCTCCCGCTCCAGATCGATCCCTATTCGTACCTGGTGTCAGCTTCTGCCTGAGCGACGCCAAAGGGCGGCCTCGCTTGACATCGCTACTTGACCGTAATAAGGTCACGCGCGTACTGGCACGCGATGTTCCGCGACCGATGTGCCGGCCGCCGGACGGCCCATTCGGTCTTTGGTAGTCCACAACCCTGGGAGGGAAGCCACTGTGAACGAGGGGGTCCAAGCCGATATCTATCAATGCTGGGGACGACACAGGGAGGACCTAACGGCTCAAGTCGCTAGCGCGCTTGAGAATCGCTTCGGGACGATCGGGACCGTGCTGGCCGAACCAGTTGTGTTTGCGGTCCGGCATGGGGACCGGCAACGGCAAATCGAAGTGAAAGTCGCCTGCAGCGAGGGGCACGAGAACGTCTTTTACGTGACGGTGTAGCTATGCCGGTCGTTGTTGGGTCCCCGCCATCTGCCAGGCAAAAGGCGCTTGATTCCGCCGCCAAGACGATTTCCCCCGAGAAGTCAGTCGAACGCCTGGATGGCCTCGCCAAGTACATCATTGGAAACAGCGCTCTTGTCGCCGGGACGCTCACCGCGCTTGGCGTATTTACGGATCTTGGCGATCGCTTCGACGATCAACCATTAGCCTTCGTCGCCCCGCTCATCTTCGTTACGCTCAGTGTTATCGCCGCACTCGGAGCACTGTTCCCGTTCGGAACGGCATTCAACCCCGAGATACTCAGTGACGTCGAGGAATTCTTCAATGGAAGGATACGCTTCAAGCTAAAAATGGTCTTTGGGGCCTTCTTATTTCTCATCGTTGCTGTCGTGTCGGCGCTGGCTCCTGCAGGCGTCTCCATCTGGGACGCCGACGAGCCGAACCCCCAGGTGACGCTCTCCTGGAATCGGAATGCTCCGACCGACAAAGCTCCTGGGGTGGAGGTCTCCATAGTGGGCTCGGTGAAGCTCACGGACGTCTCGCCGGGGACTCGGATTGATGCGGTCGTCACGGGACGCGACCCATCGGGCGCGGAGGTCGTTGTATTCCGCGCATCCTCGATCGCGGGCGATGATGGAGACGTTGACGTGCCGATTAAACTCGTCAAAGTTGACTCTTCGCTCGATTGGATTCTGGCTACTGACGTTGTCCAGGACGAGGCTATCATCCACCGAGAGATCGAGCTTCACGTCGGGCAGGTCGCCGATGATCGGAGCACCTCGCTGCACCCGTGGGGCGACGTGGACTGCAGCGGCGGTGACGTCATCCCTGTCGATTCGCTGAAGATCCTGCGTTACGACGCGGGGCTAAGCGTGAAGCAGGAAGTCGGCTGCCCGGCGATTGGCGTCGACGTAACTCTCGTCGAATAGGCGGCGATATAGCGCGAGTTCCGCGCCCTGGCTGAACGCGTTTCGCTCGCCCTTCCAATATGGGTGCCACAACGCTGCGGCAGCTGCTCACCAGGCATCGGGGCTTGTGCGCTGTGCGTCCCTCGCAGGATAACGAGCGAAGCGCTCCTGGCTGTCCGCCGCCTCACGCGGCGGCGACCCACCGCAGGGGCCTATGACGTACAGCTCTGCCCGAAGACCGGCTTCAGCGCCAGTACGTCCACGATATTGATGTTTCCGCCGGAGGCGTTCAGGTCATGGCGCGCGCTGGGCGACCCGAAGACCGGCTTGAGCTTGAGCACGTCCACAATGTTGACCGTCTTGTTGTCGTCGAAGTCCGGGGGCCAATCAGGAAGACCCTGGCCGTCGTCGCAGGCCACGATGGGGTCGGTGCCCATGGAGATCTCCAGGTCATCGTCAAAGCCGTCGCTATCGGTGTCGGCGAGGAGAGGGTCGGTGCTGTGGACGTTGACCTCGTCGCCGTCGCTGAGTCCGTCGCCGTCAGTGTCGGGGTTGTCGGGGTCCGTGCCCAGGACCGCTTCTTCGGCGTCGCTCAGGCCGTCGCCATCGGAGTCGGGCGCCGCCTGGACGATGATCCGCCCGCGCATCGTAAAGGGGTGAACCTGGCATCGGTAAAGGAACGTCTGACCGGAGTCTTCCGGCCCGAAGGTGTGAGAGAAGGTCCCCGACGTCTTAGACGCGCCGGAGGTCCACTCGCGGGGTGTGCTGCAAGTGGAGAAGTCGTCCGCGCATTGCGTCGTCGTGTGCGGAAGCGCGGTGCCGCTGCCCCCGGCTCCCCACTCCCACGTCACGGTGTCGCCAACGTTAATAACGGTGTCGTGGGGCTGACTGCAGGGTTGCGGCCCGCCTGAATCGCAGAACCAGACGTCCCCTACCCTTACCGTTATCGTAGCTGCCTGCGCCGGATCGCCGCCGATGGGGAAGACGCCCGGGGCGGCCACAACGGTGATTGCGATTGCCATGCCGGCTATCGATATTCCGACGCCCAACAAGACAGCCTGCGAGAGCGCTGAACTGATCATGCTTCGCAACCTCTCATATCAATCCTCCTTGCTTGCCACATCCGCCGAGCGAACGGCTCGCGGCCTGAAGGGCAGAGGCTAGTTGTGTGGAGTACGCATATGGACGGGCGATGGATTTATGTTGCGGGTTACTTTCGCGAAAGACGGCCAGAACAGAGCGCACCGTGGGAAAGGCCGGAGACGCGAGGAGAACAACCGCGCTGGTCGTGGCGTACAATCACCTCGGAAGTAAAGGGCCAGGACGGGCTGAGATCGCGGGAGGCGTAGTCCGTCTGGGTCACGTAACGTCGTCGATTAATCGGCGGCGCGAGCCCAGAGGAGGACCACCATGGCAGAGAGCGTCTACAAGGTTATCGAGCTGGTCGGTACCAGCAGCGAATCGTGGGAGAAGGCGGCTGCAGCAGCCGTCCAGAAGGCATCAGCCTCCCTGCGGGATCTTCGCATCGCCGAGGTCGTCGAGCTGGACATGCAACTCGATGACGGAAAGATTCTCGCCTACCGCGCCAGAGTGAAAGTCTCGTTCAAGTACGGAGGCGGGGACTAGCCCCGACTGCCCAGCACTCGAGGGGGCCAGCTGCTTCCCAATCCGAGGGTCGCGGATTCCCGGACGGGCCTGCGGGGCGATCCGCGCTTGCCCGTCCGGGTCTCCCATTACAGGTCTCGTATGGAGGTTCCAGCATGATTCGAGAGACAGTCCTCTTCGAGCGCCGCGACGGCGTAGCGCTGCTGACGTTGAACCGGCCAGAGAAACGCAACGCCTTCAACGACCGCCAGTACGATGACCTCGCAGACGCCCTGTCGGAGGCCCGTGCAGACGAAGCCATCAAGGCGGCCGTCATCACCGGTGCCGCCGGCGCCTTCTCCGCCGGACAGGACCTGGGCGAGATGGGCTCCCCGCCGGAGCACGATGATGGCAAGCCCCACGGCTTTCTGCCGTTCGTCGACCAGTTGAGCACGTTCGACCTCCCGCTGCTCGCGGCCGTCAACGGCGTCGGCGTCGGCATCGGACTGACCATGCTCTTGCACTGCGATCTCGTCTACATGGCTCATTCGGCGAGGCTCCGCGCGCCCTTCGTCTCGCTCGGCCTCGTGCCCGAAGCCGGCAGCAGCCTGCTCCTCCAGACGATCGTCGGACCGCAGACAGCCGCCGAACTCCTCTACACAACAGCGTGGATCGACGCCGAGCGGGCCGTCGCGATCGGTCTCGCCGCCGCCGCCTTCCCCGACGACGAACTGCTGGAACGGACGCTGGAGCGCGCGTCCGAGATCGCAAAGCAGCCGCGGGCGGCCCTGCAGAGCACAAAGCAGCTGTTGCTCGACGTCCGGTCTGAGGCGCTAACGGCGGCAAGACAGCGAGAGAACCCGGCGATGGCTCAACTGATCGGTTCCCCCGCCAACGTCGAGGCCATCCGCGCCTTCCGCGAGAAGCGCTCCCCTGATTTCGCCGGCCTCTGAATCCGCGTCACGCCAGGCGGGCGCATCCCGCTGGCAGCCCCCGCTGCGATCACGCAGAGCGAGCATCTGCTCCAGTCGGCCCTGATACAATCCGATCCGAGCGGGAGTAGCTCAGTGGTAGAGCATCTGCTTCCCAAGCAGAGGGTCGCCGGTTCGATCCCGGTCTCCCGCTCCAGATAGCCCTCAGCACAGGAAGTCCTCGGCAGTGGATCGTTCGTCGCGCCGAGGGCGTGCGTGAGTGGTCCGGACTTTTAATCCGGGAGTCGTGGGTTCGAATCCCACCGGGCCCTCCACGCTTGTTCCCTATCTAATGCAGGTCGCCCTGAGGCCCCGAATCCTTGACGCGCGGATTTCCAATCCCCGAGTCAACGTACGCGAGAGGCGGTGTGTTCGAGCGATCGGATGCTGCCGAACTGATCGCTTGCGATGCGCCTTCTTCCCCGTAGGTATTCCAGACCCTTTTACTGGCTCATCCAGGATGAGTAGTATTGAGGGCAAGAGAACCGGATCACTACGGGTTTTCGATATTGCAATGGGGGCACCGAACGGGTGAACAAGTTCACGGTCGATACGCAGCTGTTCCGCGAGCTCGGGGAGTTACTCGTTGGCCGTGATTCGACGGCACTGATCGAGCTCGTCAAGAACGCCTACGACGCAGATGCGCGGTCTGCGATCGTGTACGGCGAGGCCATAGAGGACCTCGAGCGCGGGTTTATCCAAGTAACCGATGATGGTATCGGCATGACGGCAGACGAGTTCGAGAACGGCTTCCTTCGAATAGCGTCACGAACGAGGAGTGTCGACAACAGGACTTCGTACAAGTACCAGCGGCGCTTTACTGGAGAGAAGGGCATCGGTCGACTCGCCGCGCACAAGCTGGCGAGCCTCGTAGAGGTGGAGACCGTGCCAACACGGCGTACTGCAGCCCAGCGGCAGGCGGTAAGTGCGCGAATCGACTGGGATCAAGTAGAAGAGGCAGAGACTCTGGACGGCGTACTTCCATCTGCGATTAGAGTAGATACTCATCCAGTTCCCTCTCGTGCGAAGTCGGGTACAACTGTGACGCTCCGGAGGTTACGGCGTCAGTGGACTAAAGCGGAATTAGGCCAGTTCCTCATCGAAGTCCAGGATTTCGAGCCTCCTGACGCTCTGGTTGGGCCACTTCCACCGGGAGTCGTCCCAGGACGCCATCTCTTCAAAGCCCCAAGGATCAGAGCCAGCCTGCCCAAGGATCCCGGGTTCCGCGTTCGACTTGAGGGAGAATTTGAGGGTGGCGAGAATTACTGGACGGCTCTGGTGGAGGCGGCTCACTGGCTCATAGAGATTGATGCTAGCCGGGATGGGAGTAGCGTTCGGTATCGCATCTCTCCGACAAGTCGCACACTCTCGGACTTGCCGGGGGCTGAGCCTACGAATTTTGAGCTAGAACACCCTAACCCAGGAGAAGGACCATTCTTTCAATCGAAGATTTTCGTCCGCGAAGGAGCCTTGAAGAGAGGCCCGCAACCCTTCGTGCAATGGGCACGGAGGGCAACCGGGATACGGGTATTCTTAGAAGGATTCAGGGTGCTTCCATACGGCGATGTAGGCAACGACTGGCTTTCTCTTGATTCCGACTATGCAAGGCGCGAGCGCGGCTTGCCGGGTCTTGCAATTCCGAATCTTCCGTCGAGCGACAAAGACGCTGCCCTTGTGTTCCTACCCAACAGGGCCTATTTCGGGGCTGCGTTTGTCGTGGCTGGCGATGCACCGACGCTTCGAACCCTAGTAAATCGAGAGGGGTTTGTTCCTGAGCGACCGTATAACGACCTCGTGACCCTCGTCCGAACTGGCATCGACCTGTCTGTTCGCGTCCGAGCTGCTGTCGGGTTTGAGAGACGCGAAGCAAGGCGTCGGAAGCGCCGGACTCGCGGCAGCCGCGACTCGACCGAGCAATCACCGAGTCAGACACTGCATACGGCCCTAGATAGCGCGGTGTCCCATCTAACCGACGCCAAGCAACTGATCTCAAAAGGCGATCCCGGTCGTGCGCAGAAGCGACTCTCCGCCGCTCAGTCGGAGCTCGTGAAGGTCGCTGAGGTAATGGAAGAGTTCATGACTGAGGAAGCAATGCTTCGGGTGTTGGCTTCGGTTGGCACAGAGATGGCAGCCTTCATCCACGAGATCAACGCACTTCTGGGGTCGGCAGAATCGCTTCAGGTCTACGCTGCGGAACTGCGGCAAAAGCCCAAGTTGCCAAGGAAGATGAAGTCAGAGCTTGCGAATCTACAGACTCTGGCGGAGGACCTGCGACGAGGTTTGGAGCGACAATCCGCGTACCTCGTCGATATCGTCACCCCGGACGCGCGTCGCCGGAGGGTACGACAGCGGCTCGCCGATCGGTTCGATGCAGGGTCGAGACTGATCGGGCCCTCTGCTCAACGACGTGGGGTCAAGATTGTCAACGAGATTCCGAAGGGCCTCAGATCGCGGCCGATGTTCCCGGCAGAGCTAACAGCCATCTTCTCGAACCTCCTGACGAACGCAGTCAAGGCTGCGGGCGAAGGAGGGCGAGTCCGTGCGTGGGGCGAAAGACGAGGGGACCAGACTCGAGTCGTAGTGGAGAACACGGGGGCAAAGGTCGACCCAAAAAGAGGCGAGCGCTGGTTCAAGCCTTTCGAATCGACTACGACTCAAGTTGATGCTGTTCTGGGCCAAGGGATGGGATTGGGGCTACCGATTACTCGGCGCATCCTCGAGGAGTATGGGGCCGACATCAGATTTACAGCCCCTTCGAATGGATACTCCACTGCTGTTGAGATCGTGATGCCGGAATAACAGCTATGGCTGTGAAGAAATCACCGAGTGTCCTCATTGTTGACGATAAGGTCGAGGAGGTACGCGGGCTTGAGGTATTGCTGCGTAGGACGACCTTGCTAGTCGAGTCGACCCACCCGCACGACATCACCGCCTCACAGTTGCGAGACGCCGACCTCGTACTCGTTGATCTGGCGCTGGACGAATGGCCAGGGCGAGACGAGGCGTCATCCTTGGCCCTCAAGCCATTGGATGGACTTGCCGTCGCCAACGTTCTTAAGTCGTACACCAGGAAGCGGAAATTCCAGACACCGAAGGCATTCGCGATCTTGTCAGCGCGTATCGAGGAGTTCGCGTCTGATCTGCCGTCTGAACAGCGGGAGCACATCTTCCCGCGGTTGCACGATTTGGAGTGGGCATTTCGGAAGACCGGTAGTCAGTACGAAGTTCCCCTTCACCAACAAGTGGAGTCACTAGCTTCGGCTGTGTCATCACTTCCGAAGTCCTGGGCCCGACCGCGGGCCAAGGCTGAGGCTCTCCTTGGCCTCGGAGAAGGGGAGTGGAGCTATCAAGCTTGGGAAGATGTCGAAATATGTCATCCACCGATGCATGAGCTCTCTAGTCATAGCCACGGCCTAGCGTTTGTGCGCTGGCTCCTGCACCGAATCCTCCCGTATCCGTGCTTCTTATGGGATTCCCACCACTTAGCAGCTCGCCTTCGTGTGTCGCATGGTTCCTTCCTAGAGGCCTGGCGTGAGAGTCAAGGATTCCAGCGCCTACTAGCTCCATTTCAGTACGCAGGGATACTCTCTGATTTCATCGGACCACGTTGGTGGCAGGCTGGGGCAGAGAATTTCATTTGGAAGGCAACGACCGGTCGGCCGCAGGATGATCAGGCGTTGAGAGATGCGCTGGCGAAACGAGCGAAATTAGAGTTCGCACCCACTGAAGGCATGACGCCTGTAGTGTGCTCAAATGAGCAGCTACGGCCTCTGGAACAGACTTCTGATAGAAGCAAAGCTCTCCGCATTCAGCCAGACGACTGGCCCCCGTACGCCGACCAAGCATGGACGACTCCTGACCTCGCGCGTTCTAGTCCCCTGCTGAGGTCGCAGGTGATTGTTCAGGACAGAACACTACTGAAGGACAATCCGTGACAGGTCTCCAGTTTAGGTTTAAAGAGGTGATCGAGGAGATAGATGCGGTCGCGTTCATCTCGAGGGAGTTCACAGCTCCGGAATCCGGTGACGTCTGGGCCAGTTTCCAGCGAAGCCTTCGTTCGATCCGAGATTCTGTCCCAGCAGGCAAGACCGCGCAATGGGTGATTCCACCTGATCGACCACTGAAGACGATACCAACTAGTGACTACAAGGGCACAGACGGAGGTCGGCACGACGTCATCGCGCGTGTTACCTGCAACTGGAGCGTTACGCCATTGGGGGATGCCAGCTCGAGGCCTAAGGCCACATTCAGCCTTGGTGGCGCTGCGGAGACTAAAGTCGAGATCTTGCGCGCGGCCAATGAGTCCGAAGTTCTATGTTGGTGGAGCATGGAGATTGGTGGAGATGAACACCCGGGCTGCTATTTCCACGTTCAGCTAAGAAGTGACGATGATGGGGCACCTTTCCCACACTACCTTGAAGTCCCAAGGCTCCCTACCTTCATCTGCACGCCAATGATGGTCGTGGAGTTCGTACTAGGGGAGCTGTTCCAGCATCGGTGGCCAAAAGAGGTCGAGCGAGGTGGTGGGACTCGCGATCTATGGCGCGGAATCCAGTGGAACCGCTTTCGGAAGTTTCTGGATTGGCAGCTTGAAAAACTGGAGCAAGGCAAGAAAGGTCCAGCGTCACCCTGGCTAGTCCTGAAACGTGCCAAGCCCCCGGAGTCACTACTCATTTGAATCGGCAAGTAGCAGAAGTGGTCGAAGCACCCGAGTCTTGCAAGGTGTCAACTCCCGCGGACTTGGCGGCGGCGATGGTGAGGGCTCTGGGGGATCAAGCTAGCGCGGAATGGTTGGATCCGTGCGTTGGTGCTGGCGCGCTAGTCAATGCACTAGCCAAGGAAGGTATCGAAGGAGGACGAATAACAGCGATCGACCTTGAGAAGATTCCAGTGCGTATTCGGGGAATGGCGGGGCTCGGTGGGCACGACTTCATCGCGTGGTCTACTCAGGCAGCGCAACGCTTCGACCGAATCCTCGCCAACCCACCGTATGTGCCGCTCTCAAAGCTGCATCCGGCTCTTCAAGAAGCAGCGTGTTCAGTGGAAATGCCGGATGGAGAGTTTACCCCCTTAACGGCTAATTACTGGACGGTCTTCCTGTGTGCTAGCTTGAGGCTGCTTCGGCAAGGCGGCGGAATCTGCTTTGTTCTCCCAGCCTCCTGGGACTACGCAGACTACGCGCGGACGTTGCGAGACATTCTACCGACGTGGTTCCGCCGTTTCGAGGTTCACAGAAGCTCTAGACCGATATTTCCCTCCGTCCAAGACGGATCCGTCGTGATTCTTGGGAAGGGGTTTCGGGAGCCACCTGAGTCGTGCCTCCGCAAAGAGCACTCCTCACCAGAGACTCTAATCCGAGCGCTGAACATCAGCGATCGACGCCGCATGGACTCTGCGGGCGGATCGCCGGACTTCGGCAAGACACGGCTGACGCCGATCCACTCAGGAACGCGCCTGCTGCGGGATGTCATGCAGATCCGCTTGGGCGGTGTCACGGGAGACGCGCACTTCTTCCTGCTCAGCGAAGATCGGCGCACAAAACTAATGCTACCTACGGCAGCGTTGCGGCCCGTGATTTCTAAGGCCCGTCATCTAATCGCAGCAAAGATCACCGCCGAAGTGTGGAGATCCCTGAAGGAAAATGGAGAGCGGATTTGGCTGCTGGATCCACCTAGACAGGTGCTGGATCATCCGGCCGTCGACACCTATCTTGAGCTGAGTGCTGAGAACGGCGGATGTCATCGAGACCGCTTCAAACTAGCCCGCGATCCATGGTACCGGACGCCCCTTCCGCAGAGGGTGGACGGGTTTGTAAGTGGAATGTCTCATATTGGGCCATGGATAGCGCTAAAGGCCATGCCCCGACTCGCAGCGACTAACACGCTATACGTGGTGCGTTTTAGCGGCAAGATTACTACCGACGAGAAGGCTGCTTGGGCCCTCTCAATGTTGACTAGCGAAGTGCGCCAGAGGCTAAAGGCCGTTGGTCGGGTGTACCCTGATGGGCTTCTTAAGCTGGAGCCCAACGATCTGGGTAGCCTTCCATTGCCCGTGCCGCCGAGAATCGAAGGAGCAGCTGACTATTATGCCGAGGCGGTGAAAGCATTGTTATCAGATTCCCCCGAAGAGAGCGCACGAATGGCGGACGCCTGGTTCGGTGACGACTAGGTTCGCGCTCAAGAGTGGACAGGATAAGGATCGCCGCGGCGATGGTCGTCACGGGCTCCTTATTCGCTGGCGCTTCCCTGCACCTGTGGGGTGCCAAAACGTCATCCGTATCTGGAAGGGGTGATCCCGGGCGATCTGTCAGAACTCAGGGCTCTGGCGCCGCCAAGGCCCTGATCCTGGCCTCACGATGCCAACCCTCAGATACGAAGTGGGTCGGTTTCTCGCCCTTCAGACTGCCACGATAGCGCTCGAGCCCTGAGTTCTGACAGATCCTGGCAGATCCGCCCCCACGAGGCGATTGGCTTCCGCTCCCCTCTCACCGCCTGGCGCAACTTCGACGGACCCTCCGGCGCCAATCAATTCAGCCCCGGAACTGTCTCACGTTCTTGACACGGGACATCGAATTATCATCGGTGACTGGACTCAGCGAGCTATCCCGTAGAAGCTCCTCTACGTACGGCCATTCACCATCGAGAATCGCTTCCATCCGGGCATCTACCTGTGCCGTGAGACGCTTGAGGTCGTAAATTTCCAGGACCGCACGGCGGTGTTCCTCGCTGCCGATGACGGCACCCAGTTGCTCTAACAGTCTTCTGGCAACGGCCTGGACCTCGCTTGGCGGGATCTCTACGAATGAACGTGGGCCCCTTGTTCGTAGCCTGATCGGCGCTTTCCCAGCGCTCCTAACTACACTGGAAAGCGAATCGGCAAATTTCAGCTCCTTTTCGGATGAAGCACTCCCGTCCCGTATGAGTCTGCTCAAGCCGCGGTTCATGGTGTCCTTCAAATCACGTCCCATTCGCTTGATGCCGCAGCTTCGCAGATAGATGTCGAATGCACGCTTAACAACCATGGGCCCTTCGACTTCGATGATCCGGAGTAGTCCGTGGGCGATTGTGTCGAGGCTCGCCCTCCGTGGATCGCGACAGTCAGAGCCAGAGTACGGCGTGTAAAGCTCGAGATGCATGCCAGATTCCGATTGGGGTGCATCTTGACCGATCGGCTGCTCTTCAGGGCGGCGGATGTCTTGATCCGTTGGCTCCTCCTCGAGCCGCCTCTGCTTCCCATCCGCGACGCTCTTCCTCAGCGCGCTCATGATGTCAGTCTCTTTCCTCGGCGCGGCGACCTCGGGCTTTGGAGGGCGTTCCGTGGCTCCTGATGGATCAGAATCCACGATGGGCGACGCGGGGCTCGCCGATACCGGGACCTCGGAAGGCTCAACTTTGGGTTCATGGCCCTCGGGGTAAATCTCGAGCTGTTCTAACCTCTCCCACAGCTCAAGCAATGCGGCAGATCTATCGAGTTCGAAGACGCTCCCGCGCACTCGCCAGAATTCCAGTCCACAGCGCTCAATCGTCCGTTGTCGTGCCGTGTCGTCAGCGTATTGATCTGGACCGTGCCAGCGGTCCCCGTCACACTCAACTGCCAACCGACCATCCAGACCTTCTACCAGAAGATCGATCCGGTATCCGGCAATCTCGAATTGTGGCTGAACACGGTATCCGCGAGCTGCTATCTGGAGAAACACGTCCACCTCTAGCCAGCTGCCGAAGGGGTCCGGCTGTCGCACCTGTGAGCGATCGGCTGTGCTTGCGAGCCGCTGAAGCTCCGATACGCGTATGCCAGATACTTCGTGGCTGGCAACGTGTGGGTTCAGACAGTACCGCAGGAGCTCGAAGCGAAGGCATTGCGGGCTCAAGTCCTCGAGCGTGGCCGAATGAAAGAGCACCAGTTGGTCTCGCGCTCGGCTCGCCGCGACATTGAATCGCCTCTTCGAGGCTTCGTCGGCCAGTGTCCCAATGCGCCGGTCCTCGCTTGGTGCCGACACCAAGCTTAGGAGGATGATGTCTCGCTCGTCACCCTGAAACGCGTAGGCGTCACCGCAGACTAGCTGCCGGCGCTCCATGTCTTCAGGCCCAAGCTGGTCTAAGAGTAGCGCTTCGATCTCGCGGGCTTGGATCGAGCCAAGCAAGCTAATCACCCCGAACGTCTTGCCCTCATATTCTGGATTACCGTGCATAAGCAGGATCGCGTCAACCACTGCTTGGGCTTCGGGCGGATTGCTTACTTGCTGCCCCACTCCCTTTAAGTAGCCGTCTTCAACGTAATGTGCGGACACAACCGGAGTGAGACGCGAGGCCCCGTGCTGTCGAAGGGGGATCAACGGCTCGCTCTGGTAGCAGAGGTTGTTCGAGAATTGGATGATCTCGGGCATACATCTGAAGTGCTCACGCAGCCGGATCCGACCTTGATAGCGAATCTCGGCTAGATCGAAGAAGCTCTGTTGGACGCCGTAAGCGTCCGCGTGTGGGAGGTCTGGGATGTGCCTGGCTCGAAGCTCGTTTACGTCCGCGTGATTTATCCCGGCGTAGGTGGGGCTGATCTGCTTGTCATCACCGACAACGATCAGTTTCTTCGCGATGTAGTTGAGCAGCAGGGCCTCGGGTCCCGATTGACTGGCTTCGTCAACGATGACGACATCGAAAAGATCACTTCCGGGAGTGATTGACTCGGCTACGCGATATAGTGGCATCACCCAGGCGGAGATTGCCGTCCTGCACTCGTTCATGTGTTTTCGAGCGTTTGCTCGATGAATGGACGCGTATTTGCCGGTACCCTTTCCAATGCTCCGGACCGCTTTCGACCACGCAACGAGATGTTCACGCTCGTGCTCAGTCATACGCTCAAAGCAGTGAGCCCAGGCCTTCTCGGAGGCGAGTTCCCTGAGGAGTGTCCGAACGCGATCGCGGGAGCCATCGTACCGAAGGCGTGCTTGGTACTCGGCGTCTGGGTCGGCGAGCCTCGTTACCCAGGCGTTCGCGCGCGCCCAGTTCCATGAGGCCTCGAATTGTTGAGCACGAGTCGCCCAGGTATCAGGGTCCCGTCCGCTGGATACCTCATCGAGTAGGTCGGGTGCATCCGCTCCCAGCTGGGCTTCCAGCTCATCCCGTCGCTGGAGTCGGTCCGCCACTTGCTCATGCTCGGTGATTCGATTCATCGCGAGTCTGTACTCCGCCGCGTCGCGATTGTTTACCGCTTCAACAAGATCCACTCCCGCTGGATCGATGCGCTCGCCGCCAACGACCTCGGTCAGGATCTTGTTAGCTTGATCTATAACGGCTTGATCTCTTTTAAGTTGTTCTTGGGTGTTCACGGCATCGGCGGTTTCGATTAGTCGCGTAATCGACGAGACCTTCTGGAAGTCCGGTTCGGGTAGGTCAGGGATTGCACCGACGACCTTGCGAGCATTAGCCATCTGTTCACCGGCCGCTAGGACGTTATCGATCGTCTCGACGCGTTCTTGGTAGTCGACGCCAAGCGCAACGAAGCTAGGAGCGTCGGCCGCGTCGACTGGCGTCCAGTGGTCGCCGAGGACGCGGAAGTGATCTTGGACGTCGAGCCAAGCTATGAGTTGCTTGAGCACCTCGGGTGAGTCGCATTCTCGCCCGCCAACTCGCAGAGCATCCCGGAGGTACCGACCGCGACGAACGACTTTCGCTTGGAATGGCCCAAGTCCCCAGCCACGTCCTTGTTCAAGGTGCTCCAGCACTGCGATCGCATCGGCCCAAACCACGCGCTTTGAGCGATCTTCGAGCCCGGAGACCTCAGTCTCGTCTGCCCAACGCGCCTGAGTACCGGCTGCTGCTAAATGATCTTTAGTGATCTCTCGCAGCTCCTTCCATTTGCCGGGCCGGCCCTCGAGAACGTCTGAGAGTGCTTCGGAAGCCCAGGATCTTGAAGTTGCCTTTGCCTTTTCTATCGCCGCAACGAGGCTTCCCAATTCGGCTACGAGCGGGTCGCGAGCCTTGGCGGGCGCGTTCGACAGGTATGGATACTCGTCGCGGAATCGAAGCTCTTCGTCGGATCGGTAGGCTTCCTTGGCGCGGGATTCCCGCTCGATCAACTCGTCGAACCCGTCCGGTGACAAGATGTCGTTGATTTCGCTGGATCGTAGAGGGTTCCGCTGCTGCTCGCTCCAGTCCTCAACTTCGGCGTCGGCAAGGAGGGTGAGCAGCTCTTGGAGTTCACTCGATGAGAGTGGGGGATCCCGATCCTCGTCGGGTTGGTCTGTGAGCCATCCTAGGGTTTCTCGTTCGTCACTGAGACGCACAGCTATCGCTTGAAGAGTCCCTTCGTATCCGAATTTCTGGGGGTGTTGGAACACCTCACTCTCCCGAATTGATCGCAGCTCTTGGAGTGCCAGCGTCTCTTCACGGCGGGCCTCATCCAATTTCAGCTCGAGTTCAGCTATCTTCTCCCCGCTAGTGATGGCATCCCAGTGGTTCTGTCGGTCGGTGATCCCTTGCACCGAATCCTCCATAGCCTGAAGCGAACCTCGGTCGTTGCCAAGTAGGACGACCGCAAGTGCGGAGATACTCTTTGCCCCTTCTTGGATGTATTTCTGAAGCACCTTGAGCGCTCGGGCGGTGTGGCTGGTGACAAGAACCCGCTGGCCAGTAGCGAGAAAGTGGCAGATGAGGTTGACGATCGTGTGAGATTTTCCGGTACCCGGTGGGCCTTGGACCAGAACGCCATCGTTGTGGCGGAGGCGATCTACGATTCGTCTCTGCTCATCATTCGATTCGAGGGGAAAGTAGAGGTCCTTGATTCCTGACTCGGGTGTCCGGTCTTCTTCCGTGTCAGTCTCCACATCAGGTTCCTCGGCCTCTGCGGTGAAGCGGCTAACAGCTGGCGGGATAACTTCTCCTGCGGTTAGCTGTCGAATGATCTCTTCGAACGCCGCCACGAAGGAGCGCTCTGTGCGCTTACGCAAGATTAGTGCCGGGGCAAGGTGCACTTTGGGATCAGCGAGGACCCGCTCTGGGCGCGACAGGTCGTCGCTATAATCTCCATCAGGCGAGACCGAGTGCACCCACGCCGCCAAGATCGCGTCAACCGGTGCTTGATCCCAGAGGCGATCCCCCAATTCTCGAAGCTGTGCTTCGAGTGATTCCTGTTCATCGGGCTCTGGGCGACATCCGGGGTCAAGCATGTCTTGTTCGAGTTGCGCTTGCGCTCCCTCGCCCGCGGGGCCGACTGCCATGACGCCGCGAGCTGCGTCGAACGTGACGCTCGCTTGGGCGGCTATGAGGTGTCGTCGAACCTCGTGCCCGTCAGCTGGTCGCCACGATAGCATCCCGAGGCCGAGAACCACTTCGTATTGCTCTCCAAGGCGTTGCTGCTTCTGGTAGATCGAGAACAGATCGGTGTAGACCTTCTGGACGCTTTGAGCTTTTCGATCGGCGGCAGCCCAGGGCCACCATTTCTCCTCGATGTATTTCTCCCAGGCCGCCTTGATCTCAGGGTGATCGTCCACGTAGTGATGAGTGAGAGACTCGGTCCCATCCGCATCCGCGATTACAAGCGACGCTTCTTCTCTCAGCTCGGGAAATTCCCGTGAGGAATCCGCAATCTCCTTTCGGTCCAACCAGACCTGCAACTCTTCGGGAGGATCTGGCGGTGGCGTCAGGCGAGGCTTGCGGATCTCGAGCCATTCCTCAGTTGCTTCCGCGGCATCTCTCTCCTCAGAACGGG
>SDBT01009520.1_pt1 | contig 15744 bp, 12 predicted proteins | sample 2277101 | NCBI WGS metagenome assembly SDBT01 (sample SAMN10404973, study PRJNA504765) | marine sediment metagenome | isolation source: marine sediment core GS10_PC15, 103 cmbsf | place: Arctic Ocean: Southern Knipovich Ridge | collected 2010 | reverse complement strand
CCTTTGCCGCCGCAAATACCGTCGGCTGCGCACGGACCACATTGTGTCGGCAGATTATCGGCCATGTTTGTCTCGCTCCCGGACGATCCGGCTAATGACAACGTTGAGCATGGCTTCGACCTTCTCGCATGTCATCGTCGCGCCTGTTATTGCATCGACTTCGTTGCGGGCGGTCGCGCCGTCGCGCCGGATGCGTATCCCGGGCTTCCCTGCGGTATCTCTGATAGTCCTGCCTTCAAACTGTCGGCGGAACCACTGCGAAGAGATTTCACCGCCAAGTCCAGGCGTCTCTTCCTGCTCGTAAAAACTAATTCCGACAACAGTTTCCTTATCCATATCCAGTGCCAGGAAACCCTTAATAGGTCCCCAAAGGCCTGGCCCGGCGAATGGAACCGCCTGAACGTTGGAATTGCCTCCCGACAAGCGATACGTATACGTCGTCAGTTCACCTTGACTTTCGATGTGAACATTTGCGGCGAAGATTCTTACCAATTCCTCACTCGATGCGTCGGGACCGAACCGAACACCAAGGACGTCGAGGATGTTGCGAATCTCCTCGGCCTGAGCGTTGGCCCCCTTGCGCGCAGCCGTAAAGTGGTCTACACTTGTCAGCGCCGTCGAACAGATAAGCCCCAGCACCACCGCGTATAGGAGTGTGTGAAGGCTATCTTTCATCGCGCCACCTCCTCATCCCGAAGCGCACGACTACCTCATCCAGAATCGGGGCGGTGATATTGCCCAGGAGAATGGCAAACGTCACGCCCTCGACATATCCGGTGAAGTTGCGTATCAGCACCGTCGTAAGGCCTATAATCGTCCCATAGACCCACTTGCCCGCGTTCGTGGTCGGGCTGGTCACCGGGTCGGTAGCCATGAAGAACGCCCCGAACAGCAACCCACCGGCCAGCAGGTGCCAAAGTGGTGTCACTGGTGCCAGCCCAGACCAGTGCAACCCGGCCGACAACAGCATAAAACTACCTAACACACCGACCACCGTGCGCCAATTGGCTACTCTCGCTAAGAGCAAAAACACCCCGCCGATAATGATCAGCAAGGCAGATGTCTCTCCAACGCTTCCGGAAACGTTCCCAAAGAACATGTCCGACAAATCCGCCCACTGGCCCTGCTTGGCCATTCCAAGAGGAGTCGCAGAGGTTACCGCGTCAACGCTGGAAGACGAGACGTATTGCGCCAAACGACCAGGAAACTCCGCCATCGGCTTGACCCAGCTGGACGACATGGCCTTGGGATAAGCAAGCGCCAAGAAGCACCTTCCCACCAGGGCCGGGTTGAAAAGGTTCCGCCCCGTTCCGCCAAACAGCTCCTTGCCGACCACCACGCCGAACGCCACACCCGCCGCGACCATCCAAAGCGGCAGTGCCGGTGGGAGAATCAATGGAAACAACAGACCCGTGACCAGAAGCCCCTCGTTGATCTCGTCCTTTCTCACGATCGCAAAGGCCACCTCCACCGCACCACCGACAGCGTAGGAAACCGCTATCATAGCCAGCACGCGCAGGCCGAAAAAATACACCGACGCCACAACGCAAGGCGCCAGCGCGATAATGACCATCGACATGAAACGCTTGACGTCCAGCGGATCCCTGACGTGCGGTACGTTGGCCGTCCTCGTCGCCGGGGCGAAAAAGAAGTGGTCCGCAGCGTCAAAGATTGGCTTGGCGAGTCGCAGCTTCCCGCCCTCGCCAAAGTGCCTTTGCAGGCGATCGAGAAGATCCCGTAGCGCCTTCATGCGCGCACCTCAGTCACCGAGGGCTGTTGTCCGGATGCCTCCGGTTCATCAACTCCATGAAGCTCACGCTCAATTGCCTCTCGGGCATCATAAATCTCTCCCAGTAGCTCGATCTTGGAAGGACAGACGTAGGAGCAGAGTCCACAATTAACGCATAGGTCCAGCCCGGCGCGTTCGACCCGTTCAAGTTCGTCGGCGTACAGGAGCTTGTGTATCAGGTGCGGCATGATCCTCGCGGGACAGACCTCCTCGCAGGACCCGCATCCAACGCACGGACGCTTCTCGCCTTGCAGACCTGTCGTGCCATACCGGGCAAAAGCGCCCCGCAGAGAGCTCAGGAAACACTTGCTATAAGATCTCCGGTTCCATCCCGGCCGGGCAAAACTCAGCAATTCCCTGTCGGTCTGCTCGGGGAGCACGGTCAATCCACTGCACTCGGCCTGCAGGCCCATCCGCCCCTCGTCGAGCGTCTCGCCGGTCAGCACACCACCGTCGATTACGCGCACCGGTGCGTCCTTAACGCGCCCTTGCAGTATCGCCTTCAGCGGATAGCCCGGCATTGCCTTAAGGTGCAGCGGTGAAACCACTGCCGGTCCGGCGAGAGATACAATCCGCACCGTACACGGCTGGGAAAGCGTGAGGGCTCTGTCAATAGCCAGCACGCCCTCGGTCCGCAGTGCCCAGACGGGATCGTCGGGATCGGCCTTGAAGCCTAACGCCCTGGCCAAGATGGTGGAATTATCGAATGGATATCGCAACGGAACCTGGACCAGTTTAACCCACGCATAGCCGCGCAGGGCCTGACCCACACGGGCGGCGAAGTCCGATCTGACGTCAGGAACAACCAGGTAAATCGGCTGATACTCCAGAAGCCCCTGCAACTGCTCCAAGCCACGAGTGAAACGCGAAAGCCGCTTGTGCAACTGCACGTCACCCCTGGCGCCGAACGGTTCCAGATACATCGCTGAGACGATGACGGCACGGGGGGTCCTGAACGGGTCCGGCAGCGATTGCGTGTGGGCGTCATACATGAACTGCCACGCCCCAAGCTCCAGCAGCTTGTATCGCTTCATGCCCACCGATCCGAGCCCCAGGCCTTTTGGCACGTGTGGGGCGTCTTTAAGCATCCGGCTGGGTCCCTTCTCGGGACCGGCGATTTCATCCAGAACAATGTGCCCCTCAACAGTATCCAACCGGACAGTCCCCTCCCGCGGCGCCAGCAGTGGAACGGAATAGTTCCCCGGATCCCGCGCCAGGGCATGCCCGATCGCAACGCGCTGGGCATCCTTCACGCACAATTCGGAAAATACAAAACGCCGACTGCGCAGAGGTAAATAGAGCTTGTCAGGCTCGGGAAGGACTTCGACCCGCTCATCTGGCTTGCCCGCCAGCATAATATTGTAACCACCTTGAACCCTCATACCGCAATTCCCATTTCAACACCCAACGTCTGTTCCATGATCGGACACAGATCGTGGCGAAGAAATTCCACCACACCCTCTCGTGCCTTAGGATAGCCATCGAGAAGCTCAACCGCCGAGATGCACAGCTCGCCGATGCTCTCTCGCGCAACACGCCTGCCTGCATCATCGATATGCGGAAGTGTGAACTTCCCACGGATCAAATCCGTGCCAAGCGTCTTGCCCGCAGTGCATTCAGTGCCGAGAATATCCACCAGGTCATCGGCAAGCTGGTAGGCTGTGCCAATGCGGTAACCGGCCTCTTCCAGCAGCCCACAAAGGGCCTTATCTTCGCCGCCACAGGTTCCGGCGACGAAGGCAAATAGTGGACCTGTCTTCCCACGCGCCAGGCGCACACATGTCTCCACGTCCACTTCTTTGCCGCGATAGAGAAGCTCCTGCTGGGCCTCCGCCTCCACCACCTCTGTGACTTTCGTGAGGAACCCCCTGGCCAGGCGCCCTCCCCCAGTTTCCATCAACAGAGTCATCGCCTCGCACAGCAGCAGGTCGCCGATCAGGATTGCACCCGATGATCCAACGGTCCGCCATAATGTTGGCAGCGATCGCCGGATCAGTGAGTTGTCAACCACATCGTCGTGGCAGAGGCTGGCTGTGTGCACTAACTCGGTCGCGGCGCAAGCAGCTTGAAGTATTGTACGATCTACCGACGACCGACCGCCAGCGCATAGCCTTCCCACAAGACGGGTGCGCAGCATTTTGCCGGGCATCATCACCTTGACATCGATACCCGATGTAGACTGGGATAACGCCTTCAACATCCGACCTTCAGCAAGCAGCCGAACGCCGGAGACAAAACTTTCGACAGTTCCTGACTCCAAGGCTTTCATCTCCACTAGCGGCGCTGCTCATCGGGGGCTTCTCCCGCTGTACAGTTCATTCAGCATATCATGCAACACCTTGGCCCACGTTGGATACGAAGCCACTGTAGCCCATTCTTCAACATGACCGCTCGCTCCAGCCAATGCCGCGGGCGATGGGGTCGTGGATGGGCAATGTCTTGATTTCATTTGACCTTGCAGCACCCAGGGGAACCCTTAGCCAGCCCACACATCGGACAGGATTCCCGCCCGGGCTTACAGCACATATCTGAGCCCTTTATTTGTCCACATTTGATACGCATCGCCGCGACACTCGCCTCACTGTTTTAGCTGACCTTCGTCTCTTTTGACAGGGCCTTAGAATCTGAAGCAGGCGCACACCCGGCAACCAGGCCCGCGGCTAGCAAGCCAACGCTCAATGACGATCTAATATGGTACATGTCCATCTCGTTTCATCGTCAGCCCTTTAAGATGCTGACAATGCTATCATTCACCACAACACACGAAAGAACAGGCTCTTCCACTTCCATTCCGACCGCAAGTAGCTCTTTGGTTCTGCTAGGACTCCATCGTTCCGAATTCGCAATCCTCTGAGAGCCCCCCAAGGTCTTCCTGAACGAAGTCCCTGGTAGCGCGCCCCAGGGCTCTGTAGAATTCAGTCTCAGCATTCCTTTCGATGTTATGAGCGAACGGGCGGATCCACTTGCCCAGATGGATCCGCAGGAAAGATGCCTGTTTCTCGCGAAGGCGGGCGGCTTCATTGAGATCAGAGTTCTCGCAAGCCTCGGCTTCCTTGAGTATCAGAAAATACATAAACTCCAGTTCCACGCTTATGTGATCCGGCGCATCTTTGAGAACGATATCCAGTCCTTCCTGCTCGTAAAGATCTCTTGCGGCAAGAGTCGATTCGCTCATGAATTTGCCATCTTCAAGATAGATGGAGCCGTACGGAGGTGCGAGGAGCTTGAACGGACCAAGAAACAGCCTTGAGTAGTCGACCTTATGGCGGTTGAGGTCATCGGGCTTGGGAGCGCTTCGGACGACTTGTGAAAGGAACCCGTCGTATGCTTTCCCAAGATCGTCAAGCGTCTTCAGCAACTTCTCGTCGGGCAGATAGTAGCACTCCGCAAACAGCTTGAAGGCGCCTGCTCTCTGGCAATCTTTGAGTATGGTTCCTTCGATCATAGTTTCACCACCTTAAGCCGCGTTATGCCATAGAACGCCGTAGAACCACTCAGCCGGTCATAGTCCGCTGGGATAATAGTATTGTTGTTCCCGCCACGCGCCACCTTGCCAAACTGCTTGGCCGCGACTCTCCCATAAGCCCAGTGGCCCTGGCCGTAGCATTTTGAGACCGTGCCCGGTCTGACGCCTTCCCACAGCTTGGCCGTGCACTCAATCTCACCTGTCTTTGATATCAACTTGACGCGATCACCATTGTTTATGCCCAGCTTCTTTGCGTCATCTGGGTGCAACTTGGCAACGTCATCCCACGGTTCGTCCCCCGGATCGAGATCCTTGAGTGACTGATACCATAAGCAGTTGGCGGTTCGGCCTTCCCTGTTGAGTCTGGACTTATAGTCCACGTGCACGAAGGGGTATTCTTTGCTGTCACCCCACATGTAGGGTTCTTCGTAGTGGGGGATGAACGCCTGCTCTCCACGGGCTTGGTACTTGCAGATATCCAAGATGTCGTCCACGGTGGTTTCATGCTTATCTGCGTGGCTGGTCAGGGCCGCCTTCAACGTCTCGCTGTAGAACTCAAACTTCTTGGTCTTGGTGTCCATGTGTCCCCACCTCTTTCGGAAGGGGTAGGGAGAAGAATTCCAGACGCCAGTGGACCTGAAGTCCTCCCAGCCGTCAAACCTGTCTCCACCTTCGTACTTTGCAGGGTCCCACAGCTTCTGCGTGGCATACTTAAGGGCGTATAGCGCGAACTCCTTCTCGTTGGTCGGCGCCTTGCCCGTCTCAGGGTCCTTGTATTCCTTGTAGTGATTGAGCAGGTTGTCAAAACCGCGCTGCGCAAGCTTCTCTGCCAGCGCCCATGGGACCTCTGTTTCGTCTATCTTGACGTCCCATACGGGCTCGATCACCGGCTGGAGTAGGGTGACGTGGCGATACGCGTTGGCAAACGACTTGACGTATCCCCATTTTTCGAACGCGTGATGTGTCGAGGGCAGGACGATGTCCGCGAAATGAGTGAATTCTGCAGCATGCGTGGTGATATGAACCAGGAAAGGAATCTTGGCTAAGGCACGTTCCCACCGTTCGGGCTGAGGACACGAAAATGCAAAGTTGTTCATGTACGCAATTGCAACTTTGATTTCATTTGGATCCTCGTTGAGTATTCCGTCTGCCGCATTGTTGGTGACTACACCGCCTCCGGGCTTCCCCTGTTTCAGAGCCGGGAAACCTTTGGTGCCTCTCTGGTCGATCTTCTTATGCTTCTGGCCGGCCTTGGCCACATCGTCCATGAACTTGTCGGGCTTCGGAAACGATAGCGTGTACTCCTTGTTCGCTTTGAGAGTGCCACCGACATTGTCGACTGAGCCGACTAGCCCATTCAAGGCGTGCGTAGCCATGCACGTATAGCCGCCCCGAACCTGCATAGCCGGGCCCCCGCCCACCCAGCAGATAGCGTGTGGAGCGGCTTTGCCGTACGCAATCGCGACTCTTCTTATCTGATCGGCCGAGAGCCCGGTCTTCTCGGCAGCCCATTCGGCCGTTTTGCCCTTCAGCTCCAGGTTCCACCACTTGACAAGCCCGTTAGTGTGTTTCTCAACGAAGTCTTCTTCCACTACGTCCTGTCCGGGGATGAATTTATTGACGCCGTCCACGAAATCACCAACGAAGTCTTTGTACCACAGCCCTTCGGTCAGCAGGATGTGTGCTATGGCGACGGCTAGGGCCCCGTCCTCCCCGGGCGCAATCGGCAGCCATTCATCAGCCTTTGCGGCCGATGCGGAAAACCGCGGGTCGATTACTGCAACGCCCGCATTGTCAATCACGTCGCCCCATTTGCTTAGGTAGTTTGAGACCTGCCTGTTGGCTGAGAGAGGATCGGCACCCCAGAGAATGATATATCTCGCATTGAGAACATCGTATTGTCGATAGTCCCACAGACCTTCGGTGTAGTAGGGGCCAAACTTCTCCGCCTCGGCGCAGATTGCACTGTGAGATATATTGTTCGGCGATCCGATGATCTTTGTCATGCGATCATAGAGGATGTCGCGCATGTACGAGTATCTGCCTCTCATGAGCATGTACTTATAGGTCTCGTTATTGTTGCGCAGCTCCATGATCTTGTCGGCGATCGTGTTCAGCGCCTCATCCCAGGAAATGGGGACAAACTTCGGATCCTCATTTCTTCCCTTCTTGGCATTAGTCCTTTTCATAGGGGTCTTGAGCCTGTCAGGATCATAGACCTGCTGTATGGCAAGGTGGCTCTTGGAGCAGCATTCTCCCACGTTTACCTTGGAGTTGGGATTCCCGCGGACCCTGATAACTCGTCCGTCTTCGACATAGGCCTGAATGGCACACCAGGACGTGCAGCCTTGACAGGTAGTGGGCTTCCATTGGCCGCTCTCGGGTTGCGCAGAACGCGTTGTCTCAGCAAAGGCCCGCAGCATGGGGCCAAAGACGGACTTGACTGCTATTGCTGCACCTGCTGCCGCTGCACCTTTCACCAAGGTCTTGCGTGTAACTTTCCTCTCGGGAGTATTCATCGCGGATTCCTTATCATCTACTCTCGTAACATGGAACCTCGTTATTCGCCAGTCGCTCGCCCATGTTGGCGCGGTTCTGGCCGGACAATGCCGGACTAGACGCTGCCTTTGGTCGCCTTGTAGTTGCCTGAATTGAAGCTGCGGATGTAGAATACCTTTGGTTCTGTCCCAAGGTGCTCCTTGAGCCGCTGCGCTGGGTACTTCCCAAGCAGTTTTCGCACGTCACTGTTGGGGTCATTAAGGTCACCGAATATCCGGGCCTTTGCCGGGCAACTTATCACGCAGAAAGGCAACTTACCCTCTCCTATCATGTGGTCGCAGAACGTGCATTTTTCGGGAATGCCTTTGTATCTGAGGGCGGCTCCAGGATACGTCTTTTCTTTGTCTTTGTTGTAGTAAGGGATCACGTTCCCGTTGACCTTCTGTGTCACTTCTTGGCCCGAGGAGGTGCAGCCTTCTATAGCGACGTCTTTGCCCCTCCAGTACCTGTGGGTTTCCGTAGCGTTGATGGATATGACGTCGTACGGGCACATGGCCTTGCAGGTCTTGCAACCGATACATGTCTCTGGATTATGTGCCGTTATGCGACCGTCGTCCTTGTGCATTGCTCCGGTCGGGCATGCCCTGACACAGGGCGCTTTTTCACAGTGGTTGCATAGCGTTGGCTTGAAATCCAATCCGACGTTCGGGAACTTACCAACTGTCTTGGTGATTCTCTTGGCCCACGTAACTCCTGTCTGGACGTTGTTCTCATTAAGGCAGCTTATGATGCAACCTCCACACCCTGTGCACCGTTGGAGGTCTATCACCATGGCAAGCTTTTTGCCCTTCAAAGAGGACTTGCCATTTGCCAATGCAGCACGGGCCGGCACCAATGCGGCAACTCCGGCGACACCGCCGAGTTTGAGAAACTCTCTGCGAGAGGTATCGTTCCCTGAGACAGGTTTGGTTTGGCTGTTAGAAGACTTGTGCATCAGTTAATCCCTTCTAGTTAATGACCTGTCCGCCAATGACAATCACGTACCGCATGGTGAATATCCCAATGAGCACCAAGGCGGAGGCTACGGCAAGTGCAGCGGAATTCACTTTGCTCCGGAGCAGAATGACCAAAGGTATCAGTGTCCCCAGCACGATTTCCACTCCAAGGAACAGCAAGCTGTACTCGCCGACTAGCAAAGCGTTGGCAATCTCAACCCCTCCCGCCTCGCCGTTAAATAGAACAACGACTTCAATGACGACTAATCCAAGTTCCAGCAGCACAAGCCAGCCGGCAACTTTGCCGAGTTTTGACAGCAGGTCCTTGCTCTGGCGACCTACCGACAGCAGCATTGTCGCCGCCATACCGGAGATAAGTCCACCATTCAAGAAGAGCACCGGTATCAACGCACTGTGCCACAGCACTCTTCCGGGCGCCTGGGCCAACAGAATGCCAGTGTACGTGCCGACCAGAATGGCAAAAGGCACGCCCGCGTATGCGGCGAGCTTGGCTTTGGACTCCTGCCCTTTCACCAAGAGCAACGCATACGCCGCACTGAGAACGAAAAATATATTCAGGAACCAAACGCCCCAGGAAAGCGCTGATGCAGGATTGAATGACAGGAATAATCGCCATGCGTTGAACGGCCTTCCCAGGTCAATCCACAGAAAGAATAGGCCGATAGCAATCACTGCCGGTGCAATGAAGGAGGCCGTCTTTGCAACCGGCTTGAATTCCTGCTTCCAGTAGTTCGCTGTTACGGAGAGCAAGAACGCTCCGGCCCCAAGTCCGCCGAGGAAAAAGTAGACGGCTATCATCCAGTTATATGCTATGTGTGGAACGGCGACATAATCAGGCACTTGAGCTCCCTCCTTTCGAGGTGGCTAGAGTTCCAATGGCAAGCTTACCGATAGAACCAGGTTCGCGCCTTCGCCATATCAAGTTCTCACGCACCATACTTACCTCTCCCAACATCCCAGCCAAGTCGCTTGGGACCGTGGTGTTTCGTCTCAACGTCGTAAGCACTGCGCCCAGCGAGTCGTCTGCATCAGAACTGCCAAATCAGATCCGCCAGCATCAGGTATTCCGTCTCGCCAGTGCCGCTGCCGGACACCGGCTGTGTGTAAAACATGTTCACACCGGCCGTAACGGAGTCCAGAAGGTTGTACTTGGCTCCCCATTGATGCCCCTTCCGATTCGTGTTACCGAAATCGCTGTCGTTGAACGCGGCCACAGTCGCATTCTGCTGTATGTAGGCGTACTTATAGCTTCCCGACCAGTCTCCCTTCTTCTTGTTCTCGCCCACCTTGTAGCCCACTGCAAAAGCATCGCTCTGACCACCCAACTCGTTCCCGCAGTTGTGCGCATAGTCGACGAACGCACTCATTGGGAAACCGAAGGCCCTCCAACCGACTGTGTTTGTCAGGTTCAGGATGTTGAACTCCTCGGCAGTCAGGCGCCCGCCGGATTCAGTGTTGCTCTTGGCCCGACTGAAATTATCCTCGTAATGCCCATAGTCATAGTAGGCCAGCGCGGAAGTCCACTTGACGTCCCTGGTTATCTTCCAGGTGGCACCAGCCTGATAGGCGTGCAGCGTAGCATCGGGATCGCTACTGTTATTATCGAGTTGGAAGAAGCCAAAGCCGGCAAACGGTTCGATGGATCCCAATCCGGAATACTTGTACACCGCCCATACGCCCTCGGGATTCACGTCGCTGTCCCAGATCATGTTAGTGTGAAAGAAGGGGTTCTTCATCTTGCCGCCGACGATCGTAACTCCCTTGAGAGCGTCCGGTTGATACTTGGCGTACGCAAGGTCAACCCAAAGGTTCTTCTCGCTGAAATTGCCGGTAAAGGTCTGATTGGTGGACGTCGGATCGTCGCTTGAGCCGGTGGCAAGCCGGAACCCAATTTCCAACTGCTTGTCCAGCCAGGTCTTTTGACCACCTAGGCGGAGACGGAATCGCCCCTTATTGTCCGAAGGACGATCTTCTTTTCGCTTGTTAAAGTGGGCGAAGTGGTACCGAAGACGCAGGTCTCCATAGAGCTTAAGGTTGTCCAGCCATCCAGGCGTAGTACGCGAGCCGGCATCAGCACTTATATCTTTAATGATTGCCTTAACTTCCTCGTGCCGAGCCTTCTTGGCGTCGTCGCCGCTCAGCGTGGCTTTGAGTTCGCTAATCTCTTCGTCCTGCGCAGCTATCCTCTGATCCTGGGCGAGAATCCGTTGCTCCAGCAATCTTAGCCTAGTCTCTACATCTTCTGCGGCCGCAACTCTTTCCGGCAGCCCTGCCGCAACAAGGATGAAGGCAAAGGCCAATAGTACACACCAATCCTTTCGCATTAGTCTCTTCCTTTCAATTCCAATATAGCCTATTCAATTCGACATGATCCGCAGATGATCGATCAATATATAAAACAATCGCCCAGAATCTCTTATCCCCCGGGCGACAGAACCGCAACAATTGGCACAGACACACCCTGTTGCGCTTTCTGCAATCTCTGTGCCAAAAAGCCAGAAAAGCATGTCCGCATACACCGTCATCAGCTAAGAAGGATTGTGTTAATAGCTATAACTGCCGCCAGCGAGAGACGTAAGGAGTATCTGTGAACTGATGCAAAGGCCAGGAGAGAGACTCGCCGACAACTTAAGCCATTAACAATAGCCACGTCTCAGCGACGAATTTGCGTCATTAATTAACGAAGATTCGTCGGGCGCTTCATATCTCGTATTCGGGTGAGACCGAAGGGCCGTTCTGCTGTGCAGAAAAGAGCTTGGTTGTTTTGTACTGAAGTGTCGAACGCGGGATTCCGAGCATTTGGGCGGCTTTTGCCAAGTTTCCTTCTGCCCGCGCAAGTGCCCAGTCAACCAATCTTCTTTCAACCTCGGTGATGATCGACATCATCTCAACGTGTTCCACATCCGACAAGGCCATGGATACAATGCCAGCCGGAGTAGCCATCGCCTGGAGTTTCGGAAGATGGACTTCGTCAATGGTGTCTTCTTGTGTCAGGGCCACCGTGCGTTCCAGTACATGTTCCAACTCTCGCACGTTCCCAGGCCAGTGATAGGACTGAAGCTTGGCGATAGCGCTGGGCGAAATCGACAGTTTCCCTCGGTTCATCTTGATGGCCAGCTTCTTAAGAAAATGCTCCACCAGAAGGCCGATATCTTCAGACCTTTCGCGCAAGGGAGGAATGTGTAGCGGCACAACATTAAGACGGTAGTAAAGGTCTTCACGAAACTTCCCTGCACTCACCAAGGTTGCGAGCGGCCTTTTCGTAGCAGCAATCACACGGATATTGATCAGAATCGGTTGTTCCCCACCCACGCGCTCGAAGCTCCGCTCCTGGAGGACGCGTACGAGCTTTACCTGAAGCGCCAGCGGGATGTCGTCCACATCGTCCAGGAACAGAGTCCCTCCGTGGGCGATTTCGAACCGGCCGATGCGCCGCTTGGCAGCCCCGGTAAAAGCCCCGGCTTCATGCCCAAACAACTCGGATTCCATCAGGTCCCTGGGCAGCGCTGCGCACGAGACGGCAACGAACGAACCACTGGCACGGTGGGAGGTTTCGTGGATCGTGCGTGCGACCAACTCCTTGCCTGTTCCACTTTCGCCTTCGATGAGTAACGTGGTGTCCGTTCCCGCGACGGCATGGATGCGGGCCAGTACTTCCCGTATCGGTTCGGACTGACCTACGATTCTGCTTTCGGTTCGAGGCAGTGCAAGTTGATCACGAAGGGCCTCGTTCTCGCTGGCCAACTGCTCGTATTTCAATAGTCTATCGAGTTTGAGCAGGAGCTCTTCGGTGGAGAATGGCTTCTGTATGTAATCGAATGCACCGAGTTTCATCGCCTCGACGGCCGTCTCGACCGTCCCGTAAGCGGTCATGACGATCACGACCTGCTCGGGCTTTTTGCGCTTCAGGCCGCGAAGGAAGGCAAGTCCGTCCTCCCCGGGCATACGCAGGTCCGTCAGAATGACGTCGAAAAACGTCTTTTTCACCACAGACTCTGCTTCCAGAGGGTTGCCGGCGGTAACTACGGAATAACCCGCCGCGCCGAGCTCGTCTTCCAGGACGGAGCGCTTGATCGGTTCGTCGTCAACAATCAGAATACTCGCCTTGGTCTTAGCCATGAGATTCCTCGGGAGTTGTGGCTGTCGGCAGCCGAATAATGAATCGTGCACCGCCGAGTGGACCCAGATTCGGCGAAAGTTCCAGTTCCCCTCCGGCTGCTCGGATTAGCTGCTGTGAGACTGACAGGCCAAGTCCGGTCCCTGCACCAAGGGCTTTGGTTGTGAAGAATGGTTCGAATACACGGGCACGTAATTCCTCGGAGACGCCGGGGCCGCTGTCATCTACGAAAACATAGACCCACTGAGAGTCGCATGTTGCTTCAATCCGCACTTGCGACTCGGCACCGTTCTGCGCCGCTTCGGCGGCATTGAGAACCAGATTCAATAATGCCTGTGCCAGCCCCTGGGGATCGCAGATGCACACGCAGTGGTCGGGAATCTGCCATTTCAGATCCACACTTTCGCCCCTGATGTTCGCCTGTATCAGCAACTGGGATGCGTTCACCACATCCGCTATCCGGCATTCCTCAATCGAAACGTATTGTCCTGAGCGGGCAAATGTGAGCATTCCCCGCATAACCCTGGCAATTCGCTGCAACCCGTCAGAGAGCATTGGGTAATACTTGGCGGCGCGGGCGCTCTTGTCCGGATCTTGTTGAAGATATCGCAGGCATTCCTGCATGCCGTCCAGTGGATTATGAACCTCGTGTGCAAGACCCGCGGCCAGCTCTCCGAGGGCGGCCAACCGCTCCGTGTGGATCATTCGCTCCTGGGTTGCCGCACGGTCCCGCTCGAGCAATTCCAAACGCCGCACCATGTCAATAAAGCCCTTGGCCAGGGATTCCACTTCCCGCGTGCCGGAAACTTTTAGCTCACTGCTGCCAACCGGCCCTTGTGGAAACATTGACACCGCCTCCTCCAATCGGCGCAGCGGCTCACCGACGCCCATCATAATGATATGGGCGCCGACCAAGACGACAGACAACGTTACGACCAGGACAGTGCCCATAAGCCAGAACAAGCGATCGCCTGCCCGAGTTGCCCGGGTGCGCGATACGCCGACGTGCAGCGTTCCAAGCTGTCCATCCAGCAATGGGGTCGAAACGTCCATTAGGGGCTCATCTTCGGTTCGAAAAAGGATAACCTCGCCGCGATGGGCGTTCCAGAGATCGGACAGCGCCGGTGGATGGCCTTCTTCGAAAGTACTCGCGATGATATCGCCGTTTCTGTCGCGAATACAAAGGTACCGCACCTCGCTATCGGCCTCAGCCGCCCTGTGCAAGGCATCATGGAGAGTAAGCCCATCCTCCAGCAGCACCGGCTCGACAATCTGCCCCACCAGGGTTCTGGCAAGGCTTTTGCCTCTCACTGACAGGTGCTGCTCAACTGAAGATGAAATATTGTGGGTCAGATACAACCCCATTGGAACGAACAGTGTGAGGACAGCCACCGTCCCAATCCACGCTGTGAGCCGATCCAGAGACCAGCGATTCAGGGCCATGAGAGACCTCCTTGCCGTTCCAGTTGGCGGTACAATTCCACCGCGGACTGGTAGCATTCGGGTCGGGGCCTCACAAATCGCCTAATCCCAATGGCCGAGAGGATATCCCTGCCCTCGTCATCCTTATCCAACGCCAGCAGCGCCTCTTGCAGCGACTTGGCGAGAGCGGCATCGGCACCGGCGGGTACGACAATCGGAGGAGGGCCGAACACCTCGCTTCGCCAGATGATCCTCACTTTCTCGGCTAGGAGAGGATCCTCAAGGAGTTTTGATTCCCAGACAAGTGCATCTATCGCCGCTGCATCGACAACAGACAGGGCCACCGCAAGGATCGACCGGTCGTGACTGCCGGTGAAGACGACCTTTTTGAAGAATGTTTTTGGGTTGTCGCCTCGGTTCATAAACGTGGCTGTCGGGACGAGACAGCCCGTATTGGACTCCGGATCGGTGAATGCCATGACCATTCCGCGAAGGTCTGCGAGCGTCTCGGCGTCGCCTTTGGCAGGCACGATTACCAGGCAGCGATATTCCAGGGGCTCTTCGAACTCAGGCTGCACCAGCAGCCTGATACGCTTATTGCGTAGCGAGTGTACGTATGTGCCAGTGCAGACAAAGGCTATGTCCACCTCTCCCTGCTCGAGCGCCTCTCGCACATCGGTGTAGGATGGACGGACCACGAATGCTTCCTGGCGCCCTACGTCTCGGCAAATCCTTTGGACCAAACGCCGATAGGTAGAGAAGGTTGCCTCCGCGCTGACCATAGTGGCCACGGCAAAACGCAGCCGGTTGCCGTGCTCTGCGAGCTTGGTCGGGGGTTTGGGGGTCCTTGCATCACGGCGCGAAAAATCTACGAAAGGCTCCCTAAATACTGCGATACTCCATGCCCCTCGTACTGCGGCCAAGCCAAGGCCCGCCAATAGCACGCATATCGCGACCTTTCCGACCGCGTGCCCAAATGCGTCCGCACCGAAGATTTTTCTCATGTCCATGTCACGCTCTACCTGCCGCAAATTACCAGAGACGATGAACGCCAATATGCACTAACTGAGCGGCCCTGCATAGGTTTGCACTGGTCTTATCCGGGATTTCCCAGATAGCCTTGACTCGCGCCCCGGGCCTGTACTACATCATTCTCTCTCGTTTCCATCATCATGCAAGCCGTTTTCAGCCCTGAAGTCTTAAGTTCTGCCCCTCACCGGGGCCAGGCGCGGGCATCGGCGGCGGGGATCTGCACGCTGCCCAAAGCTTCTAGCCCATGGTCTATCCCACATCTCCCTCTGACGCAGCGCGGCCGCCGCGTACTTGAACTGCGCGCTGGGATTAATACGAGGCGCACAAAGTAAATGCGCCAGCGTATAGAGCAGCAATGTCGCAAAGGATTGTTCTCACCACTATGGACAGTGGCGGAGTTGTA